>JACKQG010003247.1_pt1 | contig 20153 bp, 15 predicted proteins | sample 8237621 | NCBI WGS metagenome assembly JACKQG01 (sample SAMN15677084, study PRJNA649215) | marine metagenome | biome: marine; feature: Black Sea; material: saline water; isolation source: suspended particulate matter (SPM) from the Black Sea western gyre | collected 2013-06-09/2013-06-10 | depth... | reverse complement strand
GCGAGAAAAAGTTTTGGGCAAGGGCGAGATCCTGATGACCGTCGGAATCGATGTCGCCAAAGGCGATGCCGAAGACAGTTGAGGCTTGTGCGATCCTAGGCAAGGCACGGAAAGTCAAGCGACCTTTGCCATCGTTAATGAGACAACCGGAAGCGAGTTCGTTGATTTCTAGCCGCAGAGCGGATTTCAATCGACTTGGAGCATAAATTTTATGCAGCCCGGCGGAAGCGAAAGCATGGAAAGTCGAGAACTTCTTGGCTAGTGAAGGCATGGCATGAGTGGAGCAACTTTTGCCACGTACAGGAAAAAGTGAGTTTCCCTCGTGACAGGCTTCTACGAATCGGTGAACTCCGGAACCATCAAGGTCGCCGAAATAGGCCAAGTAAGGTTTTTCCTTGGAAGCATGATATTTTGAATTGAGACCAAGGTTGCCTAGGGCGTAGTCCATATCCCCATCCTCATCTATATCTGCGGCGGCAATTCCAGTCCACCAGCCTAGCAGCTCGGCAGTGCCGGCCGCGACCGAAACGTTGGTAAGCTTGCCTCCCGAATTTTTCCACACGCCAACGGGACCCCATTCGCGAGTCACCAACAGGTCGAGCCAACCGTCGCCGTCGAAGTCACTCCACAAGGCTCCCGTAACCATACCCGTAGTTCCAAGACCAACAGCAAGAAGGTCGGTCGCATCCACAAACTTTCCGTTGTCGTTGCGCAAGAGTCGACTGTTCGGGGTAGTCGGATAACGTCCACGAACCACTCTTCCTCCTACGAACAAGTCAAGGTCACCATCCCGATCGAAATCTGCTGCAGCGACGGGGCCTCCGCTGTCTCGAATGTTGGGAGTTCCGTCCAAGTCGAGAGTCAACTGCCCCTTTCCATCATTAAGATAAAGGCGATCCCGGAGGTAGAGAGGTTTAGGCCGAGGGTCGAAACCGCCACTGACAACGTAGAGATCAAGATCACCATCGGAATCCGCGTCAAGAAACACGGCTCCCATATCCTCAAAGGGGAGAAGTTGCTCGTTCTCGAAGTAAGGTAATTTCTTTTGGGTGAAAGTTCCGTTACCATCATTAAGCGCTAGGACGGAAGGCTGTCCCGAAGCTCCGCCGAGAAAGATGTCTTCGTCTCCATCGAAATCGACGTCGCCCCAAGCCATTCCAGGACCAAATCGAGAGAGCCGATGAGGAAGAAGCGGTTGAAGCTTAAAGTCGTCAAAATCATTTTCCTTGTGTTGAAAGGCGGACAACGCGTTGGAGGCAACCAGCAGGGGCAAAGGTTCCGGAGAAGAAGGAGAAGATTCGGCTTCGGATGGCTCGGAAATAACGAAAAACTTATCCACTGGAAGATTCTCAAAGGTTTGCTTGAGGCCCAAAGGCCAGCGAACCGTAAGTCGTTTGATGACTGTTGCATCCCCAACCCCAAAGTGAATGATCGGATCGTTTGCCGAGGCATAACCTTGGCAAGAGTTGAGATAGCGAGCTTGGATACCGACCTCCGTTTGAATCGTGACCTTGGCGCCAATCCCGTGACTGTTTCGCTTCCTACCTTTTAAACGAATTTTTATCAGGTGACCGGTTTTCGACTCGTTGCGGTAGAGACGAACAGGATCCTCCAGCGACGCTACCGCGAGGTCGAGATCACCATCGCCATCAAAATCGGCTATGGCCGCGCCATAGCTGACCCCGTTGAAGTCGAGCCCCCATTTAGCCCCAACAGATGCAAAACGGAGATCACCTAGATTGCGAAAAGCAAAATTCCGATCGCGCTTGGGAGGAGTCTTTTGCCAGAAGGCGGCCTTTTCAGCTGGCAGCTCGAAGGACTCGGCCCGAGACTTCAGATCGGAATTTGTTTGGTCGTGAACCATGCCGTTCGTTCCAAAGAGATCGATTCGGCCATCGTTGTCGAGATCGGCAAACTTGAGAGACCAAGTCCAATCGGTATTAGCTAGACCAGCAAGTTGAGCGACCTCGAGAAAGCGTCCTCTGCCCGCATTAAGATAGAGGGCGTTGCGCATGTATTGAGGTGGATGCGAGGTGGTTAGAAACCAACTGCTTTTCTGCATGTCTCCCATACCGATTTTAGATTTGTAGTGACCGGAACCCGCCATATCGGATCCCATCAAGTCGAAAAGGCCATCGTTGTTTACGTCGGCGACATCGGTCCCCATGGAAAACCAAGGAGTATGCGGTAGCACATCACGGGCAACTTCCTCGAAACTACCGTTTCTCTTATTGTGGTAAAGACGATCATGCCCGAAAAAGTCATTGGCTACGTAAAGGTCGGGAAAACCGTCATCGTCATAATCAAACCAAGATGCGGAAAGACCTTGATCGGTACCGAGTAAACCAACTTCTTCGCTGACATCCTTAAATCGGGATCCGTCGTTTCGAAAAAGGTGATCGTATTCACCCGCCTCAGTCACATACAAGCGATCCGTGGGATGGAAGACGACGTCATACCGCTCACGGTACTTCTCCTCGATTACGGGGATGCCTTTGCGGAATGTAACCTCGACACGCAAGCCCTTGGGAGCCGGGGGCAGATGGGTTTCGCGATTGGTCACCAAGTAACCGTCCAGATCACCGTCCAGATCATAGTCTTCGAAAGCCATCTGTACGTTGTCGCCTTCGTGAGCAATGCCTAACTTCTTTGCAATATTGCGAAAAGATCCGTCGTCCCGATTATCCAATAACAAGTTAACATCTCCAGAACCCGCCACAAATATATCGAGATCGCCGTCGCCGTCGTGATCGACAAAACAGCAACCGACTCCCCAGTGATCGGCCACGGTTTCACGAAGGCCAACATTTTCAGTTACGTCTTCGAAGCGAAAACCACCCAAGTTACGAAAAAGACGATGACCGCCATAGGGATAGGAAAAAAATAGGTCGGGCAGATCGTCCCCGTCAAAATCTCCCGAGCACACGCCAAGTATACCCGGTTTATCCGAAAAAGAAGGACTTTCATGCAAACGCAAAAGTAGCTTTTTCGAAAGGGCGTTCTTGACGTAACCAACACCAGTCGCGTTATCGGCCAACAAGGAAAATAAAGTTGAGCCAGAGGCTTTTCGAGGAAGCAATGGGCGAATTTCTAATCCTTCTTTCGCCGCGAAGCAGGAAAGGCTGAAAGTGAAGATAAGAACTGAAACAGTCGCAAAGAGGGTTGCGCGCATTCTGGTAATAAGATCAACTTCTGACTTTCAATCAAGGAAATTAAGAGATGAAGCTCAGATGTCTCCTTATCAACGCAACGAGAAGTTTGTTGAAACTTTTCGTCACATAAATCAGTTACAACATATTATCAGTAAGGCCATTAACAATTGGCTTTCGTGAAATCAAAGAACAACCAATCATCAAACCCATGAAAAAAATACTCATAATCAGCTTAACCCTTGCATTTGGACTCGGTGGTCTCTGTGCGGAAGACAAACCGGCCCAAAAAGAACGAAAACCCACCTCGCAACGAGGAGCCCCACCTAATAGAGAAGCAATTCTCAAGAAGTTCGACAAAGATGGCGACGGGAAGCTTAGCGAAGAGGAAAGAGCGGAAGCTAGAAAATCATTCGGCGGCGGGCGTCCTCCCAGACCTCCGGCCGAACTCATAAAGAAGTTCGACAAGGACGGAGATGGCAAACTGAATGAAGAAGAAAGAGCCGCTCTTCGCGAAGAGGGGCAAAAACGTCGCAAGGAGATGGTGGAAAAGTTCGACAAGGACGGGGACGGAAAACTCAACGAAGAAGAGCGAAAGGCAGCCTTCGCGGAAATGAGGAAAAATCGGGGCGGACGACCGGGTCGCGAAGCCGGCAAACGTCCCGGAAAAAAGAAAACGACGGAAAAATAATCTCAAGAAGACACTGTTCAAATAGGAGGCGTGGGGTTCATGTGAGCTCCACGCCTTCTGTTTTGAAGGATATCCTTTATCGATTGTAAAACCAAATTGAGATTCATTCTTTCCCCAAACGGATATTCGACGTATGATTGAATCTAATTTTTCATGACAACTGAAAATATAGAGAGCCAAGTAAGTGAATTAGCCCAAAGGGCACGCAAGGCTTCGTTCATCTTGGGGACCCTATCCGCCGAGAAGAAAAACGCCGCGCTTGAAAGTATCGCTCTCTTGATTGAAAAACGAGCTGCGACCCTGATCCGAAAAAACGAACTCGACCTAGACGCAGGCCAGAAAAACGGCCTCCCTGACGCCTTAATCGACAGACTCAGACTAACGCCCGATCGAATTGCGGGAATGGTTGAAGGCGTACGACAAGTCGCCGCCTTGCCCGACCCGGTAGGTCAAGTGATCGAAAGCTCAATCAGGCCCAATGGCCTCGACATTCGTAAAGTTAGTGTGCCAATAGGTGTTATCGGCATTATCTACGAATCCCGACCAAACGTTACCATCGACTGTGCGTCGCTCTGCCTGAAGTCGGGTAATGCGTCTATTCTTCGTGGAGGGAAGGAAGCCTTTCATTCAAATTCAGCCTTAGCCGAACTGGTACGGGATGCTTTAGAAGAAACGGATGTCCCGCAAGACGCCGTCCTTTTAATTCCCACCACGGATCGCGAGGCCCTCAACCACTTGCTCAAGCAGGACGAGAATATACACTGCATCATTCCTCGGGGAGGCGAAGCCCTCATTCGGTTCGTCACCGAACACAGTCGAATCCCCGTGATCAAACACTACAAGGGTGTCTGCAACCTATACGTCGACTCTAAAGCCGATCTTGATTTAGCTAGAAAAATAGCGATTACGGCCAAGTGCGGGCGCCCGGGAGTGTGCAACGCCATCGAGAATCTCATCGTACATCGCGAGATAGCCTCCGCCTTTCTCCCTGAGACCCTAGATGCTCTCGCCGAGTCGAACTGCGAAGTGCGGGCAGACGCCGAGGCCCGTTCGATCCTGAATGATGCTCGCCCATCACTTACGGTCGGAGAAGCCACCGAAGAAGACTTCCATACCGAGTTCCTCGACCTCATTCTATCGATCAAAATCGTCGATTCATTAGAAGATGCTATCGATGTAATAAACCATTACGGGAGTGGCCATAGCGATGCGATAGTCACCACCGACGAACTTACCGCCGAACGCTTCCTCGCAGCCATCGACACCTCCACGGTGTATTGGAACGCCAGCACCCGCTTTACCGATGGATTTGAGTTCGGCCTAGGTTCCGAAATCGGTATTTCCACCGACCGCCTTCACGCCCGCGGCCCCATGGGCTTGAGGGAACTGTGCACCTATAAATACCAAGTCCGAGGTAACGGGCAGACCAAATAAATGAGCTCTCCAAGTTCGACTTTTTCTCCTCGCGCTCTCGCTCAACGTATTGCTGATGGCGCCGTTCGGATAATCGATGTGCGCTCCCACGCCGAGTTTCGTAAAGAACGAATCGCGGATTCAGAAAACATTCCGCTCAGCTCGCTCGACAACGAAACGATCGCCCAGCTTAAAACCTCGAAAATCGGTATCCCCCTATGCATCACTTGCCAATCAGGAGTAAGGGCAGATAAAGCGGCCAAGAAACTGTCGAAGGAAGGCATGGAAAACATTTACTTGCTTACGGGTGGGCTCGACAACTGGAGCCACGAAGGAATGCCCGTAGATGGGGCAGGTGGAAAAGGCATACCACTTGACCGTCAAGTTCGTATAGCTATCGGCATTCTCGTAATAGCAGGTACTGCAGCCTGCTATTTTTCCGAAGACATACGCTGGCTAGCAGCACCCGCATTTTTTGGAGCAGGCCTAGTCTTTTCCGGTCTAACCGGGTTTTGCGGTCTCGCCCGCATACTCGCTATCTTCCCTTGGAACCGTTAGGAATGGGTAGCCTCCTCATTCTCGGAGCCAAACTCGTCAACGAAGGCACAATCGAGGAACAAGATGTTTTAGTCGATAGCTACGGCCGTATCTCTCGAATAGAAAGCGACCTTTCGGCCGTCACGGCAGACGAAACGATCGATGCCGCAGATCATTACCTGCTCCCCGGCCTAATCGACGATCAAGTCCATTTTCGGGAACCCGGCCACACCCACAAAGGCACCATCGCTTCCGAGTCTCGGGCCGCGGCGGCAGGCGGCGTAACCACCTTCATGGAGATGCCAAACGTGGTGCCACCCACCACCTCGATGGAGCGAATACGCGACAAGCTCGCCATCGCCGCTCGCGACTCCGCCGTCAACTACTCCTTTTATCTAGGCGCAACCAACACCAACATCGAGGATGTAAAAACAGCGCCTCCCGAAGAAATTGCAGGCGTAAAAATCTTTATGGGTTCATCCACGGGCGACATGCTGGTGGACGATGAAACCGCGCTGGAGGAAATATTCCGGCACGCCCCTACCCCAATCGCCACTCACTGCGAGCATTCTCCTACCATCCTCGAAAACGAAAAAGCCTTTCGAGAGCGGCTCGGAGATGAGGTTCCCTTCTCCGCCCACCCCGAAATCCGTTCCCGCGAAGCCTGCTTGCGTTCCTCCACCTTCGCCGTAGAACTGGCTCGCCGAAACAACGCCCGACTGCATGTCCTCCATATTACGACAGCCGAAGAGCTCGACCTTTTCGAAGTAGGTCCCGTTGACGAAAAACGCATTACCGCCGAAGCCTGCGTTCATCACCTTCACTTCGACGACTCCGCCTACGCCACCCATGGATCTCTGGTGAAATGCAACCCCGCCATCAAGAAACCTTCCGATTGCCAAGCCATCCGCAAGGCAGTCAACGATGGTCGGATAGACGTAATCGCAACCGACCACGCGCCTCACACTTTCAAGGAGAAGGAGTCCTCCTACTTTCAAGCTCCATCAGGTCTACCTCTGGTTCAACACTCGCTGCTAATCCTTCTAGAGCTTTGGCGCGACGGCGTCTTCACCCTCGAAACCATAGTGGAGCGAGCCTGCCACGCACCCGCCCGCCTGTTCGGCATTCAAGAGCGGGGATTCCTCCGCGAAGGGCACTGGGCCGATCTCGTGTTGGTCGACACCCACTCCGAAACCCACGTCACGCCAAACACCCTCCAATCCAAATGCGGATGGTCTCCCTTCGATGGCCAAAGCTTTCGCTCCCGCATTGCCGCCACCATCGCCTCCGGTAAAATCGCCTATCGCGACGGCCAAGTCCGCGACCAAGTTCGTGGCCGCCAAGTCGTATTCGCCAAGGAACGGCGCTAGCTTTCCGTTACCACCCAAAACCCGACCACGTGTTCGCTCGCCTACTCATCCTCTTCATCACCGTTCCGCTCATCGAGCTTTACTTGCTCGTAAGCATGGGAAGGATCGTTGGACCAATTCCGACCATCGGTCTTGTCATTCTCACGGGTTTTTGGGGTGCCCATCTCGCCAGAAGCCAAGGGCACTCCATTTTGTCGAGGATGCAAAGGGAAATCCAAGCCGGACGAGTCCCGGCGGGAGAACTCATCGAGGGAGTCCTCGTCCTAATAGGGGGCCTCGTACTGCTCACGCCCGGACTCCTCACCGACATTGCCGGCTTCGCCCTAATGATGCCGGGTATAAGAAGATACGTTCGCAATCGCCTACGAGAACGATTCGCGGCAAAAGCCAAAATGGACTTCAGAGCCCAATCCGGAAGCACCGAGAATCGCCCCCATCACGACGACGACGTAATCGACGTCTAGAACGCTTCCTTACCATTCCAAGATTTTGGTTAATTGGTAATAGCCTAATGGGCAAGAAGCATGCTATCTTCTGAATTCATGAATTTTCGGGCCCTTACTCAAATCCTCATTCCGGCAGCAACTGTCCTACTGTTGTCCTGTGGAAGCGATTTCGATGGGAGCTACTCGGGCAATGTGAACGGCAAAGAAATCGTGATCAACATGGACTTGGATAAAAAAGCACGGATTACAGGATACTTCCCCGATACGCTGCAAGGGACGTGGAAGGAAGAGCACATCCTAGGGAAGAACGCTATTTGGGTGAGCTTCGAAGGTCCCACCGAAAAGCCATTCAGACTGCGTTTCGAATTGCAACCCGAGGGGAAGGGTTTGAGGGTGACCGGAATCAAGGCGCGCCCTCTAGGCAAAGGAACAAAACTCACTCCCATAGAGTTGAAAGGCACCCCCATACTCAGCCCTTCAGATCCAAAAATTTAAATCACAAGATTCAACAAAGGTACACCATCATGCCATACAAGGTAATCGCAGAGGGTGCCACTCGAGGGCTCATGGGCGACAGCGGCATGGAGACATCCGGCACCATATTGGCGGACAAAGTAAACGAGGCCATAACAGATGGTGGGCAACCGTTGGTTGCAGAATCGCTCATAGCGAGAACCGTCAAGAAAACCCATTTTTTCTTTAAGCTATGATTAATCGTTCGACAAGTTCTGCAGTGATGCCGAAGAAGTGCCCTCCCCTACGCCAACCGAAGCTTAACAGTCTGACAAGGAGCGGAGATTTCGAGCACTCGCAGGTTTCTTAAAGTGGGCGAAGGTGAGTGATGGTATGAACTTATTCAGTTTTTCACATTAAGCCCTAGACCCAATGGATGGTCACATGAGCACAGGTATTTAATTTAGCCACATCTATAGCAAACCAGTAAAAAATGAGTCAAGCCCCAGACCGGCAGGAAGAGCACTGGCTCGTTGATATGGCAAGTAATCCCCTGCAACGGAACAGCAAACCTTTAAAGCATTAGCAACACACATGAGTCATACTTCAGCTTCAAATTCAATTACCATTCGCATGCAGCTCGATCATTCTCCGGGGCTCTTGGCCAAAGTCATGACGGAGGTCGGAAACCTGGGGGGTAACACTGGAGCCATTGATATAGTTCGAGTTAATAAAGGTCGCATCATTCGGGATATCACGATTGATACCAGTGGCCCCGAACAAGCTGAAGCCATTCAGCAAGCCATCAACAGCATTGAAGGGGTTGAAATCATCCATGTTTCCGATCGTACGTTTCTACTTCATCTTGGTGGCAAATTGGAAACCGGCTGCAAGTCGTCTGTAAAAACCCGTGACGAACTCAGCATGGTTTACACCCCCGGTGTGGCGCGCGTGTGCATGGCCATTCACGAAAATGTTGATCTTGCCCACAAGCTGACCATCAAGAAAAACACCGTAGCGATCGTATCAGACGGAACGGCAGTATTGGGACTTGGCGACATCGGCCCGGAGGCCGCCATGCCTGTCATGGAAGGTAAAGCCATGCTTTTTAAGGAATTCGGAGGAGTTGATGCCTTCCCTCTGTGTATCAATACAAAAGATACCGATGAAATCATCCAGTTCGTCAAGGCAGTGGCACCTACATTTGGCGGAGTGAACTTGGAAGACATCTCCGCTCCCCGTTGCTTTGAGATTGAGAAACGCCTGCAGGAAGAGCTCGACATTCCCGTTTTTCACGATGACCAACATGGCACGGCAGTAGTCATGACGGCGGCTCTCATCAATGCTCTAAAGTACGTAAACAAAAAAGCAAAGGATCTCAAGGTCATAGTTGCCGGCGTCGGTGCCGCAGGTACCGCATGTACTAAAATGATACAGGATGTGGGAGTTCAAAACATCATAGGATTCGACCGGAAAGGCGCCCTGTATGTCGGCCGTGAGGACATGAATGAATCCAAGCAGGCCTATGCCGAAGCAACAAATCCAGATAAGCTAAAAGGATCGATTCAGCAACTAATTGAAGATGCCGACCTCTTCGTGGGGCTTTCTGGCCCAGATGTCATCGATGCCGACGACGTGAGCCGAATGGCCGATAATGCAATTGTCTTTGCTATGAGCAACCCCACTCCGGAAATCAAACCGGAAGAGGCCTTGCCCCACGTTGCCGTCATGGCTACAGGCCGGTCTGATTATCCAAATCAGATCAACAACGTTCTATGTTTCCCCGGTCTGTTTCGTGGAGCCCTTGATGCTCGGGCCACAAGAATAAACGAAGCAATGAAACTCGCAGCCGCCCACGCCATCGCCAACAGCATCGATCCGGAAGACCTCGGCGCCGACTACATCATACCTAGCGTGTTCGACCGTTCAGTCGCACGCAACGTGGCCCGAGCCGTAAAGAAAGCTGCAATCGCCTCCGGAGTCAGTCGAAGATAACCAGAATCTCAGTCGATTACTTACTATCGCGGCACTGGTAAAATTTCAGTCTTTGCCGAATGTTCCCTGCCCGATGGATGGCTTGACAACTCGAATACCTTCCTGTCCGAGAAGCAAAGTACGACAGCACCTTCTCGCAATCTAAACTCGAGCCTACGCAAAGTGTCATGGGCATTGCAACGAATCTCTTTTTCATTCGGCCAAGGATCAATCACTCCCAACTACAACTGCCGGTGCCAAAAAAGTTATTTAAACTCCAACATCGGATAAATCAGAAGCGTCCGGTTGGCTTTGGCATCACAAATAAGGATGACTCCGAGGAGGAAAGGAGTCGACAAATCCATATACTTTTTCGACAAGCTAAAATGGGAATGGTTCACTTTGGATTCAAACTATTGAGATAGAATCCCCCATCCCAAAAACCTTCGTGGTACATCCAAGGAAGGCCAAGATGGAAGGACAGCTTTCATGACGTTTTTTTGACCTTCGTTTTACGCCTCTCGAACAACTTTCTCCAAAAGTTCCGGCATACTGGTTTCTAAGAATGCGCCGACTGACGCATCCTAATTACATAAACTCGTATTCAGAACCCAAAACCAAGGAGATATCCACGATGAAGAAACCTACAATAATAATTGGCTTGGCAACTATGGTCGCCTTACATCTCGTAGCGGCCAAAAGTTCACCCGCTTCACTGTTGCAAACAGCAAAAGAAGAAAAACCGCAGATCGAGACGAATAGAACGAAGAAGAAACTTGACCGCAAATCCGAGCGGGTCGAACTTTTGCAGGAAAGCTCTTCTTTCGGTGCCCGCATTCGCGGAGTAAGCAACGATCAACAAAATGCTTCCCATGCACTCGACAAAATCGAAAGCGACTACAAGTACAAACTGGAAACCACTCCGAAATTCGTCGAAAAGTCCCTCGACTGGCTCGCTCAAGCCCAGCACGAAGACGGGTCATGGGGTGCAGGCGTTAGTTCCAGCCAGCAAGTCCGCGACCCACATGCAGTGAAGGGCGATCCCGCAACCACCTCGTTCGCCGCTATGGCATTCGTACGCTCGGGACACACACCGAAAAAGGGCAAGTATAAGGATGTCGTTCGTCGGGCAACCGAAGCCCTCGTTAAAGTCGTAGAGAAAGCACCCAAGGAAGGTCCACGCATCACAAACCTAACAGGCACGCAACCTCAGGCAAAGATGGGAGCTTACGTCGACACCTCACTCACTGCTCGCTACCTCGCACGCGTGCTGAACGAATTCCCGAAGAAGGACAAACTCCGCAAACGAGTCGACAAGGCAATCGACAAATGCATAGCAAAAATCCAAGGTTCCCAGCAAAAAGATGGAAGCTGGAGTGGCGGAGGCGGTTGGGCTCCTGTTCTGCAATCCTCTCTCGCGGGACAAGCCCTTGAACTTGCCCAAGTTGCAGGAAAACAAGTGGATCAAAAAGCCCTCGACCGAGCACGCGACAACCAGAAAGGAAACATCGACCCCTCCTCGGGCAAAGCAAAAGCCGATACTGCCGCAGGAGTCGAATTGTATGCATTCGCGAGCGCCCAGCGAGCTACGGCCGCCGAGACTTGGGAAGCCCACGACTTGATTGATACTGCAAAGAAAGAGGGCAAACTTGAAAAGAACGCCCAAGTGAATGCGGACAACCTGCGTAAAATCGGCGTAGCTCAGGAAAAGGCTGACAAACTGGCCCAATCCGTATCCCAAAACGAACGCCAACAAGCTCGAGTACAGAACGACGAGGCACTACTTACCGGCTTCGGCAACAACGGCGGAGAGGAATACCTCAGCTATCTCATGACGAGCGAATCGCTCGTCATCACAGGAGGAGAAGCATGGGAAAAATGGGACGAAAAGATGCACCATCGATTGAACAAGATCCAGAACCCGAACGGCAGCTGGAGCGGGCATCACTGCATCACTAGCCCGGTTTTTTGTACTGCTGCGGTGATCCAGTGCCTGAACACCTATCGCGACACCAAAATGCTCCGCAACGCCGCTCTGGCCTCCTCCGGAAAACAGGAAGAGGGCGGGAACGGAAAAGTAGCTGCCAAATAAAAACTTACCTTCGACCAAACAGAAATCCATGAAACCATCTAAAATCTTCTTTTTGAAATGGTCTCTTGGAGTGTTGGGAGGATTGTGCGTCCCGTTCGCAAGTTTCGCCGAGCGGGACGCCTCTCCACCACCGAAGGTGAAGGAGTCGCTGATCAGGGTAACCGATTACTTATGGAGCAAACAGTCACCGGACGGCAGTTGGCGAAGCGAAACCTACGGTCTATTGAAGTCGGGGCAATCACTCACGCCATTCATCCTTTTCGTCCTATCCGAAGTTCGGAACGACATGGCGCCCCCACCCGAGGGCGCTGTCGAAAAGTCAATGAACTTTCTCAGGCGGATGGGGAATAAGAACAGCATTCACGGTCGGGCCGATCCCCATATCCTCGATTACCCGAACTATGCCACCTCCTACGCCCTGCGTTGCTTTCTCCGATACGGTCAAGAAGACGACAAAACACGCATCGATGCTTTGGCTCGCTACCTCGTGCTTCAACAATTTGCAGAGGCGGCGGGATTCAGTCCCGATTCTCCTGCCTACGGCGGTTGGGGCTTCGGGATCAACCAGCGCCCCACTCTCTCCAGTTTCGTTGACCTCTCCCACACCCGGCGCGTTCTGGCGGCTTTGGACGAAGCTAACAAGGTCGATGCAGAAATTAAGTCACGAGCCCTGTGCTTTCTTTCTCTAGTTCAAAAGAGTCCCAAGGAAATCCGTTCACCACTAATACCCACAAAGAGTCTCATGACTTCCGGATTCATTCCCCCACCCTACGACGGCGGCTTTTTCTCTTCTCCGAACGTGAGCTACGCCAACAAGGGACGCATCGCCAAGAATCCTCTTACCGGGAGACCTTACTACCGCAGTTACGCCACGGCGACTTGCGACGGCATCCTCGCTTTACTCGCGACTGGCATTCACCAAACCGACGATCGTGTACTTGACGCTGTTCGTTGGCTAGAACGGCATTCAGGTTGGGATCTGCCCTCGGGCATCCCTGCCGAGCATTCCGAACCATGGGCAGAATCCATGATTTACTATCACTGCGCCGCAAGAGCTCAGGTATTCTACCAACTCGCCATAGCCGAGGACTGGCGCAAGAACCTACGGACATTCCTCGCAGAGAGGCAAAACGAAGACGGTTCATTCCTCAACCCTCAAGGTCGCCTCATGAAGGAAGACGACCCGATCCTATGCTCAGCCTTGGCCTTGATCGCCCTAAACCAAGCGGCAATGGGAGAAGGCTAATTCTCATTCTCGCTCAAGACGCGTCACTTCCCGGAGCAACGCGTCGCGAAGCTCTTCGCCCAATCCCTCCCGCTTGGCCATCTCCACGTAAAAGGGTACGTAATCCTCTTGGGCCAAGGCTTTTTGGGCTATGTTGTAAAAGGGTTCGTCGACGCCGATGAAATAGGTTCGCTCGCCAAAAGCCAAAGTTATGCCTTCATCGGTTTGAAAGACCGCCAATCTATCGAACGAATCATCCATTTGCCTTCCAGCAATAAATAATCGAGAGCGAGCAACAAGCAAAAAAACGAGGGTTCAAGTGTCGTTGGGCTTTACCTCTCAGTCTATATCGTTAGGACAACGGTCAGCCATGTTTGTAATTTTCCCCTACAAAGACGATAATCAAGCAAAGAGTTTCCCCTACTTGACTTGGGTAATAATCGCCGCCAATTTATGGGTATTCTTCGCATGGCAGTTTTCCTTGCCTCCATCCGAGCAGGCTACCTATTTCTCTAATTTCGCCTTCCTTCCGGTAACTTTCTTCGGGCAACTTAGCTTCGAGGAGTCCGGAGATGTATTATGGGAATGGGCAACCGTTTTCACCTCAATGTTTAGTCATGGAGGCATCGCCCACATTTTGGGAAACATGTTGTTTCTCTACCTCTACGGCGACAATGTGGAAGACGCCATGGGGAAGGTTCGCTTTTCCCTCTTTTACCTTACCTGTGGTCTGCTCGCAGCGGTCTCCCAAGGGCTGGTCGATCCCTCGTCGAACGTACCCATGGTCGGTGCTTCGGGAGCGATCTCCGGAGTTATCGCCGGCTATCTTTTGCTCTACCCGCGAGCGAACGTTCGAGTCTTTTACTGGTTCATCATCTTCATCGGCACGGTACTAGTTCCAGCCTATTTGGTACTGGGGATTTGGATAATCGAGCAAATCCTCGCCTTCCCTACCTCAATGAGCGAGGGAGGTGGCGTAGCGGTAGCGGCTCACTTGGGAGGATTTGCCGCCGGAATCTTACTGACTCCTTTTTTCAAAAAAAAGCAGGTGAAGTTTTTTCAAGCAGGTCGCACACGCGCTTTTTCTCGCCAAGCTCGACGAATTCGCTAACCTAAAACGGTTTTACCGAAAAAGCATGAGCAACGAACTCGAAATCCCTAAAGCATACGCCCCAAGCGAAGTCGAAGACCGCTGGTATTCCCGTTGGGAGGAAGACGGTTGTTTTGCGGGTAAACCCTCGGCAGGACAATCGACCTATTCCATCGTCATTCCTCCACCGAACGTAACGGGAGTTTTGACCATGGGCCATGTACTGAACAATACCATTCAGGACATTCTATCCCGAAGAGCACGCCAAAAGGGAGCCGCCGTAATGTGGTTACCGGGCACGGACCACGCAGGCATCGCCACCCAAACGAAGGTGGAAAAGGCTCTAAGGGAAGAAGGGTTGAGCCGTCGAGATCTAGGTCGGGAGAAATTTATCGAACGAGCCGTCGAATGGCGCGATAAGCATGGCGGGATCATCCTCAGGCAACTCCGTAAACTTGGCTGTTCGTGCGATTGGGAACGGAATGTTCACACTTTGGACGATGACTATTCCCAGGCTGTGCTTAGCGGTTTCGTTAAATTGTTCGAGCGGGGTTACGTATATCGGGGCAAACGTATGGTGAACTGGTGTCCGGCCAGCCTCACCGCCCTTTCCGACGAGGAGGTCGTCATGAAACCGCAGGATAGCATCCTCTACAAGGTTCGCTATCAAATTATGGAAACGCCGGGCGTCTACCTCGACGTATCCACCACTCGCCCCGAAACCATCATGGGCGACGTCGCCGTAGCCATACACCCGGATGATGAACGTTGGCCGAGGCTCAAGGGCAAGCACGTCATTCGCCCCCTGCAAGAAACTCCCATACCCATCATCGCCGACGAAGCCGTGGAAAAGGACTTCGGCACCGGTATGCTCAAGATCACACCCGCCCATGATCAACTGGACTTTGAAATTGGCCAACGGCATGACCTGCCGATTATCGAGATTCTCAATCCCGACGGAACCTTAAACGAACACGCAGGTCCCGACTTCGCGGGCATGGATCGCTTTGCCGCGCGAAAAGCCACCGTCGAGAGGTTGAAAGAAAACGGCAGTCTCGTTGACGAGGAGGCTCACTCGAACAACGTGGGCTTTTCCGAACGAGCCGACGTTCCCATTGAACCGCGCCTATCCGAGCAATGGTTTCTGAAATATCCTCGCGTCGAGGAAGCCAAAAGGGCCGTTAAGGAAGGTTTCATACGCTATTTCCCCGAACGCTGGGAAAAAACCTACCTGCACTGGCTGGACAACATCAAGGACTGGTGCATATCTCGCCAACTCTGGTGGGGACATCGCATTCCCGTATGGTACAAGATGGGCGAAGATCGATCCGATCCCGCCAACTGGCACGTCTCTCTAAACGGTCCCGAGGATCCGGAAAACTGGGAACAGGACGAAGACGTTCTCGACACTTGGGCCTCCTCCTGGCTTTGGCCATTCGCCACCATGGGGTGGCCCGATGAGAAAGCAATGGCAGAGCAGGACTTAGCCTCCTTCTACCCCACCTCAGCCCTCGTCACGGGGCCCGACATCATCTTCTTCTGGGTCGCCCGCATGATCATGGCGGGCCTCGAGTTCATGGGCGAACCTACGGACAAGGAAGAAATTCTATCCGACGAGGAGATCAAGCGGCGCATTCCCTTTCGCGACGTCTATTTCACGGGCATCATTCGAGACTCCCGTGGTCGCAAGATGTCAAAATCCTTGGGCAACTCCCCCGACCCCCTCGATCTCATCGCCAAATTCGGGGCCGATGGTCTCCGCCACGGCATAATGAGCATCGCTCCAAAGGGACAAGACATACGCTTCTCCGAGGAAAGCATCGAGCAAGGCCGCAATTTCTGCAACAAACTCTGGAACGTCTCACGATTTCGCAGGATGTCCGGCGAAGCCCGTGAGAACTCGTCTATCGACGCCATTCTCGCCCGACTCGAACCAGACAAGTTGGATGCCGAAGACCACGCCATCCTCGCCCGACTCGTCGAAACACTCGACCAAGTTGAACGGGAGCACCAAGCCTACGAGTTCAACGCAGTCCTGCACGGCATTTATCGGTTCTTCTGGCACGACTTCTGCGATTGGTACGTCGAAGTCTCCAAAGCCAAGCTACGCGACGATTCCCTACGCGAGACCTGCCTCGCCGTGCAAGATCTCTGCCTACGCCAGACCCTGCTGCTTCTCCATCCCGCCACACCTTTCATCACCGAGGAACTTTGGCAGCGCCTAGGCTACTCCCTACACAGTTCCTCCATACAGTACGTCGACCCGGGAGAAGGTGCCGCAATCCGCGAAGCCCTTTCCACGCGAGGCATCACCCTAGATGAAGAAGCAGGTGCGGAAATTGCGGCCCTCCGCGAAGTCGTAACTGCTCTCCGGGCCCTCAAGGCCGAACGTGGTCTAGCCACCAACAGGGAAGTCGCCCTCCATTACCTTGCCGACGACGCAAAGTCCGACACTCTGGAAAGGCATAAGGAAAAGCTACTCCTTTTCGTAGGCGCAGCATCCTTCGAGCGTACCGTCAAGGCACCCACCGGGCAGCCCTCCGTCGTTACTCCGCTCGGAACCGTTTTTTTAGACCTCGCATCCGGCATCGACCTCGACGCCGAACGGGCCCGCCTCGACAAGGAAATCGCCAACCTCTGCAAAGTCGTCGCCTCTACCGAGGCACGCCTAAGCAACGAAAGCTTCACCGCCAAGGCTCCCCCCAAAGTGATCGAGGGAGCCCGCCGACAACTCGCAGAAAATCAAGCCAAACTCCGAGAGAACCAAATCGCCCTCAAAGCTCTCTGCTAATTTGCGTTCAGGCAATTCCCGAACAATATGATTGATAGGTTCGGGACGCGTATACAAATGTCGAGACCATGGGCAATTTCCCAAAACTGTAAGAACTGCGGGCAACTCTGGCTTCCTGTTGACTGCTCTTGCTTTCTTTCGGTGCCTACGGGATAGCAATCGTAGCATTCCTGTTCGAGTTCGGCGACACGGAACTTGCGGACAAGTACGTCATGCTAGTTCCCTACTCTATCCGAATCGGCATGTACGCAAATGCCTTGGCTGCCTTCGCCGGCTTCTTCCTGAAAGACGAGAAATAAATGCCCTCTGCATCCTGATCGTCGTCAACGCAATACCGCCCATCATCGCCTTCGCGATGATAGCGTTGGGCTTCATTTTGCTCGAGGAGGCCAAAGGAGAGGCCATTATTCCCAGGTCTTATTGTTTCTTCTTTGCCTTTTCTACATCGGAGTTGGCGATGTCCGCCCAACGCAGCACCCCGGATCGGTCGATTAGGTAATAGTCGGGAAAACTATTGGCATGAAAGCCGGCGCCAACGCCAACGGCCACGGGATACTTGATGCCGTGCTCCTTGACTGTTGGCGGCCATTTTTGCGGAACCGCTTTTTGCGCACACTCCGATGAAGACAAAACCCTTGGCGGCGTATTTCACCATCATCTCATTGGTATGAGGTACGGAACGGATGCAAGGTCCGCACCCAGTCACCCAGAAATCGAGAACCACGATCTGCCCCATGAGGTCTTCCCGCGAAAACGGTTTCGAATTGATCCCCCCTTCAAATCAAGCTTTGGAGCGGGCTTGCCCCGCATGGCGTCCAACTGGAGGCGTACCTTGCTCTTTTCCGGTCTTGGCTCGTCCGCAGCTAGGCTAAAGTGAAACAAGAAAAAGACTAGGGAGGGAAATAACGAGAATGGTATTTTGTTCATGTGTTCATTCTGTTGCTGCAGCCTCCGCAGACAAACTGGAAACCTCTCGTTAGGTAAAACAGTGATGTCGACGAGTGCACTGCTAACGAAAAATGTGATCGCGAGACCTTGAGGCGAATACCACAAAATCGTGAGCGACCCCGCGGAAGTGATGCCTGCTCCCCCTAGGCTTGACCGATGGAGAGAGGAAGATAGGTTGGATGGATGAAGAAGTCGCTTGCCTCCCTTGGCGTCGCCCTGATGTTGGCGGGGTGTGGAGGTGAGCACGAGTCCTCTGATAGAAAGGGGAACGAAGCGAAGGATAGAAAACGGGTTGGTGAGGCAACCGAGGCAGGTATAGCTGCCGAAAAGTTTTCCGACGAGGAAATCGAGAAGATGGCCGACGAGGCGAATGCCCTTCTCGATGAGGGGAAGTACGTACGGGCGAACGATAAGATAACTGAAGCCTACGGCGCATTCAACAACCGCGCCGACAAAGACGAGGCGATGCTCGTTTTCTTCCTCAAGGGTTTCTGCAAGATTTCAGATGCTTTAAAGGAGAACGACAAGGCGATCAAGTACGCCGAGGATGTGCTGGCCCATGCCCTGTCCGATGAGGACAGGATCTTCGCCTACGGCAAGCTCGGCTCCGCCAACAGCCGAAAAGGCGAATACGACAAGGCCATCGCAAACCACGAAAAGGCCCTGGAGATTGGAGTGAAGGCCCTCGGTTCCGAGCATAACGAAGTCGCCTTGAGCTATCACAATATCGGCTCCGTCTGCTTGGAACAGGGAGAGTACGACACCGCCATCGCCTATCACGAACGGGCCGTCAGGATATGGTTGGAGTCACTCGGGTCCGACCATCCCCGTATCGCAGCCGCCTACCACGGCACGGGCGCGGCCTATGCCGGAAAGGGAGCGTTCGGCAGGGCAATAGCCAACTACGATGCGGCTCTGGAGATCTGGTTGGAGAAATTCGGCTCCGAGCATCCCGACGTCGCAACGTGCTACAACAACCTTGGCTTGGCCCATGACAACAACGAGGATCACGCCAAGGCCATCACCTGCCACGAAAAAGCCTTGGCTATTAGGCTGAAAGCCCTAGGCGTCGAGCATCCCGACGTCGCCACCAGTTACAACAACCTCGGCTCAGCCTACGACAACAGCACCGAGTACGACAAGGCCATCGCAAACCACGGAAAAGCCTTGGCGATCTGGCTGAAGACGGTTGGACCCGAGCACCCGGCAGTCGCCACGACCTACAACAACGGCGGTGGCGCCTACTCCCGCAAAGGCGACTACGAGAAAGCCGTGAAATACTACGAAAAGTGCTTGGCAATCGAACTGAAAACTCTCGGGCCGAAACATCCCGACGTCGCCATCACCTACAACAACCTAGGTTCCGCCTACGAAAAAAAAGGCGTTCAGGACAAGGCAGTCGGGTACTATGAAAAGTGCCTCGCGATCGAGCTGGATACACTCGACTCAGATGATCCCGATCTCGCATCCAGCCACTACAACGTCGGCAAGGTATACGCGAAGAGGAAAAACAAGGAGAAGGCGTTGGAACACTTGCTGAAGGCCAAGGGAATCTGGTTCAAGAAACGGGGGCCGGAAGACCCCTACGTCAAGAACGCCCAAGCCATTATCGACAGCTTGAAGTGAGACCTACCGTTGGACAGGTTTGGGCTATCCGAAACAAGGCGTCCCGAACGACTATCCCTCGCAATCGAAATAAAGGCTCTCGGATCGGAACATCTAAATGTTGCCTACACCTATGCCAACCTTGCCTCTGCCCATGAACTGAATGGCGAATACGACAAGGCAATCCGGCGCCACCAAGAGTCCTTGACAATCATGCTGAAGAAGCTCGGGGCCAGGAATCTCGAAGTCGCAAGCGCTTGCCGAAGTCTGGGAAAGGTCTATGCCAAGAAAGGCGACAAGCCGAAGGCAAAGGCTTTTCTGATCAAGGCAAAGGCGATCTTTGTGAAGAAACTGGGGCCAAAACATCCC
>JACKQG010003246.1_pt1 | contig 20154 bp, 11 predicted proteins | sample 8237621 | NCBI WGS metagenome assembly JACKQG01 (sample SAMN15677084, study PRJNA649215) | marine metagenome | biome: marine; feature: Black Sea; material: saline water; isolation source: suspended particulate matter (SPM) from the Black Sea western gyre | collected 2013-06-09/2013-06-10 | depth... | reverse complement strand
GCGGAGGGCTGAAAGTCCCCAGGATCATGGGCAGTTATTCAACCTATGTGGGCGGTAAAATAGGCGGGTTTCTGGGAAGACATCTGCAAAAAGGGGATATTCTTGAAACTCATGATGCCGGGGTTTTAAATAAACCGCGTTCCACACCTATGGATTATATACCCCAATATCCTTCCAATGCCTTTATCCGTGCTATCCTGGGACCCCAGGACTACTACTTTGATCAAGGTATTATTACTTTGTTTGCAACAGGGTATATGGTTACTGCAAAGGCTGACCGCATGGGATACCGTTTGCAGGGCAAGGCCATACCCATAAAGAGCGGCATGCCCAAAAGCATTGTTTCAGAACCGTCCATGCCCGGAAGTATTCAGATCCCGCCGGATGAACAACCTATAATTTTACTGGTTGAACAGACTGTTGGCGGATATGCCAAAATTGCAACAGTGATTTCGACAGATCTGTCAAAGGTGGCACAGACAACCCCTGGGGATACAATAACATTTGAAAAGACTGATTTGAAAACTGCACATATCCTCTATAGGGAAGAAAGAAATAAAATAAACAAATTAAAAAATTGTTTTTAAGCGGATAAAGGCATTCAGGAAAGCTGGTTAATTGAATTAAAGATGTTTATATTGAAAAAAATCTCTTTGAAGAGGAGATTGAATATAATTTAAAGATCTCTTCTTGACAAAAAGCCATATCTTAACTTAATTTGTAAAAACAACAGGCTAAAAGGCTCCATTAAATGATTTTCAAGTCGTTGGGGTATCTGTATGATTTTGTCACGACAACCGTTTTCCAAAGTTTTTTTCATATGTCTTCATCTGTTCCTTTTGATCAGTTTTTTTCCATCATTGATTGTTGCACAACAATTATCTGTCAATCAATGGGGGTTGGACCAGCCCAAAACAAGAAAAGAATTGCCCGAATATACCGGCTCCATGGCCGATTCAAAGATTTTGCTACCCAAACTACCCCCCACGCTTGACAAGGATCAGTTATCACTAATTCCCATTGTGTTTGTAAAGCAATTTCAGTTTATGGGGAACAAAGTAGTTTCCAATGAAACGCTTAGTGAAATTGCAAACCCTTATACCAATAGAAAAATCAGCACGACAGAACTCCATGAATTGCGCTACAAGATCAATGAATATTATGCAGGTAAAGGATATATTAATTCCGGAGCTATTCTGCCTGATCAAAAAGTGTCAGCCGGTGTAATTTACTTTCGTATTATCGAAGGTAAGTTGACGAAGATTGATATCACAGGGAACAAGAGAATCCAGAGTTCCCTGATCAGAACACACCTTATTTCAGAGAAGGATTTACCACTAAATGTTTTTGATCTTCAGGAAAAACTTCAGTTGCTCGACAAAAATCCATTGATTGAAAAAATTAACGGAGAACTGATCCCGGGTATGACACTTGGAGAGGCGTCATTGAAGATTACGATTGTGGAATCAAATCCTTTAAAAACCATTGTCAAATATGCAAATGACAGTCCACCGAGTTCCGGCAGTATCGGGCAAGAAATCATGGTTCAATATCTTAATCTGTCAGGCGAAGGGGATCAATTTTCCGCACGCTGGAAAAAAACCCAGGGAGCAGATGACTATGCAGTAAGCTATGATATTCCGTTCAATCGTAAGGGATCCAGACTCTCTGCATTCTATGAATATACGGATTCCCGGATTATTGAGGAGCCATTTGATCTTATTGACATAACAAGCGAATCTGTAAGTTTTGGATTCAACTTTATGTATCTTTTGACCCGGAACCTTAATCAGGATCTGTTCCTGACATTCACAGCAGAAAGAAGAACCAGTAAAACATTTCTTTACGATAACCCCTTTTCTTTTGTGGAGAACTCGGATGATGGTAAAACAGAACTCAGTATTGGCCGATTATCCGTGGATTTGAACATTTACAGGCCTTCCCATGTATTTGCCTTTCGGTCGGTTATCTCAAAAGGGGTTGAAGCGTTCAATGCAACCGCTTTTAAAAGCGAACCGGATGCTGATTTTATAAACTTGCTGGGCCAGCTCCAGTGGTCAAAAAGATTTGATTTTATTCCGGGAGATCAATTTATAGTTAAGACTTCTTTTCAGATCAGCAGGGGTCCTTTGCCGTCATTAGAAAAATTTGCAATAGGCGGTCACGCAACAGTGCGGGGATATCGGGAAAATCAGCTTGTCCGGGATAATGGCCTCATCGCATCAATTGAATACCGGATGCCGGTGGCAAGGTTGCCTCTAAAAGGTGTGAGCACGAGTCTGCAAGATGGGATCATTCAGCTATCCCCGTTTTTTGACTGGGGAAGATCCTGGAACCATAATGCCGGTGCAGACATCATTTCAAGCGTTGGAGTGGGTATCAGGTGGGATCCCAGCAAAAAAATTCACTCCCGAATATATTATGGTTACCAGCTGCAGAATATGATTCATGGCGATCATGATTTACAGGATTCAGGAATCCATTTTCTTTTTCAATGGAATCTTTTTTAAATCAGGAGAGGGTGTTTTTTTATGAAGTGCTTAAAGAAGATGTTTCTTTGGGGGTGTGTCTTTTGTTTTTTAAGGATTTTGAGCCCAGTGACATGTCCATATGCCGAAGTTGTCCTTGACGGAACATTGGGCATATCAGGTTCTCTTAACGGCCCCAATTATTCCATTACCTCGGATCTTGGAACCCAGGTGGGTCAGAATTTGTTTCACAGCTTTTCATTATTCAATCTTGATTCAAATGAATCTGCAGTTTTCAAAGGTCCGGATACAGTTTCAAATATTATCAGCAGAATAACAGGTGGTCAGTCATCCTATATTGACGGCAGTTTAACATCCGAAATAGCCAATGCAAACCTTTATCTTATGAATCCATCCGGAATTATATTTGGACCCAATGCCCAATTGGATATTACCGGGTCCTTCCATATCAGCACCGCAGATTATCTTACCCTTGGTCAGAACGGGATGTTTCATGCCAATTCATCAGGAAATAGCATTTTAACATCCTCACCTGTTGAGGCTTTTGGATTTTTGACACCCTTGCCTTCTGCCGTCAATATTGACGGCAGTCTGCTTTCTGTACTTCCGGGGAAAAATATTTCAATCATCGGCGGCCCCATTACGATTGAAAACAATGCTATTTTACATGCAAAAGGCGGTCGGATTGATACTGTCTCTGTTTCCTCAAGCGGTAAAGTGATACCTGAAACTAATGGTGTTGATACCAATAGTTTTAAAAAAATGGGAAATGTGGATATTTTAAACGACTCCTATCTTTATACCAGTGATGATAACGGCGGACAGATCTATATTTGTGCAGGCAACCTCATGGTTCAAGATTCAAATATCTGGGCGGAAACCCAGGGCAGCGGCCCAGGGGGCAGCATTGACATCATTGTGGACGATTCCATTGTTCTTGATTCAGACAGTGCGATATCAACCAGTACTGTGGCAGACGGGGTGGCCGGAAATGTCTCTATCATCACGGGCAGCCTGGATTTAAAAGATAAATCCAGTATCCTGGCAATCAGTCTGGATCAGGGAACCGCCGGAAACATTTCAGTGGATGCAGATAATTATATTCTGATTAACGGCCCTGGAAATGGATCTTTTTCAGGTATGTTGAGTTATAGTTTATCAGGAGATGGTCCTGCAGGGGATATCAGCATTAAAACTTCTGATTTGACGTTGAAAGAAAATGCTTTGATCAGTGCCAGTTCAAGTGGCAGCGGTGATTCAGGCACCATCATAGTGGATGCAAAAAATCTGGACATCTCAAGCGGGTCCCAGATATTGACCAATACAAAGGAGGGCATAGGTGGAAATATTGAGATTTCCCTGGCAGATTCCTTAAAGATTTCCGGGGATAGCAATGGATTCACCAGTGGTCTTTTCACCACTTCAAAGGGTGGTGGAGACGGTGGAGACGTTATCATTTCCACCTCACTATTCCTTTTGGATGCGGGAAGAATAGGAGTTCTGGCCCTGGCATCCGGTAATGCAGGATCTGCATTTATTGATACTGATACCCTGTCTGTCCTGAATACAGGTGCCATAGATGTCTATACGGAAAGCAGCGGTAATGCCGGAAGTATTGATATCCATGCCAATAATTCAATTTGGATTGATGGCACTGATGGTTCAGGCTATTACAGCCGGCTGGCCGCCTATACCAATGGCAGTGGAAAGGGTGGATATTTGACCCTTGATTCTCCCAATATTCTTGTGAGCAATGGCGCCACAATCTATAACCGGACATTTGATACAGGTACTGGAGGAGATATTTTCATCACCGGAGACTTTTTGGATGTGACCGGTACAGGCCAGATTTCCTGCAGTACATTTGGCAGTGCCCCGGCTGGAAATATCGTTATTAATACCAAAAATTCGGTTAACATATCCGGCAGTATCGGCACTGATCCCAGCGGCATTTTTGCTGCAAGTTATGGCAGCGGAGCCGGAGGACAAATACTTGTAAACACAGAAGATATTAAAATATCAGATGGTGGTGTTTTTCAGGTGACCAGCACGGATACAGGTGAAGGAGGGGCCATAATCCTTAAAGCTGACACAATTAAAATTAAAAGTGGCGGGACAATATCAAGTGGTGCGGAAGGCTCGGGCAAAGGCGGCAATATAGTTGTCACTGCAGACAGTTCATTGGACATTTCAGGTCAGAATCCATATTTTTATTCCGGATTATTTGCCAATACCAATGCTGCCGGGAACTCAGGCAATGTAACAATATCCACAGGCCATCTTTTGATTTCAGAAAATGGTGCAGTAGAAGCCGGAAATATCGCAGGATCAGGAAATGGGGGAGATATATCCGTGAATGCCGATACTATGATATTGTCCAACCAGGGAGGGATATCCACTGCTACGGCAGATACGGGTAAAGCCGGGAACGTCCAGATTGATGGTGCTAAAGTTTCACTATTTGATGGGGCCTATATATCCAGCAGTTCATCAGGAACTGGTGATGCCGGCACCATCAGCATTAATACGCCGGATCAACTCTTTTTAGAGAATAGCAAAATCACAACCGAGGCAAATTTTTCAGATGGCGGCAACATTTTTATCCAAATAAATAATATTTTCAGAATGGTAGATAGTGATATCACCGCCACTGTGGGCGGAGGTCTGGGAAATGGAGGGAATATTAGCATTGACCCGATATTTGTTATTCTTGACAACAGCCGGGTGATTGCCAATGCTTACCAGGGTAACGGGGGCAACATTCATATTGTTGCAGATTATTTTTTTTCAGATACCAGTAGTATAGTTAATGCATCATCCCAACTCGGCATTGACGGGACCATTAATATTGAGACTCCAAATATTGATTTGAATTCCAGTTTTGCAGTCTTGCCGGAATATAACAAGATCCCGGTCCTGGGGAGTGATCAATGTCAAGTTAGAACCAATGACACTGTCAGCAGCTTGATAAAGAGTGGCAGGGGGGGGCTTGTGCCAGGTTTCTTTATTCCTTTATCTGCTCCAGTTATGGGTTTGGAAGATCTTTAAACCTTCCTAAAGCCAGTTCCCTATCAATAAAAAAGGCGCCCAGTATGTCGGATGCAGATAGGCATCTTGTTCCAACAGGTTTATCTGGGCTTGCTGAAGGGCCTGGGCTTTGGTGATGGTATCAGAATTCAAAAGCCGCCTGTAAAAATCAATCAGCAGCATTGAGGCCGCTTTGTCATTTATAAACCACAGGCTGGCCAGAGCGCTGCGTGCACCGGATTTCACTGCTATCCCAGCAAGCCCCAGGGCAGCTCGGTCATCTCCAACAGCTGTCTGGCACGCACTTAAGCTTAACAATTCCACGGGGTCTTGACGAAAATTGCTCAACGCCATTAATTTTTCAAGACTGTCCAGGGTCAGCTTACCATTATGGGTTAACACAAAGGTTTTTTCAGGATTTTTGTCAAACTGGCCATGGGATGCGATATGAACAATGGAATAGGGTGTATTTTCAAGCGCCTGCTGCATAGATGGGTATACAAATGTCTCATTCATCAGTAACTGCCCCTGATACATCCTGTTGATCTCGCGTAATTCCATATCCACATATGGTAATGGAGAAAAATTCTGCACGGATTCAGTCAGTCCGTTCAGCAGCAGTTTAATGCCCTTACGGCGCAAGGGGACCAAATCTGTAAGGGTCAGGCTTGGGGTTGTTGCGATGGCAAATTTCTTGATGAGAAATACTTCACCGTCATGGAGGCATGACATGGGGATTGTTCGAAGCGGGCCGTCCGGCACAAATATCAAGGTATGTATATCATGTTTTTCCAGTTCTTTTTCGATCGGCTGTATTATCCATGTGTACAGCTTTTTGGCATGTCTGATGAATCGGCTTCCCGGTTGCTCAAGTTTTTTTCTCAGCCATCTGACTTCGTCGGTCAGCATTTTTTTTGACACGTTAATCTTGAAGCTTTTCTTAACACCTCCTAAAGTAACGATGATTTCCAGCCTTTCCGGCAGCAGAACCGGATAGATGACTGCAGTTCCCGGAAGTTCGTTGTCAAGGCTTGACTGCCTTGCCTTGAGCGCAATCAAACAATCATCCTGGAAATAGTCCTGCAGTTCCAATTGTTTTAGCTGTTCAATCGTATTTTGAGCAGTCGTCAGGTCCATTTGTAATTTTGCCGGATCTTTTTTTTGGGCACTTCGCTGTAAAAGAAGATCTGCCAGTTCAAAATACACGGGGCCGATAGCCTCCCTGAAGGATACATTGGACTTACGCTTACAATCATTTTTTAGATCTTCCCGGATTTCTAAAATACTTTTCAAGGCATGTTTATAGGCCGCAATGGCATTGTCAATATCCCCTTGTAACTTGAATTGCCTGCCGTTATCCCATTGCCATTGATATAAAATATCAAACGCACCAATTTGCTGAGCAGCAAATATGGCCTGTTGTGTATAATAAACAGCTTCTTCAAGCTGGTCATTTTTTTGATACAGTTGTCCCAGTGAGCCAAGCCCATAAGAATAAGACCAGTCGTTATTGATCCTTTGGGCGACCTGGATGCCTGCCTCAAATGTATCATAAGCCATTAAAAGAAGTTCCCGCCGTAAGGGCAGTAATTGATGATCAGCCCATTCCTGACTAACAATTCGACCAATACTTATAAGAGAAACTGCCTTATCAAAACTGTCTGCCAGATCCACTGCCTGTAAGAATGTCTGTTTAAGCAATGGGTATACTGTGGCGTGATTCTTTAGAACAACCTGGGTTTTTGCCAGATTCACGGCGGCTTTGACTGCCAGGGAGAATTGTTTTTGTTGTTGGGCTTTTTCCATGCTTTGACGATAGTAACCGGCTGCCTCGCTAAATTTTTTTCGGGCAAACAATATGTTTGAGTAGTTCAGAATAATTGTTGCTTCCAATTTTCCTTTATTCTGAGTTTTCATTTGCTCCAGGCATTTTTTGAGGATGATTTCTGCCTGATCATGATTTCCTGTTTGATAAAGGATTTTGCCAAGAGTTGCCCTTGTCTTAAATAATAGTTCCGGGTCATTGATGCTGCCGGCAATATCCACTGCCGTGTCAAGACGGTTTTTAGCCATCCGGACATTACCCGTTGCCTCGAGAGCTTCTGAAAGATGAATCAATGCCTTTATGTGCTCCGGCAAATGCTTTGCTTTTTTATGCAGCAAAGCTGCCTGTTCCCACAATTTGACAGCAGTTGCAAATTTGCCATATCCGTAAGCGTCAGCAGCATTTTTTTCAATTAATAAAACCTGGCTGGATATAGTGCTCCCATTTTGGCCGGGCTCCTTGTTTAAAGTCATCTCGGCTAAAGCCGGTGATTCGGTCATAATAAGGATAGTCAGTATGATTATCAGTATATGGTTTTTCACATTTGACTCTCCATCCACCTGGACAATTCTTGAATTGTGGAATTGTCAGGCTGCTTTTGTTTCATGGTTTCAACCAAACCGGACATTTCCCTGAACTGGTCATAGTCGGCAAGCACACTGAAGAGATACAATTCCGGCGTGATGTCGGTTTTTGAAGAATTTTTCAAAAGCATTTTGTAAGTATTTTTAGCCAGATCAATTTCCCTTTCTTCACTGACATCAAGCTGAACCGGGGGAATGGATTGTGCCGGGTCATTTTTATTTTCCTGGCCCCGGACAATGACCGCGCCTGACGTCTGCAATCGGGAGATATTAACGATTTTGGAAGTCCTTCTGACTTCATTGGTAACGATCGCCGGCAATGAAGTGATTTTGGGCGCAGCACCCTTATGATCAATGGCAACTCCTTTTAAATGGTCCAGGTAAAAGCTTGCCGGCCCTTCCCAGGTCTCTTTCCGTCCATTTTCAAAAAAGATGAGCTGCAGGAGTGAGTCCGGCTCAAGGATTATTTTATCTCCTTTGTAAAAATTCATAAAAGATTCGGGCGGTTCATTCTGCTTTTTGTCTTTATGAATATAGGAAACCCTACCTGAAACCTGGGTAATCATTCCTAGGGCAGTTTCAGAAGAAAATGCTGATGTTGCCATGACCAGGTTCAGTGTCAAAACTATAAAAATTATCTTGCCGGATGGATAAAAGTTTTTATATTTTTTCATTCGTATCTCCCTTATTCCTGGTGTCGGGTTTCATTCCAAGCACCTCAACGATTTCAATTGATCCTGATCTTCCTCTGGGTTGGATTTTTTCTTTACGTCCAAAAAGCACTTTGTATTCAAATGCTTTTATCGTAGTTCGACTGGCAACAATTGTCCATCCCAATTTTTTGCATAGTCCTTCAAGACGTGAAGCAATATTAATGGTATCTCCTATGGCCGTATACTCCATCCGCTGCTTGGAGCCGATATTTCCCACCAATGCTTTGCCGGTGTGAATACCGATACCAATCTGAAATTCAGGGATATCCCGATTCGGGAATCGTTCCTTCAACCATACCTTAAATTCGATGGCCGTTTCAAGCATGGAAAATGCGGTTTTCAAACATCGCTGCCCGTGATCGGGTGTGGGCAGGGGTGCGCCAAAAACTATCATTACGGCATCTCCTATAAACTTGTCAACAATACCTTTGTTGGAGGTTACTATATCACAGACCTGTGAATAATAATGGTTAAGCAACTCTACTACCTCCGCAGGAGACAGTTTTTCAGAAAGGGTCGTAAAATTTCGAATGTCTGAGAACATGGCTGTTATCTCAATTTCTTCACCCCCCAGTGCAGGCAATTTATCCTGTTTGATAATTTCTTCTAATACAGATTCAGACACATATGGGCTGAATTTTTTCTTCATTTTAAGCCGTTCTTTTTCCTCATGGGTCAATTTTGTGCTGAGAATTCCCAGATAGGAGAATATAGATGAGAATGCAAGGTTGATGATCGGGGCCAGTATTCCTGTAAGGAATAAAATATAGGAAAGAGATGCGAAAATTACCAGCATAAGAGCAATTAAAGCCAATCCCCTCTTTGGACCCAAAGCCTGTGTCAAAAAAACGGATGCAGATACGGCCACAATCAGCCATGCCACCCTGAAAAAAACCGGCAGGTCCTTTAGTGATTTGCCTGCAATGATGGTTTCAATAATGTTGGCATGAATTTCCCCTCCCTTCATAAGGTTGATGTTCCCGGAGAAAAACCCGCCAGAGTAAGGTGTGATATGTGAGTCATTGAATCCTTCCTGTTCAACTGAAATAATAACAATTTTATCTTTCAAAAGAAGCGTTAATTTTTCTAACTCTTTTGCCCCGGTAGTGAACAGATCCATGAATGAAACCCTGGGAACAGTATCGGGTGGCCCGACATAGCCAATACGATTAATTTTTGAACCCGGGTTACCATAACCTGCTTTCATTGCCAGGAGCGGTGCAAATGCAGTATCAGGTTTCCTTTTATCATTAAATAATTTTTCGAAAAAAGAACGGACAACACCATCGCTGTCCTGAAATAGATTAACCAATCCCACAGACGCAGGTCCATCTGAAAGGGCATACATGTATTCAACAGCAGGGAGGTTAAACTGTTCATGATTCTTTTCTGACCAGGTGACCTGTCCTGCCAATACGATTTTTGAAGAATTAATCTGTTTTTGAAATAAAGTATTAAATGATCGTGTGGCAACTGATTTATCAAATTTCATTTTTTGCAGCCAGGATACCGGGTTGATGGAAAAAATCAGGTCTATTCCTATGGCAGTCACACCGGCCTTGCGTAAGGCGGAAATGGCTTGGGCAAAATGAGGCCCCCAGAATACGAGAGGATCTTCTTTAAAATAATTCAGGGTTTTATCATCAATGGCAATAATGACAACATGCGGCGTATACTGGGGCCGTACTTTGGCCATGCGATGATAGGTATCATAAATAACCTGCTCCATAGGAGGGAGCCAGTTATTGTAAGTACAGATTTCGACCAGAATACAGCTGATAAAAATGATTAAAAGGCTTTTTTTAAAAAGCATTCGCTGCCTTTTTATTATAAAAATTCTTTTTCAAGTATTATCAAGACACAATTCACCTATATCAGTCCAATTCATTTTTTTCAACTCCAACCAAATGATATTTAAATTAAAGCTATCGTTCAAATTCATCCAGGTTTTTTTGCAGATTAAATCCTACAGGCTAAAATCGATTGCTTTTTCATTCAAAGTTGAAGCTGAGGCTGAAAGCCACCCCTCATGATTGGGTGTTTTAGCAAGATACCACAGGTGTCCTTCCTTTACATAAAAATCCAACTCTTTTATCTATTCAGCACCCTTTAATATCATCGTATATTCAGCATTTTCTTTAATTTTGGATTCGCTTACATAGTCAACATGGAATTTTCCATTTACATACAATTGGGTCTGGTCACCATAATGTCTGCTTGCAGGAATTCCAGAGTTACCTGTTGGAATAACTGAAAATGATTTGTCCCATTCAGAAAGGTCATAAACATGTCTTTGGGAAGGGCCATGGTTTACTTTAAAAGGTTTTCTAAAATCATAGGCATATTGAGGGATAGTATGAATACTTCCTCCAAGTTCATAGGGGCCCTTGTTTAAATTAAATACCATGTCAAGAATCTTTACAGAGCCTAAAGGGTGATTCAACGTAAAAGTGTGCATTTTGCCCCATTCCCATGACTCAGCAGTTGCACCCAATTCCTTCTCAAGTTTAGCTATGGAATCTGAAAAACTCTTTTGAATAATATCAGTAAAAGTCTCTTTTTTATCGGTATTTATATTATCAAACCATTGAGAATCTGTATTCCATATTTGCTCAACAGCAAAACCCACTGCATGTTTGTTTTTAATATACCCTTGATACAGGTCATCGCCCATTTGATCTTTAAAAGTATTTTCAATAAAATAAAGTTTAAAATTTTCAAAAATTGCTGCTGCACTGCTCTTTGACTCCATTGAAAAATCCCAGGCTTTAAGTATTGAGAGTGCATCTTTTTCAAGCTTAGTTAAATCAGAGCTTTTGTTTGTCTCGGCAATAATCTCTTTTATTAAAAGCTCAGAAAATTTTGATTTCATATCAACTTGCATTGTTTTTATATCTTCAATGGAAAACTTATCTTTTGATTTAAGGATTTCATTAATTCTTTCGAGGCGATAAGGGCCGCAAAAGCCCCATTTATTAATATAGTATGGGAAATTTTCTGCAGTAATATAATTTGCTGATGAAACAAAGCCTTTATCAGGATTATAAGAAATAGGGCGTTCATCAAAGGGAACGACTCCTTTCCATTCATGTTCTCCAGTCCAGCCGGGTTGAACACGAGTTCCATCATTTGATGGGCGGATAGGGATTCCTGCTGCACAAACAAGACCAATATTGCCGTTTGTGTCCGCATAAACAATATTCTGACTGACAGCTATAAATTCTTTTGCCGCTGTTTTAAAATCATCAAAATTTTCAGCCTTATTGAGCAGATAAACACCTAAAAGCTCATTACTGTATTCAAAACCCTGCCATTTAGCAGAAATCACCAGATCTTTAATATCTTCTTTTAACTCAGAAACAATGGGGCCGTGACCTGTATATCGGATATCAATCTCTTTTGAATCTTTATCTTTTATTTTTATCATCTCTTTTTTTGTTCTTATTTTTTTCCATTCACCCTTGTACAGATATTCATCAGGATTATCAGGATTGATTTTTTCAACAAAAAAATCAAGGTTATCAACCATCACATTGGTCATACCCCAGGCAATATTATCATTGTGGCCGGCTACTATAAAAGGGGCTCCTGGAAGCGCAACACCCGTAACATTTAATTTTCCTTTTATATTCTGGTGCATTTGAAGCCAGATCCCTGGAGAATTTAACCCTAAATGCATATCATTGGCTAAAATCGGTTGTTGAGTGGTGCTTTTCGCTCCTGAAACTGCCCAGTTGTTACTTGCTTTAAGTACCTGGACTCCAAGGTGACTTATCGTATCTTTGCTTAAAACAAAATCTTTGTATAATTTATCAATAAGATCTGCCTTAACATAATCCGGAAAAGTCGGGGAATGTTTATCAAACTTTGGTGTTATTTCTTCTATTAAGGTGGCACCCAATTTTTTCTCAAGGTTGCTGATAACAATTTCAGAATCCCAGCCTCCTGCCAGGTCCCAGGCCATATATCCAATCAAATTAAGAGTATGAAGTGGCTCCCAAAGATCCGGGGTATATCCTAGAATATTATATTCCAGAGGGAAATTTCCTTTATGCTCCTTTATATAATAATTTACACCTTGAGCATAGGCATCAAGGTGTCCTGATAACTCATCTGAAATTTTACCAAGAACCATTTTTGATTTTTGAGAAATATCCAGGGTTCTAAAAAGTATATCTGCTTTGAGCATCTTTTCCCCAAATATCTCACTTAACCTGCCCATAGTGACTCTTCGTATTAAATCCATCTGCCACATTCTATCTTGTGCCATGCAATAGCCTGTCGCAAGATACAGATCATGCTCATTTTCTGCATAGATATGGGGAACAGCATATTTATCGCGATATATCGTAACCTTTTGTTGAAGCCCTGGAATAGAGATAGTTTGATTGTAATCAGGAAGTCCTTTTTTTGAGAAAATATTAATGAATATTAAAAGACCTGCTGCTACAAGGAATAGGACAATAACAACACCAGTTAAAATTTTTTTTGCTTTCATCTCTTTTCCCTTACCTGGTTAGCAATAATTGTAATCAATTATGGTTTGGTTTTTTAAGAAAACAATGCTACTTGTTTTGAATATCCTATGTTCATAAAGAAATTTGAAAAATATTTCAAGTGCTTTGAGCTTTATTTTTATTGATGAGCCATGATTAACTCAGGTTTTAAATTTTCTTTTTCTTGACAAAAAGCAAGTTTTTATCTTAACGTCTTTTTTTTAAAATCGGCTCTATACTGAACTTTTTTCCAAGTCTTTTGCTTTTGCAACAGGTGCCGAAGGAATAATTAAAGACCTGTTGGAGGAGTTTGAAGCTGATGTGATGGGAAAACCAGCGTGACATCTTTTAAACGAAGAAATTAAAAAATTGCCGTCACAGTCCCTGGGATAATAAATAAAGCAAAGGGTGACAATGATGAATCTGGAAAAAAAATATTACCATTTTCAAAAAGGATTTCAAAGGGTGGCAGATGCTGCCACAGGAACGGCTGATCAGGTGCCAGTGTATGCCCAGATTTGTGAATTGCTTCCCCGGGAAATGAATGTTTCAGCCAGAGAGATTTTTCATAATGCAAAATTATTGAATATTGGAACCTTTGATATTTGTGACAGATATGGTATTGACGTCCCATCAGTGGATTTAGACACTTATAATATTGAAGCTGAAGCAATAGGTCAGAAGATACTCTTTCACAATGCAATCATGCCGGACATTGATCGGGCACATCCATTGATCCAAGAGGAACGTGATATTAAAAAAATTGTCACCCCTGATTTTGATAAGGCAGGCAGATGTCCCATTGTCATTGACATGTATAATATTTTTGAGAACCTGACAGGGGTCAAGGCAAGCATGGCTTTCTGCGCTCCTTTCAGCCTTGCAGCCAACATAAGGGGAATTGAAGCTCTAATCATGGACATGTGCCTGAACCCAGAATTTGCCCATGAACTTATGACAAGGGTAACAGAAGAACTGCTTATTCCATGGCTTGAGTACCTGAAGACAAAATTTCCTCAGACACCGGCATTGGTGGGGGCTGATGCTCTGGCTTCCCTTCCCATAGTCAATATAAAGCTCATGGATGAATTCATAGCACCCTATGTTGAAAAGCTCCGTGAAGCATGCGGCCCTAAAGTATGTGTGCCTAATTGGACTGGGGAAAGACATGCCAGGAATCCCGAAGAGGTAATGGATATCCGCCTGCGGGTCAACCCGGGGTTTGTGGAAGGCCAGGATCCAGATGTTGAAGCCTTAGGACCGGAATTTTACAAAGCCTATGCAGAAAAGCATGACCTTCCGCTGCTCCTGGGTGTGGGAGCTGTTTTTCTTAGAACCAGTACTCCTGAAGAGGTGTTCAACAGAGTGAAACATTATGTGAAGGTTGGGGGGAAAAATGGTCGTCTCTGGTTCTACCTGTGTAATATTGAACCAGGTACTCCCATGGAAAACATAAAAGCTGCAGTGTCTGCAGTCCATAAATATGGGACCTATGAAATACGATGAATTTTTTGCTCTTTTCCACATATCTGATTTTTCCCACTAACACCCATGCCCTTGCGGGCACAACAAAAAATGAAAGAGTAATGAGATGTGAGATATGAGATGTGAGGGGGGATAGACTGATGGTTTTTTCTCACTACTCAAAACTCAAATCTCACTACTTTCATATAAACCCAATTGCGAAATTGTCATGCAGGACTGAGGATCTTGGATACGATCCAAAACTTTGTCGATTTTTTTTGAATTATATCATTCATGTTAATCCCTTTAAAAAAATGAAAAAGGTGTCAGACGTACTTTATTATCACTCATGCATCAGGAAAATATTTTAGATTCTTTTTACGCCAACTGCTTTTTAATAATCTCCTGGATGACCTTGGGATTCGCCTTGCCCTTGGAGGCTTTCATGGCCTGTCCCACAAGGAACCCCATGGATTTTTTATTGCCGGCTTTATAGTTGGTTACGGCAGAAACATTGTCAGAAATGATCTTATCAACGATTTTTTCAAGCTCTGCCGTATCAGAGACCTGCCTGAAACCGAATTGTTCAACAATTTGCCCGGGTGTCTTATCAGTCTCAAAAAGTTTTTCCAGCACAGACTTGGCTGAGCTTGAATTGATTTCACCCTTTTCAAGCAATTGGATCAGGCCTGCAAATCTTTCAGGCGTGACTTTTGTGTTCGCCAGGGTCTGCCCATGGGCCTTTAATGAAGGAAGAAGCTGGGTAGCTATTCTGCCAGCTGCCATGCGGGCCCGTGCGCCAAGGGTCACAACGGATTCAAAAAACTCGGAAAGACCTCTTTCAGAACTCATGAGGACGGCTTCGTCGTGGAGCAATGAATAATCCCGGACAAATCGTTTTACCTTTTGACTGGGCATCTCTGGAAGAAGAGATTTTATCTTTTCAAGCCAGGAATTGGTCAGGACTATCAAAGGGACAGATGGATCGGGAATGCAGGGTCCTTCAAACTTGCCCCGCATGGCAGTGGTAACATGTTTTTCAGGATCCCACAGACGGGTGTGCAGCACAATGGGTTCTTTGTTATTGACAGAGTCGATCTGGCGTTTGATCTCATAGGCAATGGCATCACCCACATGGTGGATGGAGTTCATGTTTTTGATTTCCACCTTTGTATTGAGCTGGTCACTGCCTGCAGGCCGAATGGAAATATTTGCATCGCACCGCATGGTTCCGGATTCCATACTGCACTCGGCACAGCCCGTGTATCGAACCTGGTTTCTTAAGACCTTTAAAAATTCCATGGCATCATGGGGGCTTTTGAGCTCGGGTTCTGTGACAACTTCGACAAGGGGTGTGCCTGCACGGTTGAAATCCACCAGGCTTATGGGAACCCGGCCTTCGATTTCATGGACCAGCTTTGCCACATCCTCCTCCATGTGAACATGGTGCAGTCTGAGTTTTTTCAAATTTCCCTGTTCATCCAGAATTTCCACCCAGCCATTTCTGGCAAGGGGCTTATGGGCCTGGGAAAGCTGGAATCCTTTTGGAAGATCAGGATAGTAATAGACCTTCTGGTCAAAGGCACTTTCGCCCTGTACCTCGCAATTAAGGGAGAGACAGGCAAGAATTGCCTTTTCCAGGACTTCAAGGCTTAAGATCGGAAGGGCTCCGGGCATCCAGAGACAGACTGGGCAGACATTGGTGTTTGGATCATCACCCGGGTTGTTGGCGCAGTCGCAGAACATCTTGGTGGCTGAGTTCAGTTGTATATGAATTTCAAGACCGATTACTGCTTCATATTTCATGGTGCATCTCTCCTGTATAGATGTCAGATATGCGGGCTGCAAGGGCAAGCAGCCGTGCATCATCAACCCTTTGACCGATAAGTTGAAGAGCAGACCTGGTGTTGCCATCATTGACAGGCCCGGGGATTGAAATCGCCGGGTTCCCCGTGAGGTTTGCAAGAAGCGTCAATGAAAACACATCATAGAAATCAGATACCGTGTCCGGCTTTTGGGTCGTTGCACAAGGTTTGTCAGAAACGGGTAGAATGATCATGTCCACGGTTTCAAATGCTTTTTCAACGGTTTCAATCAAACTGGCCCTGATGCGGCAGGCATCCAGAAAAGCGTTGTAATTCTTGTACTGGAAATATCCCCCCTGGAAAAGATAGGCTTTGACCAGGGGACCAAAGGATTCACCCCGGGATTTAATGTACATCTCATTCCAGTTCTTTACCAGGGTCCCTGTCCTGTGCCCGTAGCGGACACCGTCAAACCTGCCGGCACTGGACGATGCCTCAACTGTTCCGATCACGTTGTGACTGGTCCTGGCAAGGGAAAAGTCTTTGATGGAGACCTCTTTAATCTGAACACCAGCCTTGCCAAGTTTTTCGCAAGCCTGTTCAAATTCTTTGTTCCCTTCATGGCCCATGGCTGAATTCAATTCCCGAACCAGGCCCACGGTCAAAGGGCAATCCTGGAACTCTTTTGGGTGATTAAACTGGGACATGGCCCGGTCAATGCCTGATTTATCCATTGACGGATCACGCTCATCAAGGCCGGCCATGGTGTAAATAGTTTTTGAGATTGTTTCAAGGGACCTGGAAATGATGCCGCAGCTCTCCATGGATGGGATTAAGCTGAACAGGCCGAAACGGGAAATAAGGCCATAACTTGGCTTAAACCCGAAACAGCCAGAGGCCGTAGCCGCCATCCTTGCCTCGCCCGTGGTGTCTGTCTTCAGTGCCACATCAGAAAGCCCGCTGTTTATGGCATCACCACAGGTATCCCTGTCAAGGCCCAGACCAAGTTCCGCCATAAAGGTTCTGCCTTTGAGATTTGCTCCGGCATTGCGCAGGTGCTGGATCAGGGTGGCGTCTTCCAGGGCCACATAGTTTTCAAGGGCCACAGATTGAGCATTGCCAGGCCAGTTGGCAACTGATATGCCGGACTCAACGATAACACTGGTTCCGGCCATGGAGCCGTCCGGCCTGGGCTGGGTTGAGACGTTTATATATGTAAAGATTTTAGATTTCATGAAACATCCTTTCGTGTTTCCCAATTATTCAAGAATATTTGCAACCTTGAAGTAATCCCCCTTTACAAAAGGAGCATTTTTAAACAGGTCTGATATTTTGACAGATGAAGACCTTGTGGCTTCACTGCCTTTTCTGAAATGATTCTGTCCCCTGAATACGGAGATAGCAGGCTCGTATTCCCGGGCATTGCCGGAGAGTTCTTCTGCCATCCTCACTGCATCTTCAAGCGCGCTTTGGATTATGGGCCGTTCATCCTCCTCAAAACCAATTCTGGAAACCCAGGAAATATAGTCGATGATCTCCTGCTCCTGGTCTGAACCCGGCAAAGCCTCGGTCTTGCCAAGATCCAGCAGGCCCAGTTCAAAAAGCTGCTCATGGGCCACCAGTGATGGCGCCCGGGTCAAGGGACAAAATGCGCTTCTGTTCTTGGGAAAGGCCGTCACCTCCCGTATGGAAGGGGTATTCAGAATCATGGCAACCACCCGGTCCATGCCCAGGGCAAGGCCGCCGTGGGGTGGAGGTCCAAAATTAAGGGCCTGGAGGAAAAAGCCGAATTTTTCTTCTGCTTCCTGGGGCGAGAGTCCCAGAGCAGTGAAAACTTTCTTCTGGATGGAAGGATCATGGATACGTATACTGCCTCCGCCTAATTCCTCGCCGTTTATAACGATATCATAGGATCGGGACAAAAGGGAGAGAAGATCTTCCTGGTCGCTGGGATCGAAATCCATTCGGTCCGGGGCAGTAAAAGGATGATGGCTGGATGTAACCCCATCTTCCGTGGCTTCAAACAATGGAAAATCTGTGACCCAGACAGGAATGAAACTATTTTTGGGAATCATGTCAAGGCGATTTGCAACATGGAGGCGGAGACGTCCCAGGGCAGAATTAACCACCTCAAGGGAGGCATCGGCTATGATGAGGATCACATCTCCATTGGAGGCATTGAATAGTTCAATGATGGATCGTTGTTCCTGGGCATTGAAGAACTGGACGATGTTGGAATCAAGCTTATCTTCTGTCACCCGCATCCAGGTCATGCCCTTGGCGCCAAAGCCGGGAACAATCTGTTTTGCGTATTCGTTCTGGAGAACGTTTTTGCTCAGGCCTTCAGAAGCCTGTTTGACATTGATTCCCTTGATCACCCCGCCCCGCTGTAGGATCTGTTTAAAGATGCTGTAGCGGGTCTGACTAAAAATGTCAGTTGCCTCGACAAAAAGCATTTCAAACCGCAGATCCGGTCGGTCTGATCCGGTTTTGTCCATGGCTTGCTGCCATGTCATGCGGGGAAACGGCCTTGGAAGACTTGTTCCACCGATTTCAAACATCCGGCACAAAAGATCTTCAATAAGATTAAAAATAAATTCTTCATCAATGAACGAGGCTTCAAGGTCGAGCTGGGTAAATTCCGGCTGCCGGTTGGATCTCAGATCTTCATCCCTGAAACACCTGGTGATCTGGTAGTATCGTTCAAACCCTGCAACCATGAGGAGCTGCTTGAAAAGCTGGGGTGATTGCGGCAGGGCATAGAAATGCCCTGGATTAACCCTGCTTGGTACAAGATAGTCCCGTGCACCTTCCGGCGTGCTCTTGGTCAGAATCGGCGTTTCAACTTCGATAAACTCCTTTTGGTCCAGGAATTCTCGAATGCAGGCGTTGATTTTGTGACGTTTAATGAGAAATTGCTGCATGCCCGGACGTCTTAAGTCCAGGTAGCGGTATTGAAGTCTCAAATCTTCGGACACGGGTTCACGGCTTTCGATTTCATTTGCGCTGCCAACCATGGCTTTTTCAGTGATGGAAAATGGAAGGGTATCGGACCGGCTCAGGATTGTCATATCCGTAACTATAATTTCAATGTCTCCGGTCTCAATATTTGGATTTTCCGTTCCAAGGGCCCGTTTTACTATCCGGCCAAAAGCTGTAATGCAGTATTCGTTTCGAAGGGATGTTGATTGTTGGCAAACCTCTTCAGGGGCAAATTCAGAGCTGAAAACCAGTTGAACAATCCCGCTTTGATCCCGAAGATGGATAAAAAGGACTTCCCCGTGGTCCCGAAGCGCATCAACCCAGCCTGCAAGGTGAACTGTTTTACCGATATCGGCCGATCCCAGCCGGCCGCAATTGGATCTGTCATGGTATAGCATAACACAAGCTTCCTTTTCCTAATAGGAGTAATGGTAAAAACCACTATATTCCCGATTGCTATAAAAAAGAAATTTCTTTTTGTAAAGAAAAATAAAAGAATTTCTTATGATTCAGAGACTATGGTATAAAACACCATTTTCAGCATTAAAGCTTGAAAAAAACCATATATTTCTTGAAGGTTATTTTAAATCGCTTTTCTAATTATAGTGCCGGGTATCTTTTTTTGCATCAATCATTAAAATAAAAGCACCAGGTCAAATTTATTCTGGATACTGTTCTAATACCCTGATAATTTGAAGCACTGTTTGATTCGTCCGAGTTTCCACACCATGGGTAATGCCCAATTCAACTACTTTTCCTCCAAAAATTT
>JACKQG010003245.1_pt1 | contig 20164 bp, 15 predicted proteins | sample 8237621 | NCBI WGS metagenome assembly JACKQG01 (sample SAMN15677084, study PRJNA649215) | marine metagenome | biome: marine; feature: Black Sea; material: saline water; isolation source: suspended particulate matter (SPM) from the Black Sea western gyre | collected 2013-06-09/2013-06-10 | depth... | reverse complement strand
CAGCGTGGGAGGAATTTTCTTCGCCGCCGCGTTGGGTGCTCTCGGGGCGTGGATATACGCTAACTCCAAATCTAATTAGAATCAGCAAAGGGCGTAAATAATTCTCCAGGGGATGCTTTCCTCTAAAATTCCAATTGCCTAAATCCCCCTGACGGGTTTCACCCTCAGGGGGATTCTTTCTATTCCCATCCATCACGGTATAATACAGCTCTAATAGAAGGAGTTCCAAAAAAATGTCTGAAACCCTAAAAATCGTCATCCCTATGGCTGGCTTCGGCACACGCCTGCGGCCTCACACCTGGAGCCGCCCTAAGCAGTTGATCAGCCTGGCAGGACAGAGTGTACTCGCCCATGTTCTGGATATGTTTTCCACGCTCCCAAACCCAGAAAATGTCGAATTTATTTTCATTGTGGGTTACCTGGGAGATAAAGTTGAGGCCTACATGGATGAATATCATCCTGAATTCAAGGTCCGCTTTGTCGTACAAGAAGAAATGCGCGGCCAATCCCATGCTATTTATTTAACCAAGGAATATCTCAGCGGCCCCATGCTGATGGTCTTCGCCGATACGCTTATCGAAACCAATTTATCCTTTTTGAAAGATGAAGAAGCTGATATGGTTGCCTGGGTGAAACCAGTCCCGGACCCGCGCCGGTTTGGGGTAACCGAAGTTGGGGAGGATGGTTGGGTAAAACGCTTGATCGAAAAACCCAAGGATGTATCGAACAATCTGGCAGTGGTGGGGTTCTACTATTTCAAAGATTCGTCTGCATTATTGGGCGCCATCGAAGAACAAATGGAGCAAGGTCGCGCGCTCAAGGGTGAGTATTATCTGGCTGATGCGATCAACATCATGCTCGAAGATGGAGCCAAGATGCGTACAGAGCGGGTACAGATCTGGCTGGATGCCGGGACTACCGAAGCAGTATTGGAAACCAACCGCTACTTGTTAAAGCACGGTTACGACAACACAGCCGAGGTAGGACGCGAGGGCAACATCACTGTGATCCCACCAGTATTCGTACATCCAACTGCGATGATCGAAGCCTCGGTGATTGGCCCCTATGCCTCGATTGGGGCCAACTGCACCATCAAAAATAGTGTCATTCGCGATTCGATAATCGAGAAGGGTTCCCAGGTGACCGAAATTATCCTCGATGGTTCCCTGATCGGTGAAAACGTGCAGGTGGATGGCGGGGCTGAAAGGTTGAACGTGGGTGATAACTCGGAGGTAAAGATGTGATGCCTTGGAGCGGTGATCAGCCATCGACATTCACCGGTAAAGTTCGTTGCCATTCAGGATTCGAATACGCCCAAAGCCCGGTGGCCTTTTCCTGGGAGGGAAAACGACTGGCCGTAACGCAAATCGATGGTGAATGGAAAACTCCGGAGGGAAAGTTCTTCCGCGTACGCACCGAAGGGGATCAAGTTTTCGAACTACTTTATAACCCGATGGTAGACAAGTGGTCTATCAAGGAGACCTAGAAAGGAATTCCTGTTTCCGGTCACGAATTTAGCAATTTGTTACCAAGCATTACCACTGTTCACTGGAAACTGAACACTACACACTGAAATGTACGAAGCCATCATCGGTCTCGAAGTCCACGCTGAAATAGACACTCTCTCGAAAATGTTTTGCGGCTGCCCAGTTGTAGATCTCACCCAGGCAGAGCCCAACAGCGCCGTTTGCCCCGTCTGTTCAGGAATGCCAGGCACGTTGCCAGTGGTCAACCAGCGGGCTGTGGAATATGGTCTGCGGGTGGCGCTGGCCTTGGGGTGCGAAACAGCCCCGGTGAGCATTTTTGCCCGCAAGAATTATTTCTACCCTGATCTCCCCAAAGGCTACCAGATATCACAATACAAAGAGCCTCTGGCGCGCAACGGATTGCTGCATATTCGCACGCAGGCCGGTGAACGGGCGGTGCGGATTCGCCGCGTCCATTTAGAGGAAGACACTGGAAAGCTGACCCATAGTGATGATGAGACAGACCCATACAGCTTAGTCGACCTAAACCGGGCAGGCGTACCGCTTTTGGAGATCGTCTCAGAACCTGACCTGCGCTCAGCGGCAGAAGCCCGCGTTTATGGTGAGATCTTACGCAATTTGCTCCGTTACCTGAGGGTGAATACTGGGGATATGCAGAAGGGGGTGCTGCGCTTCGAGGCTAACGTCTCGGTGCGTCCTGTAGGAGAAAAAGATTTCAGAACCCGTACCGAAATTAAAAATTTGAACAGCTTCCGCGCCCTGGAAAGGGGGTTACTGTTTGAGATCGACCGCCAGCGTGAATTGCACGAACAGGGGAAACCAGTCATCCAACAAACCATGGGGTGGGACGAAAATCGACAGGTAACTGTCCCTCAGCGAGGCAAAGAGGAAGAAGATGATTACCGCTACTTCCCCGAGCCAGATCTACCGCCTCTGGTTGTTTCAGCGGAGTGGGCCGAAGAAATCCGCAACAGCCTGCCAGAATTGCCCCAGACGAAGTTCCAGCGCTTCCGGGCAGAATATGAGTTGAGCGATTACGACGCCGACATCTTAGTCGCCGAGCAGGGAGTCGCAGACTTTTTCGAAGAGGTTGTTGAAATTTCAGATGGAGTCAACCCTAAACTGGCTGCCAATTGGGTCACCGGCGAACTCTTCGGGTTGATGAACCAGGTTGGAGTTAGTTTAGACCAACTCAGAGTGAGTCCACAACACTTTTCTGGGTTGTTGAAAATGCTCGAAGAGGAGAGTATCAACACGCCCACAGCGAAGACTGTCCTGGCCAAGATGTTCGAAAGCGGCCAATCTGCAGAGGCGATTGTAGAATCCAAGGGGCTAAGTCAAATCTCTGATGCAGATCAATTGGCACAAATGGTTTCTCAAGTATTAGATGGAAACCCTGACCAAGTTGCCAAATATTTCGATGGCAAAGAAAGCTTAGCCAATTGGTTCTTTGGGCAGGTGATGAGAGTCACAAAGGGAAAAGCCAACCCTCAAGTCGTCAAAGACGAGCTGGCAAAACAATTATCACTAAAAAAATGAGAAAGACGGAATTCATGTGGGGGATGCCTGAATGTCACTTGACGGTGACAGGGGCATCTGCTACGCTTGTTGCGGATGCTGGGAACCTCAGCAGAGACGAAAACATGAGCGTTTTAGTCATAACTACTACCATAATAGCTCTACCTTTTCAGCGGGCACCACGCGGTGCCCGCGTATGATTTAATCTCGTAGGAGACAAACAAGAATGACAGAACAAATCAATGCCTTCAAGATGGCACAAGCTCAGTTTGACAACGTTGCCGCGCTTTTGAACCTGGACCCCCAGGCAGCAGCGATGCTGCGTTGGCCAACTCGCGAGTTCCGTTTCCAGATCCCTGTCAAAATGGATGATGGCTCGATTAGAGTATTCTTTGGGTACCGGGTTCAGCACAGCGATGTGCGTGGTCCATCCAAAGGAGGCATTCGCTTCCACCCATCTGAAACTTTGGATACAGTCCGGGCGTTGGCAATGTGGATGACCTGGAAATGCGCCGTTGCAGATATTCCCCTTGGTGGTGGTAAGGGCGGTGTGGCCGTTGATTCTGCATCCCTGTCCATTAACGAACAAGAACGGCTTTGCCGCGGATGGATCCAACAGATCCACCGCAATATCGGCCCTCGCCAGGACGTGCCTGCCCCTGATGTTGGCACTAATCCGCGCATGATGGGCTGGATGATGGATGAATACTCCAAATTAGTTGGTCAATATACCCCCGGCGTAATCACCGGAAAACCTGTCGGCGGCGGCGGCTCATTGGGCCGCACTGAGGCAACCGGATTTGGGGCTGTTTATACAATCCGAGAAGCGATGAAATATCTCGATATCGCGCCTGATAATGCTGTTGCCGCCATCCAAGGCTTTGGCAATGTGGCACAATATGCAGCCATCGAGTTCGTCGAGATGGGCGGTATAGTTGTCTGCGTTTCATATTGGGATCGCGATGACCAAAAACCCTACACCGTCAGCCGCGATGACGGTATCGATCCCCAATTCCTTCAGTCTATCACCGATGTTTACGGCACTATCGACAAAGAAAAAGCTCAAGATTCAGGATATGTGATTGAACCCGAAGAAGCCTGGATCAGCAAAGAGGTCGATGTTCTAATCCCTTCCGCCCTAGAAGGGCAAATCAACGCCGAAACTGTTCAAGATATCAGCGATCGCGTCAAGATCGTCGCTGAGGGCGCCAATGGCCCCACAACCCCAGAAGCCGATGCGGTATTTGCAAAGCGCGGCGTGTTCAATATCCCCGATTTCTTGTGCAATGCTGGCGGCGTGACTGTTTCTTACTTCGAAGGCGTCCAGAATGATATGAACTTCTACTGGAGCCGCGAAGAAGTGCTCAGTAAATTGGACGACAAGATGACCAAAGCATTCCATGATGTCTTGGAAATGTCGGAGCGCGAAGATGTTTATATGCGCGATGCAGCCTATATGGTCGCCATCGAAAAAGTCGTCAAAGCCATGGAATTGAGGGGCTGGTTGTAGTTCATTCACCTTACCAAATTTAAATAATCCTGCGATGGGAATACTTTGCATCGCAGGATTATTTTTTAAGCAGTTGCGTTTAGAACAAAAATCCTATACAATCTGATTGGTAAAGTTCCACCACAGGTTGAGAGGAGAAAATTCGAATGCCGCTCTCTCCAGACACAATGCGAATAATGATTATCGGCTGCATGCTAAGCATGGTGGTGCTAGCGGCATTCTATTTACGTCGTAGGGAACTTTCGCCACTTGCTTATGCTGCCTGGGGGTTGTTTGCTTTAGTTTTACCCTTAATTGGACCGTTTATTGTGATTTGGTTGCAGCCTGGGGGCAATCGCGTTACCTAACATCCATCAACCATCACAAATCAAGGTTTTGGGAGCTTCTCGTCTATCTCGCCCCGAAAGGATATCTACATGAAACAAGATCGAGTTCTCATCGCGATACTCGTTGTAATCTTCATATTGATCACCTTGTCTCTGACATTGTTCTTCATCCGTCGCGGGGATGTGGAGTACGGGACTGATATTTCGCCCGAAGGCGTGGTGCGTAACTACGTACTGGCTCTACATAAAGAAGATTACCAACGTGCCCATAACTACCTGCAAGATGCAGATGAGAAACCCAGCATGACCGAATTCCGCAACGAATTTATGGGGCTGGGATGGAATCTTGAAGATACTGGATTGCAGCTTGGTGAAACTGAGATTTCAGGTGATGAGGCAGTGGTGAGATTGACTATAATCCACGGAGGATCAGAACCCTTCGGTAGTTCATGGAGTGAAACCAACGACGCCTGGTTAGTTCAACAAAAGGGGGAGTGGAAACTCAGCTATATGCCATATCCCTACTGGGGTTGGGAATGGTATGTTGAAACAGACCAATAGAACCCTTTGACAATCACGAAAAGTACGAATTTTCCGATTTTGACGACTGCATTATGCAATAGGAGATCCTATGCAAACCATACGCCGTATCTATCAATATCTTGTTGCTTTCATTAGTTTAGAAGTTGTGCTCTGGGGGTTAATTGAGCTTGCCAGATCAGCATTTTCTGATGAAATCATCGGCGGGGGTGCCAGCCAATTAGCAGGAGGCCTCTCGCTGCTTTTGGTAGGGATACCTGTCTTCTTGCTGCACTGGATCCCCGCGCAGCGCAGCGCAGCCAATGATGATGTCGAACGCTTCAGCCGTATTAGAGCGCTATTCCTGTATGGTGCGCTTCTGTCCACATTGATCCCCATCGTCCAGAACGTATTAGCACTTGTCAACCGCCTGTGGCTGCAAATTTTCCAGCTCCCATTGCGGAATGCCATCTTAGGCAGCTCACAAGATTGGGTGGATAATCTTATCGCCATTGTGATGAATAGCTTGATCGCGGGCTATATTTTCTATGTAACGCGCCAGCAGTGGGAAGAGCCCCAAACGGATCAAAATTTTAACGAAACGCGGCGGCTGTTTCGTTATATTTGGGTACTCTACGCCCTGGCGATGTTCGTTGGTGGGGTTTCTCAAGTTGTGCAATACATTCTCACCGTAGGCGAAACCTTGGGAACATCTCCACAAACTCGGCTAGCGAATGGGCTAGCTTTGCTAATCATTGGTGCGCCTTTATGGGCGTATGCCTGGCAGCGAGTACAGCTATCCCTTGAACAGGTTGATGAACAAAGGTCGATCCTTCGTCTGGTGGTTCTATACCTTCTCAGCTTGATCGGTGTGGGGGGTGTACTTATCCCTGCTGGCGTGGTACTTGGCGCAGTCTTCCGTTCGTTACTGGGGGAGGGGTTCAACACAGTCGGTTTTCTCAATGAGATCAGTATCCCTCTTTCCGCGCTGCTTCCGCTGGGTGGGGTATGGATCTATTACGGACGCAGCCTCTCGTCTGAGATTGCCTTGTTGCCAGATACCCCTCGGCGCGCTGGCCTACGCAGAACGTATTTCTATATCCTGGCGTTCTTCGGTTTATTTGCCTTAGTAGTAGGGCTGCACATGCTGTTAGAGTTCTTGATCGACATGTTCATCGGTACATCTACCATCGTAGATGATCTATTACGCAATCGGCTATCAGCTTCTTTGGCGACCTTAATTGTTGGCCTGCCCCTCTGGATGCAGACCTGGCGCCCAATGGTTAAAGAAGCCGCCCAAGAGGGTGAAGCAGGAGATCACGCCCGGCGGTCCCTCGTCCGAAAAATATATCTTTATCTGGTGCTATTTGCATGTGTAATTGGGGTAATGGTTACAGCAGGGGGATTAATTTTCGAGCTCTTGAAAGCCTTGTTAGGTGATCCTGCTTCAGATCTACTGCGCCAAGCCTTAGTATTGCTGGAGATTCTGATCCTGTTCTCGCTCGTTTTAGTCTACCAGTGGAACGCACTGCGGGCAGACATCCGCCTGGCAGAACGGTCGCTGGCGAAATTACATGAGGCCTTTCCCGTCTTGGTGCTAACCTCTGAGATCGGCCAATTCACCGAAAGCATGATCAACGCCCTGCAGCGAGAAGCCAAATCCTTGCCTGTTGCCATCCATCTGACGGAGAACGGCGCCCCCGACACAACTTTATCCGAGGCAAAAGCCATTATCTTACCCAGTGATTTGAGCGTCTCGCCCCCAGAAGCGCTGCGTCTGTGGCTGAAAGATTATGCTGGAGAAAGTGTGGTTGTTCCAACGCCCCTGGATAACTGGCACTGGGTATATGGCAGCGGCCGCGAACTCGCCAGGGTAGCTCGTCAAACCGCAAAGATTATCCGTCATATGGCTGAGGGAGAAGATGTGCCCGCGCCAAGCGACACTTCCACCTGGCGAATCGTTCTATACGTGCTAGCAGGGTTGCTGGGCCTCCCTATTGTGTTTAGCCTGTTTGGGATGCTGATGTCGTTCGTGTTTGACTAAAATGATGTTGGTGGCAGATTTCAGGTATCAATACGACATGACCTGAGTTCACTAAGGTATACTACGATTATCTCCACCTAAAGGTTTCGCTAAAATGGGTTATCTGCATCTATTGTAATGGACAAACAATAATTGCATATTTGGAGAGAAATCTTTGTTGGGTCATTAATTCATTTTCATTCATGACCTAAAATACTTTTTTAATCCAATTTCTTCAATCTGGGATCAATATGAATTTATATATAAAGAAATTAAATTTTAGGAATCTATGGTTCGCATCACTAATTATTTTGTTCGCCATTACTCATTTTACAAACGATCGATTGTTTTTATTTGCAGAAAATCTAATAAATATTATTGGTCTGAAAGATTTATTATTAGACAATCATCATGATGTAATAGTTTCAAGTTTATTCAATCCAATAAGATCATTTCTATTTACCATCTCAATAATATTCTTTTCTTTTCCAATATTTAGGGACATAATAAATTGGATTAAAAATCATAGAGATTTTCACAAAAAAATATTAACACGCAAAATTATTTTGAATGCGCTCTTAGTTACATTCGTAATGTCCATCTTGATTATTCCAAACAGAATTAAATCAATGGGAGTTGGATATGAAATCATGAGTTTTAATCCATTTGAAACTGAAAGCGGATGGTACAACACTCGTTTGCTGATGCCATTTTTAGCAAATTTTGTTTTTCTTTATGGAAAATTTTTTTATTTTATCTTTTTTGTGTTATTAATTTTCGTATTGATAATAATAACCACTTATTGGTTGTTGCATCAGGACTTGGGAATAAACACCTTTCAATTGATCTCCATTTGCACTAGTAGTTTTATTATGTACCAATTTCAGCTCCCTGGTTATCCTGACGTATTGCTTCACATATTATTGCTTGCATCCATAGCGTTCCAGTTTTCAAATAATTCTAAGATTGCATTATTAGTATTATCATTGCTAACTCATGAATCTAGCTTATTCATAACATCAATACTCAGCATATTTATTCTTGATAAAAAATCGTTAGTGAAATTTTACGGGATTTTCGTAATATACCTTCTCTTCTGGGTTAGTGGGTACGGTTTTGATCTTAGTGCCGCTTTAGCTTCTCATAGATATGACAATATAAATTCACTCCAATGGGTACTCCAAAATCCTCTTAGAGAAGTATTGGGAATATTTTTCAGTTATAAATTATTATGGCTTTTCATAATTTTTTCATTTCTATATTTGATTAAGGTTAACCAAAAGAAGAAAGCCCTGCTTATTTCTCTTCTTGTATTGTCATCAATATTTATGACGTTATTAGCGGTAGATACATCACGGTTAGTTGGATGGAGTTTCATTGGTTTGTTATTATCTGTCCAGACAATTCATCGAATGACGTTGAAGGGTTGGAGAAAAAAGATATTAAATAGTATTTATATAGTAAACCTGATGATACCTTCCATTCATTATTCACTTAATGTTGAGCCAAAATGGTCAAAAGGACTTTATGTTCTTTATAAAGTTTTGGCAGAACATATGATCAGAGCATATTGAGATCATCTACATGAATCAAGTAGATATTTTGATTTAGCCGTGATTTGTTAGCAGTGAGAGATTAAAAACTCATAACTGCAAAATTGATAGCACTATTCTCACTTGGCAATTCGGGTGCTTTAAATTTCTCGAATCGTGTTTCCCCTCGACTAACGGACATGTCCGTGAGGTCGAGGGTTCAAGTCCCCCTGAACTAATTTTCAAGCTTTTATAGTTTTTTCACCAGATACAACTCCCCCCGTTCAAAGCCGCGTTCCAAATAATATCGCCGCGTACCAATCGCTGAGATCACTGCTAAAGATTGAAACCCTTTCTCTTTGGCAATCTCTTCAGCGCGCTGCATCAAGGTTGTCCCCAAACCAATATGCTGCGCGGCCCCCTGGCGTTCCTGCCCAAACTGTAACGATTGACCATAAACATGCACCTCGCGGATGATCGCGGCACCTTTCAGATCAACCAACCCTGTGTTGGGAGCTTCAGGTGTTGGTAAAGACAATCGCAAGAAACCCGCCAGCTTATCATCGGGGGTTACATAGGATATAAAATGCTCTTCAGCGAAATCAGCTCCGAATATCAGATCATCTAAAATCAGATTCTCAGGATCGATAGCCTGTCCGCGTACTTCGCGGCAGCGCACACACTGGCATTGCTCTCCACGCTTCTCTAGCAACAGTTGAACATCTTGCCGCAAACTGGTGCGCCGGTTGCCCTCGACCACATTTGTCGAGGGAATATCGCGAATCACGCGGTTAACTCGGCAGTAACGTGGAATGCTCGTTTTTATATCGGCAATCATCTCGATCAATTCATCAGTTTCGTATGGCGTGTACTCGCCTCGCTGCCAGTATTCGTACAACTCAGCGTTGGCCAGCAACTGCGTGGGATAGATCTTAAGTTCATCAGGGCATAAGCCGTCCCACAAACGGACAAAGTCTTCACGGTCAGAATCGACTGTTGCGCCGAGTAAGTTAGGCATCCAGTGCAGCACCACTTTGAAGCCAGCGGCGCGCAGCAGTGCGAGCGCGTCACGCAATTCCTGCACTGTGTGACCGCGATTGTTCAAATCTAGAATTTCATCATCCAGACTTTGGGCGCCAATTTGAAGCTTGGTCACTCCTAAGGAGCGCAGCCAGGCGATTTCTTCTTGATCAACGTGATCAGGTCGCGTCTCAACCACAAGACCCACATTGCGATGCTCAGTAGTTTCATTGATCGCCTGAGCATCAGCCAGGCTTTCTGATTCAACCCCGTTCATGGCATCGAAACAGCGTTTTAAAAACCACTCCTGGTAATCTGCCCGATAGGAACTCCAAGTGCCCCCCAAAACCAGCAATTCGATCTTATCAGTAGGATGTCCCACAGCATGTAAAGCTTGAATGCGTGCATCTGCCTGTTCAAATGGATCAAACTCATGATGTAAGGCACGCATCGCCCCCGGCTCATCGGGCAGGTAGCTCTTGGGCATGCGCACATCGGTGGGGCAAAATATGCACTTCCCAGGGCAGGGATAGGGTTTGGTCAGCACAGTTACTGTCGTCACCCCCGAAAGCGTACGCATTGGTTTCAGCCGGATCTTGGCCATCAAAGCTGTATCCGCACCCCACTCCCCTTTCTCTACCAGATCGCGATACACGGCCACCAGCATCGATTTATTTAAGAAACCCTCGCCGTTGGGCAGAGGGTTGCGTCTCAGAGCTGCAAAAACTTCTGTGCCATCACGGATATCTTCCAAAGCACGCCGCGCCAATACCCGCTTTTCAGGGGTCAGCTCCTTTGATCGATACCAGCGTTCTTTTTGTGTGCTCACCATGGTTCTACACTGCTATAATGTCTGCATGGACTCGTCTCTGGCTAATTTACTCATAAAATTCAACAAGCAATTTTACCAGACCTTCGCTTCTCAATTCTCAGCAACGCGTGAGCGGTTACAACCAGGCGTAATGCGAATTCTAGAGACGATGCCACCTGATGTTGTTATTTTAGATTTAGGATGCGGCAACGGCGAATTAGCTCGAGAGCTTGCCCGGCGCGGGTACCAGGGCTCATACCTTGGACTCGATTTCAGCAAGGAGCTTCTCGACGTGGCCCGCGCGGGGTGCCCGGAATGCCCAAACATTTCCTTTGCCCTGACAGATTTGTCCGACCCCCAGTGGGATATAGCAGTGAGCGGTGGACAGTGGTCAGTGGAGAGTGGTCAACCAAGGATTGATCTTGTTCTTGCTTTTGCAGTCTTTCATCATCTTCCAAGCAGAGAACTTCATTTAGAAACTTTCACGAAAGTAAACAAGTTGTTATCCCTAAATGGCCGATTGATCCATTCCAATTGGCAGTTTTTGAACAGCCCGCGCCTGAAAACTCGCATTCAACCCTGGGACGCGATCGGATTACACTCTGCGCAAGTAGATCCTGGCGATTACTTGCTCGATTGGCGGCGAGGGGGGTATGGGCTGCGATATGTGCACCAGTTCAACGAGGAAGAGCTATGCGAACTTGCCGATGAAACAGGTTTCAAAGTGATCGAATCTTTCTATTCTGATGGTCAAGAGGGGAATTTGGGCTTGTATCATGTTTGGGAGAAAATCAAGCATTTCTTGTAGAAAATTAAGCACAAAAAATAGTATTTCTTATTTGACCTGCAACAACTCGACACCCGTCCAATCATCGGGCACACCTTCTGCCATATTTCGCCCAGCCCGCTTCATATAAATTTGGGCGACATTATCCCCAGGGTTATCTTTCAGCACTTTATTGAACTCCACCCCTGCTTCTGCAAATTGGCGCTGATAATAATAATCCAGACCGCGCTCGAAGTCAGGTTTGGTTTGCTGTTTGTTTTTCAGTTTGACCGGGGGGTCGCTGTCGAAAATCTCGAATACATTCATAGTTCCCATGCGGCCTTTGGCACGCACCCGATCGATAAAGCGGAAATTGTAGTCACCTGATTTTTGAACAGCCTGCACCGTTCCCTGGCAAATAGCGATGCTGATATCGTACTGCTTGGTCAACCCTTCCAAACGCGAGGCCACATTGACTGCATCCGAAATTACTGTGCCCTGAATGCGTTGTTCCTCGCCCAGCATGCCTAAGGTCACTTTGCCAGTATTAATCCCAACCCCAACACGAATGGCTGCCAGGTCATTGGCCTGTAATTTTTGGTTATACTTCGAAAGCGCATTTTGCATGGCAATGGATGCTTGAACGGCATCCACTGGGCTTTCAGGGAACACAGCCATCAAGCCATCGCCAAGATATTTATCTACAAAACCATTATTCTCACGAATTATGGGACCGACAATCCCCAAATAATCATTCAACAATGAAAAGCTTTCTTCAGGGGTCAGATTCTCTGAAAGAGCCGTAAAACCGCGAATATCGGCGAACATCACGGCCATATCTCCCTGCACATGATCACCCAAACTCACATCGACGATACTCTCCTTATTTAGAAAATCTAACAGCACATGCGGCACGAAGCGATCCAGAGATTGATTTAATTGAAGCAATTCTACTGTTCGTTCTTGGACGCGAGATTCCAAAACATCGTTCGCCTGTTCAAGCTGGATTCGCAATCGCCGCAACGTGAGATGTGTTTCAACGCGCGCTAGCACTTCTTCAAACTGGAAAGGCTTGGTAATGTAGTCCACGCCCCCAGAGTCAAACGCCTTGACTTTATCCAACACTTCGTCCAGGGCGCTGATGAAAATGATCGGGATATCGGCCGTACTCGGATCACCAGCAAGTTTTTGAGCGACTTCATAGCCATTCATCCCGGGCATATTGATATCGAGCAAGATCAAATCGGTCGAGGAGGCTTGCACAGCCTTCAAGGCAGATTCCCCATCTTGAACAGGCCGCACCCGATATTCCTGCTCAGACAGCATTCCAGCCAGCAGGCGCAAATTGGCTGGGGTATCATCGACAATCAAAATATCACCTTTTACGGTATCACCGTTCATTGTACATCTCCTACAGCTTGCAGCACCTGACTGATCTTATTATATTGAAAATCTTTGGCATACTCATCAAAAACAACAGCAACATCTGGATTATGAGTATGGATTTCATCGATTAGCGCTTCAACCTTAATCATATCGGCCTGAACAGCAGCCTGCTGTAGATCAACCAGCAGGTTTTTAGGAATCTGTTGCAGTATTTCGGATGCAAGTACATCCTCTAAACTGACGGTTTGTTCAAAAACAGAATCAGTTACAAATTCCTCGTAAAGAAATTCTACATCCAGGTGATCCGCCAACTTCGAATAGATCAATCCCTCCTGAAACGGTTTGCGCACGAAGTCATCGACTCCTTCAGAGAAGATATTTTCTCGATCCTCCTCAAAGGCGCTGGCCGTAACAGCAATGATCACAGTATTATCGCCTTCTGGAGAATTCTTGATTTGACGAATAGCTTCATATCCATCCAAAATCGGCATCTGCATATCCATCCATATCAAGTGTGGGTGCCAATTCTGCCACTGCTCGATCGCTTCCAAGCCATTTTGGGCTTCTCGGATTTCAAACCCAAAAGGCTGTATAAGTTCAACAAGTAGTTGACGGCTTTCCTGATGATCTTCGGCAATCAAAATGCGGTAACCAGGATGTTCTGATTCCATACCTACAACCCGGCGTTCTGGTGAACCAACCGCGACATCTCCTGCTGAGGCTGGTTTGATCGGTATTTCGAAACTAAATTCCGAGCCAACATTAAGGTCACTTGATACTGAGATTTCGCCGCCCATCAACCTGATAAATTGCTGGCTGATCGCCAGTCCCAGCCCGGTTCCTTCAGTGGCTTGGTTGCCTGGGACGACCTGGACAAAAGCATCAAAAATCGAATCCAGTTTTCCGGGAGGGATGCCCATACCCGAATCTTGCACCTCGAACCGGAGTTGTTCATCGGAACCCTGGAGAGGGCAGCCGACCCGCAGCACCACTTCGCCCTGCTCGGTGAACTTGACCGCATTGCTCAATAAATTTATCAATACCTGCCGTAATTTTCCATCGTCGGCGTGAATGTGCTTGGGTACTCCAGGAGCCATTTCAGACCTGATTTCAATGCCCTTATTTGTCGCTCGCAGAGTGAGCATATCGACCAAGTCATCTAAGAGATTGTGTAAATCGAAACTGGTTTCGTCCAATGCCATGCGGCCAGCCTCGATTTTTGACATTTCCAGCACATCATTGATCAATGCCAGCAGGTGCTCTCCGCTGCGGCTGATGATGTCAATTTGCTCGCGTTGTTTACTATTAAGAGATTGATCACGATTCATCAATTGGGTGAAACCAAGGATGGCGTTTAACGGTGTGCGCAATTCATGACTCATGCTGGCAAGGAAGGCGCTCTTGGCCCGGTTGGCTGCTTCCGCAGCTTCTTTGGCCTGCTGCAACGCTTGTTCGGATGTCACGGATTCAGTAATGTCCTTAGCTGCGCCTAACATTCGAGAAACTCTGCCAGTCTTGTTGTCGTAGCTGGCACTGCGGTGATCTTCCAACCAGCGGATTTCGCCCTCCTTGGTAATTATCCGATAAATCACCACATCGAAACCGCCAGAACGGAGCAGCTTATCACGTTGTTGTTGATATTTTTTTACATCTTCTTCATGTACGATACTCGGCCAACCGCCTCGTTGCTCCAACTCTACGGGAGAATAACCAGTCAGAGGGGTGAATGCCTCTGTGGCCCAGTCTAATTCGTTGGATCCATCATCCCTAAACGTTACACTGTAAATATAGTCCGATGTCAATTCCGATGTAGAGCGGTAGCGCTCTTCACTCTCACGCAGAGTTTCTTCGAACTCTTTACGCTCAGTAATATCACGAATAATGCTGGTTACAAGGGTGCCATCACTGGTTTCTAGAGGGCTAAGGCTGATGTCTACCGGAAAAGCACTGCCATCTTTCCGGCGCCCTTTTAGATCAAGTCCATAACCCATGGCTCGCGTATAGGGGTTATCTAAATATCGCCCTCGATGCTTACTATGCGTTTCTTCCAGGTTCTCAGGAAGCAGAATCTCTACAGGTTGGCCGATCAACTCATCTCTGGAGTAACCGAACACTTTTTCAACCTGCTCATTAACCAGCAGGATCCGCCCCTCATTGCCGGAAATCACGATCGCATTGGGAGCCGTGGCCAATACGCCTCGGAACTGTTCTTCGCTTGCCCTGGCGGCCTTTTCAGCACGCTGTCGCTCTACAACTTCAACTTCCAATTCAGCGGTCCGGTCTTCAAGGCCTCGCAGCAGGCTTCCAACCTGTTCTGCCAGCTTATTGAAACTCAATGCCAGAATTCCAATTTCATCATTGGAATCAATCGAGGTGCGCGCGTCCAGATTCCCCTCAGTGAAATTAGTTACGGTACTTGTCAGGCGCAAAATGGGGCGACCTAAGGCTTGCCCTACCATGAAGGCTGATAAGATAGCACCCGCAGCAATAAAAGCGGCTACAAGAAGGGTGGTGCGCGTCTGTGCTTCAACCGGCGCCAGGAAGATCTCTTGGGGCTGGAAAAATGTCACCAACCAGGGTTGGGTCTCAAGTCGGGCAATGGCAACCTGATTGATGAGTTCTCCTGTGGCTACATCCTCAGCTTCGAAGAACCTTTGCGTCTCAGGATTCGATAAATGCTCTTCAAGATCATCCAACTGCATGATGAACAACTCGTCAGCAGATAAGTGTGGGAGTCGGTTTACGGCACGCAGTTGATTCACACTTTCCGCTGACAATTCAATGATGGGGATAAAATTAACTTTAGGGGCTGTACCATGTGCAAGGTGAAGATGGTTTTCGTCGAAGAGCACCCCAAAGGAACCTTCACCCGCTAGATCATTCTTATCTTCAATCAGATTCTGCAGAACACTGGCATTGAAGCGGACGCGCAATACACCCAGAAATTCCTGCATATCAGATATCACTGGGCTGCTGAAATACAAGTAGGCTTCTCCAGTATCCGGGTGAAACAAGACAGGTGTTACATAAGCACTGGAGGCTGCACTGTTTTCCTTATGCGCCAGGAAATATTCCCTATCAGATTTATCATTACCCATATCCGTCATGAGGGTATCTATAACAACTTTTCCGTCCGCATTCAAAACCGCATACGATGAAATAAAAGGGTCTTTATTGCTGATCGCCCTTAGCAAGGCTAAAACGCCTTCTTCAGCATCACTGCCCTCCCTATCATCGTGGTGGAGAGCTAAATAATCAACCAAAACAGGCAACTGAGCTTCCGTCTCTATTCCCTTCAGATTTGTTTCAATGAAAGTGTCCATGCTGGCTGCGGTCTGTGAGGCCACAGCAAAAAGTGCCTGGTTGGCATCCTCGATCAGTGCAGCTTGTGCATTGCGTCCATTTAGAACTGCCAGGATGACCAGTGGCACCAAGGCAACTAACACAAATGCTGTGATAAGTTTCGCGCGCATGGTCAATGACCAATTTCTTGGGCTTATCAACTGAATGGGAGATGTTTTTTTGCTCATAACTGTCAATCTCTCATGCGGAATTAAATGATTGAACAATACCAGCGACTATATTTTTGACTCGAAATATCATTGAGCTCTTACCTTTTAGACCAGAATCAACGGAGAACGGGGATCTTCGTTAGTAAGAGCTGCTAATCTCCCCCATAAACCCCATTTCCAATAACGCTGCCAGAACTTTCTCCTCTGCACCAGTCTTAACAATAATTGCCGTAGGCCCAAGGGGGTCGCCCAGAAACCGCGCCGCGCGTGTCTTTTGAAGTGCCTGCAAAATCTTTGGGGAGCCAACCCGCAGGATCACCTGCGGCTCCACACGGATTTCTGTCCCGCGCATCTCCCACTGCTTTAAAGCTTTGGCAATGTTTGGGGGAACGGAATCAGCGTAATTCTGCAAGATAGCTAAGAGATGACTGATCTCTAACCCCTGCTGTCGGGCGCGTTCCAGGGATGTCGGTGTGAAAAGGTAACGATACTCGTGAGGGGTTTCTGGCTCCCAGCGACAAAAGCGGGCTATCTGGTAGCGCACGGAGCGCGGTGCCCCAAGGGGTACACCGACACGTCCATCGGAGCGAAGATGCACGGGGTCAGTTTCAACGGGAGCCCCTTCGGGGACAGTACAATCAAAAAATGCACTCGCCCAACCTGAATACCGGAAGGCAACTCCCTGTGAGAGTGGCGTATCCTCATCGGAAACAGCTAATTCTACAAAACCTAACCAATGCAAAGGGCCGGTAATCAAATATCTAATCAATACCCCCTCTACATCATCCCAATGCTCAAAACCGCGCAAGTACTTATCGGTTTCAGTGTTTTTGATATACCAGGAATCATAATCGCCGGCTGGACGCTGGAAATCTGGATGAACACGGCGGATATCGGCGATAAAAGCGGAAAGATTCCACCAGGTATTGGTTGGCAAATCATCCAGCAAACGAATAACAATGCGGCGCGTGGTAAGGGGGTCATTCTCCCACTCGCCTTCAATCTTCAAACCCGGCACCAAATGCAGATCGTTATGCGCGGCGCTGTTCAGCCAAGCCTGGGCAAGTTGGAGCAACGCATCACCCCGCGGAGCTTCCAGATGAGCACGAGTAGCATCAATATTGGGCTGACCTTCGGAACCAAGAATTCCGGCAATGGAAAGTAATGAATTCAAATAGGGCGGGAGATTTTCTGGAAGGTTAGCTATGTCTTGATTTATGCGCCGCGCCGCCAACAGCGTGCAAATATGATCAAGGATATGGTCATTTGCGGGGATGGGGTAAGCGCGCTCTTTGGCTGTGGCTGCTCGGCCTAGGGGAGACGCGCCTTGAGGTGGCGTTTTCTTTGAGATCAATGGCAACAAATCGTCAGGGATGTAGGCAAATTCTTCGCTGCCGCGCGACGTATCGAAAAAAGCTCGCGACACGATAGCAAGATACCAGAGCACTTCAGTGATTGAAGTTGGTTCTTTATCAGGCCGCTGACGATCACGGCGGCCAGGGCCAATTTCACGGACTTCCCCAAATTGACGAGTGAACTGCACCCAAGGAATGCGGCCTTTCTTTTTGAGGAGAGAGCTAATGGCCGAGAGCGCTTCTGGAGACAATGTCTCCAGAATGTCTTCAACAATGGCACTATCCACCAATAATCCCACCAGCTCGGGTAAAGCAGTGCCCACATCTGGGGCTGTCAAATCCAAACCCCAGCCTTCTGCAATAATGCGCAAATGGCCTAAATCGTGACTGTGAAGACTGTGTTCTAGATCAGGCAATTTTCAGGAAACAACTTCAATGGCTTGAGGCAATACTTCAAGTTTTAGTTCTTTTATATCGGACCCGAAATCGGCAAAGACTTCCCCGTCGATATGGATGAAAAGGGGACGGTCAGATTTCAAAGTCATCGTCTTGAGATGCCCCATGCGTACTTGCTTGAAACGACCATGCGTACCATTCATCACCTCTGGTACCAGGCGGAACATCATCGCCCGCGAAACCTTATTGATAGCCGCGTAGTGGAAAATCCCATCGGTGTTTACAGCATCAGGTGCAACCATGAATCCCCCACCCTCGCGCGGACCATTACAAATTACAAACATCAATACATCCTCTATCCAACTTTCGTTGTCGGTTTCAATTTCCATGTGAGCTGCGTCATGGTTGAGGATGATCGTTTGCAATACCGCTACCAGATACATCACAAACCCACGCAGCAATGGCATAGAGTGAGAACGAATGGTGACCGTGGCATCGAATCCAATGCCGATGGTATTGTCAATATACTCACGGCGGCCAAGGTTATCTTCGACAACTGCCAGGTCGATAGCTTTCGGTGTGCCAGAGAAGATCTGTCTTAAGGCTTCGGCATGATTGTCCTTCATCCCTACTCCATGTGCGAAATCATTGCCTGATCCCATAGGGACAATGCCAACTTTGGGGCGCTTCTCGGCTGGCACTTGCATGACACCATTGATGACTTCGTGAATGGTTCCATCACCGCCGACTGCGACAACCAGTTCATAACCATCTAAAGCAGCCTGATGCGCTAATTCTACAGCATGGGTGGGATAGACAGTCCCTGACCAATCAGCACCGCCATATTCATCGACGACCGGGCGAAGATCAGCAGCCAAGCGCCAAGCATTGCCCATATCAGCATTGGGATTGAGAATTAATTTCGTCTTATAGGGGGGCATATTTTTCTCCAGGTTACAGGTTATGGAATTTATTGATACGTAGTCTTTAACACCTTTACCGGTAGAACGATTTGACCTTCTTGTGGATCTCCAATCATTGAAATTCTCTCGGGGTGCTCACCAGCGGTCCAGGCAGTATAAGCAGCCACAAGCGCGTCTAGCTCATAGGCTGAATAGAGACCTTCCAAAGACAGGACTCCCTGTATGATCTTATAGCGAGTAATTTCTTCAAAAACCCGCATGGGGTCAGAAATCTCTAAGCCCAAATCATACAGTTTTAGTTGGCGTTGCAAACGTCCTTCCAGACTGGTTTTAGGATAAGGCAAGCATTCGAGCAGAATCGCATAAGCAGCATAGGAGTTGACTTCCATGGCTTGCCGCTGTACCTGAGATTCTGAGAAGAGTTGAAATCCCATTTCAGCCAACTGCTGAAAGAGGGTTATGCTATTTTGCATTGCACTGGAGCAATCTTCAACTTTTGCGGGCGTACGCGGCATACTGATCTTTCGAATTTGAAGCAAATAGTCGGCCACGCGATACTCTACCCAACGCCCTTTGTGTGGTTCAGGATTTAGGGTTGCGCGGTATTCATCCCGTTTCATTAAACCTTGATTCGGCAGTCTCGGCCCGCAAATTGCCACAAATGCATTTTTATGACCAGACACAAAATCAATTACAGCATCAAGGTCACCAACTTCCACACTGGCAAGGTTCAATTCGCGGTCGATCGATGCATATGAAATATCCCGCTTGCCAGCAGTCGGAGCAATACCTATGAATGAAGTTTGTTCAAAATTCATGGAAACCCCAAACCTAAACTGAATGATTGTGATTTGAGTGTAGCGCAAAAATTTTCAGATGGCAATATCCGGAAAGAAATTGGGTTACATGAGCAAGTATTTTCTCCAATTCTAGCGAGATTTTAATCCTGGGGGCGCCCTCGCCTGATATAATCGCGGGTTGGTCATATGGTTCTATGGGAATTGCCGTGAGAGACCTCACATTTGGGGGTAGGGGGCGTGCGCCGCACGCCCCCTACCCCCAAATGTGGCCCCTTACCAC
>JACKQG010003244.1_pt1 | contig 20165 bp, 12 predicted proteins | sample 8237621 | NCBI WGS metagenome assembly JACKQG01 (sample SAMN15677084, study PRJNA649215) | marine metagenome | biome: marine; feature: Black Sea; material: saline water; isolation source: suspended particulate matter (SPM) from the Black Sea western gyre | collected 2013-06-09/2013-06-10 | depth... | reverse complement strand
TTTGTGGTATCGGCCGCATTGTCTTCTCCTGGAGTGCCTTTGTCGCCATTGCCAAACGAAGTAGTTGCGTTAGTAAAATTAGCTTGAGTGCCGCCAGCTAAGCAATCTTTGCGCTCGCTGGAAATACCACTGCCACCCCAAGCGCTAGTGTAATCAACGCGGTCAATTTCGGTAGACTCATACTCGAGCCAAACGGTATCAGAGCTAGCTAAACTAAAATCGCCAAGCGGCCAAACCAATTGTGGACGTAACCCGCCATTGCGCGCGGGCAAACCATCTGCTGCGATTACAACTTCAGTGCCTGGTTGCAATTGAATCGGAATGCCAAATTTAACATTGTCAGCTGAAACGTCACGCAACTCAATGTTTTCAATGTTGACGTCGTTGCCAACCCCAATGATTTCTACCCATTCACCTAGTGAGTCAGATACCTGTTGTGGGTTGCTTAAAAATTCAGAGACAACAACTTCGCCCGCAGCGGGTGCACTGCTGGAATATTCATCAACATAGGCAGTAAAGCTAGTGCCATCGGCGGCACGCACTGTGTAAGTGTTGCCGTCGGAAGTTAGGTGAATTGTACCTTCGGCGTCAACAAATCCGTCAGCACCAGTGCCATCGGTAGGGCACCAAACCGGAGTCATTCTTGAGGCGTAATTAATGCGATCGATAACTTCTTGTTTCGGGTAACCATAAGGGTTAGTTGACCCACAAGGAATAACCGTAAACTCGGGCTGCAGGTTTGATATCCAGGTAGAGTTGGACGAGGTTCGTGACCCGTGATGATTTGCCTGGTAAACATCGACATCGCCAACTAATGGTGCTGCGCTTGATTCGACATTGGTCGTGCCATTGCCACCACCAGTTAAGTCGCCGCCCATCCACATTTGAAAATCGCCGTAATCAACCCGGAAGCCAATGCTTGACGAATTTTCTAGTTGCGAAGAACCAGAAATGTTTACAGTGCTACCGTTGCTTAATTTTCCGTCTACAACGATACAAGTAAGAGTTACGCCGCCACCAAGACTGATTACTTGCCCCGGTGAAATCGTTTGGCGCACAGAGCTGTAACGATTTTTATAATCATTGTACGACTGTGTGGTCGGCTGATTGTTGTTGCCGCGGTCGTAGCAAACGTTCGCGTGGATTCCGCTATTCCAGACTTCATCGAGCCCGCCAACATGATCGGCATGATAGTGACTGGCCGCTACAAAATCTATGTTGTTGATGCCTAATGAATTTAATAGAGGTACGACTGCGCCGTTGCCATCGCCATTGTCGCCGCCATCGAACAAAAACGTTTGACCGGTAGGAGAAATCAGTAAAGTGGCGTCAGATTGGCCGGTATCAATAAAGTAAACTTCTAAATCTGAAGCGGCAGGGTTTGTGAACCAACCAGCTAGGAGGGCAAGGCAGAGAATTAATCGCATGTTGAGGGAATGAGTTTTTTCTTTATTTGGGTTGTACCATTCTACCACCCGAAATGGCGGAAAGGTTGCTTAAAAAGCCGGCATGTTTGTTGGAATCGGTTACCAACACGCTATGCACTCTTAAGCCAGTTCTGAGATATAAGCGTTTATATGCCTCAAGGGTGTGGCCAGGGTATTGGTGTTTGCCGGCCGACGATCCGCCATCACTTACGAGGAGCACAGTGTCGATACCAGGATTAAGGGCCGCGGCCTCGAGAGCATCGAACAGAGCTGAAGTGCTTCTATAACTGCGACTCTTTAAAAATTTCAAAGCTTTTGCCCTGTTCTTTGACGAATTTGCCATCATTTTTTTGAATCCGAATTCGATAGTGGGTTCGATGGCAGCGACATTGAACATCACTTTTTTGGGTTGGGACTTTAAGAAATTATCTACTTCAATTGCAGCAGCAGCTGCGCAAGTTTCACCGCGCAAGTAGCTGCTAGACATTGAGCCTGAACCATCAACTAGAATAGCGACGTTATTACTATTTACTGGAATGCCAAAAAATTTGGAAACAGTGTGAGCATCTTTTTGGGACGCAGCCTCGGTTTTTACGCTTCCTTTTTTTACAGTTGCCAGCCACTCTTTGCCACCTTTCTGCCACCAATCGCGCCACATTTCGGGGCTATCACCAAAGGTAATACCAGTCAGTTTGCGTAATGCATTGCCAATATCAGGGATGTAACGGTTAGGTAAATCTGGGAATGCTGCCACCTCGGCTTTCAATAAAGAGATGAGCGTCGGTACCGCTGAAAAAATTTCATTCTCAATCATAGAATCGAGGACCGCAGTGCGTGGCCCAGAATCTTGGTCGTTGAAAGTGCTTAGCGCTATAGGCAAGATATTTGTATTAGATGGATCTTGTTGCAACAAGACACGAATGGCAATTGCGCGATCTGAAGGGTCTTTGGCTTCAGTCGCGGTACGCACCAGTTGTTGCAATTGCGCTGGGCTTAGCTGGTCTAAGTAGGCATATCCGTAATATGGAGCGCCAGCTTTATTGAACAAATCAAGCAATTTGTCTTTAGCGCTTTGGCCGCGACTTGCTTTTACATCAGAGAAATCAATACGCGATTCTTTGAGTAACACACCAGCGCATTGCTGCCAAGCACGGCATATATCATCGTCTTTTAAGAAGTTTTTGTTAAGGAGTAGATCTCCGGAAACTTGAACCTTGCTTAATTCGATACCGCGCAGCAATAGAATGCGGTGCCAGGCGCTTTGCTTTTTGCTTGCGGCAGCCACTAGCATCAAGTCTCCTTCTTGGCGGGTATTTGATTTTGTGTAGCCAGTGTAAAACCAGTCGCGCAAATATACACCGCGATAGGTGGTGTACTTTGTATCAAATAGTTTAATACGCAGACGCATAGCATCTGCAGAGCGGTTGTCAGCAAGAGTTCTTGCTGCGCTATAGGCGCCGTTTTCATAAGTGGATTTATCGACTGACGCAATTAAGGTGCTCTCAATTTCGTTTAGAGATTGAGCGCAAGTGGCAAGTATTATTGAAACTAACATTTAAAAAAAGAGGGAGCCGGAGAGGCTCCCTCTAAAAGGTTATCATTAAAAACTTAAGTTTGGGTATTAATTAAATTAGTTAATGATTGCGTGGGCCGCGTTCGACATAGTCGCACCGCGAGCATTTGCAGTTGCATCTACGCAGTACCATTGGAAGTACAAATCCCAGCCGATGAAGCTTGGGTTATTTGGAATGTTCAATGGCATAGTTGCGCTGCCTGTAGCGTCAGACGTTGCAGGGAATTGGTAATCGCCAGCAACAAACAAGAAGTTGCCTGGAGCACCAACGCCGGTCATGTCGTAAGGCAGGTTGAATACAGGAGGGCGATTCCAGATTGTGTCTGAGAAGCCCATGAACAAGATGTTGCTGCCACTAGCTAGGCCGCCGTCAAGGTAGACCTCAAGGGTTTGCCCAATAATTGGGTGACCGTTACTGCTAATTACAGGGTTTGTACCAGTAGAAGTTGTGCCTGAAGTACCGAAGATTGTCCAGTTAGGGTTAATTACACCTGGAGTTGCAAACGCACCAGCTGGTATGTTGTCCATTTCACCAACGAAGTGGCCAAGAGGATCAGACCCCAAGAAAGTCACATCGCCAGCGTCCATTGAGTCGTTGTCGTTGTTCAGGTCTTTCAAGAAATAAAGTTCGCCAACACCTGTACGCAGTGAAAAGCCGCCATCGTGAGCAGCGCCAGCGTAACAAGATGGAATAGCTTGAGCTGAAACAGCACCGTCGTAGAACAATACAACCTCGCCAGCATCATTCAGGTCGAGGTCGCCGTTGAGGTCGATACCACGGAACACACGTCCGCCTGAGTTGTTGCAAGTTGCAGAAGAGGCAGTGGACATAATCCAGTAAACATCTTCGCCGTTTGGACCAGCACCAGGATCAAATTCTAGCACTTCAAGTGTTGCGTACATGCCAACACCACTTGATGAAGGGCATCCGGCATTTGGAATAACACCAGCTGCGACATCTGCGTTTAGCTCGAGGCCAACTACATCGTCAACAAGGTTACAGAAATTCCAGGCCTCGCCCGCATCCATCGCATCGCCATCGCCATTAAGGTCTTGGAACGCGTAAAGCATGCAGTCTTGCTGAGCAAATGCGACAACAACACCATTGGTCGTGTCATACATGATTGCCTCGAAGTCACCTAAGTCGATTGCTACCTGGCCAGTCAAGCCCGCAATTGATAAACCAGCGATGCCATCAACGAATTGAGTGAATTCGCCAATATCATTTGCATGGCCATTAGCGTTAGCATCAACATAATGGTGGATGCCCGCGCCAGGCTGAGTACCGTTAGACCAGTTGTCGTCAGTAACATAAAAGCCACCGGTAATTGGGTCGACATCGAGTGCATCAGGTGAAGTGTTGCCAAAGCTACCGCCAGCGCGTGTGTCAGCCCATTCAACAATTTCGCCAGGATCAGTTACGTCGCCGTCGCCGTTTGCATCTTCAAGACGCAAGACAAGGTCGTTAGTTGAAACGATGTATAGATAGTGGCTACCGTTTTCTTCGCGGTATTTGACGTCTTGCACGTAGTTGATCATGTTTCCATCAACGCCGAGTTCAATAAGTTCGCCGGCACCATCGAAGAGGCCGTCGCCATCGACGTCGGTAGTACGCCAGACGCCCCAGTCGGAAAGTACAGAATCGCCTTGGTACATGGCATATTCATCGGGACCTTGAGCGATGGCTAAACCACCAAGGGAAAGAGAAGCAATAATTGCTAGGGATGTTCGCATTTTTCTGAGAGAGAGAGGGAGTGAGAGGCCCTTAAAAGGCCTCCGCAGAGCCAATAAGTATAGCCTACTTCTTGGTGTTTATGCGAACTTTGTGTGTAATTTAGTGGTCGTGACCGATGTGCTCATCGCGCGGAACCTGCTTGCGATCGAGCGCCAACCCGAGAACTGCTGCAGCTGCGGAGTGCTGGGGATAACGTCGCAAGATGGTTTTGCATAAAGCACTTGCGCTATCGAAGTCTAGCGATTCGAGTGCTGCATGTGCCAGGGCTAGCAGTACGAAGTCATGCTCGTTGCCAATATTACGCAGTTTGCTGAAGTAGTGATTGAGCCAAGTTATTTCTCGACTTTCAATCAAAACGACACTGATGCTGCGCCACAACTCAAGTAAATGTGTTGATTGAGGATGCAATAAAGTAATTTTAAGGAGTGCGTCGAGTGCGTCGGCACTGGCTTCGGTGCTTAGAGGGTTTGCCTCTAGATAGGTGTCGTGAACCGAATAACGCTGGGCCCGTAGGTGAAAGGCAAAGAAATCAAGCAGCGAATTTGAACCGTCGGTCTCGTACCTAGCAAGGTCGCTAAGGACGTCGGCCGCAAGCACGTTGTTGCGCATTTCAGGATTAATGACAGGTCGGTTTTTTGCTAGTAATACATCGACTTCTCGCCATGGCCCTTTGAGTAGCCAAGGATTTGAAGAAGTGTAAGGTTTTAGATTGATTTGTATAGCCTTGTCATCTTTGACAACTTTTATTGGCGAGTTGCTGCCAACGAAAATCAAGTAAGGTATGTTAAGAGTATTAGAATAAACAAAGAATTTGCTATCAGTAAAAATGTCGCGAAATGATTGAGCAATTTGTGGAGCGACACTTGGTTGAAGTTCGTCACTGGAAATCCGCAGAACACAGAGTCCATTTTCGTCAAGGCGCATCGAGGCTTGACTAAACAATTCGTGGCGCAATAAAGAACGACGAGAGCTGTATTGAGCTGAAGCGTAGAGTTTAATTAAAGAATGATTGCCACTCGAATTAATAAGTTGTTCAGTTTTGCTGATAGTTATCGGGTTATGATTGTCGGCAACAAGTGACTCAATGAATAGATTACTCAGGTTGGTGCTAAGCTTATTGTTTGGTAGTGGGCTAATCGGAGATCGACCATCAAAGTAATAGTCGGTAGCATTGTGGGTGAGTGCGCGATCGGTGTGTGTTAAGTCTGCGAAAGAACTATTTTCGGCAGCCACCCAGTCGAAGTTGTCTTGAGCTGCGAAATGTATTGTTGGCTGAATAGCATTAAGTGGCAAAAGCAAACAGGTTAATACAAGCACGCATAAAGTGCTTGCAGCGCGCAAAGGGGTAGCTCTAAACCAAGGAAAGCTAGAGGCAAAAGCAGCAGTAAAAGTGCCAATTGTTAGCGCCAAACGGCTGTTTAGGCTAAATTGGCGTGGGGCGATTGAGATTACGATGAATACCGCAGCCATGCCGCAAACAAGCGCCGCAAACTGTTGGCGCTGTTTGGTGATACAGCGCATAAACACTGCTAGCAAGGTTAGTGTCACAGAGAAGCAGAAAATGGTAACTAAGGGAACATAAAAAATGTTTTCTTCAGCGACCATCGGTGAGTCAGACCCTACCAACTTAAGAATACTTGGGTTCTTGAAAAAACTAGCATAAACTTCGGGCGTGCTAAAAGTTTGAAAGTACCCGTAGATACTTGTGGTGAAAATAGCAACTAGCGCGCTGCTGGCACGAAGGCTTAGGTTGGTGATTGTGTCTGCTAAGCCTGCAGCTAAACTGAACCAGATAATTGCGAACACCAACAACATGGTATTTCCGCGAACAGTGTTATCGACTGTTGTTGCGTAATCAAAAACGGTGGCGTAAGGTAAAACTAATACAATCAGTGAAGCAACCGCAACACCACCAATAAACGGTGTATAAAACAGCTCTTGAGGCCAAGCGATTGTCTCATCTTCGGCGAAATCACTTTGTTTGAAAAAGTAGTATTGCAATAAGCCAGTTAACGCCCAGACGCCTATAAACCCAGGAGCACCAACTGCTACTAAGGGGATAATGTTGGCGCCAAACAATGCGCCGAACAATAACAAGCTAGAGTTGGCGGGATGGCGCGAAATGGCTTGGCCTAGATTTGCACCGAGAGCGCGTAATGGTAAAAATAACAATAGGCCAAAGATGGCGCTGACGGGTGCCATCCCGGCGAAGAGTGGTAGGGCACCAGCTAGTCCGAGTAGGATGAATGAGGCGCGAGGCGGGGTGTAGCCTGAGCCATTAAAGCGCATGCCGCAGCCGACGGCGAGTAAGACCAAGCCCAGCGCCAAGAGGTGGTTGCCTGCTGAGCCACCTAGAGCAATTGCAAGGCAATCGATGACGCCGGCGATTAAGGCGCCAGCGCTAATGAAGTAGAGAAAGGAATGTATGTGCCGCATTCTATTAGGGGGATAGTTTATTCTATCCGAGGAATGTTACGCGTCACGACTTTCATCATTTGCATTTTTGGCGGCTCGATAGAGTTGTCAGCTCAAAATTCGGCCCAGGCTCCAGTTAAGCAAGCTAAAATCTCGGTGGTCGATCAGCCACCTGTGCTTGATGGCCGATTAGATGATGTAACATGGCAAACGGCTACGCAAATTGGTGATTTTACTGAGGTAAAGCCTAATGAAGGGCAGATTGCTGACCCTGAAACAGTGTGCTATATCGCTCGCGATGCAAATTTTTTATATATTGCATTTGAATGTTTCGACAACGATACGCAATCAATGGTATTGCAAAATGTTGCCCGCGATGCTTTTTTGACTGACGATGACCGAATTGAGATTGTACTTGATACATTCAACAATAAACAGTCGGCTTACTTCTTTCAAATGTCTGCGGCTGGCTCAAGAGGAGACGCCCTTATTGGCGAAAACGGACGTCGTTTTAATAAGCCCTGGAATGGCTTCTGGCAGGGTGCTTCTCTGGTGCATGACGATAAGTGGGTTTGCGAAATGGCAATTCCATTTGCGACCCTAAGTAGTGGCGAAAGCGATACTTGGGGCTTTAATATGCAAAGATATCGTGGCTCGTCGCGGAGCGAATACCGCTGGTCTGCACCACGCCGCGAAGTATTCTTGGGCAACGTTTCAATAGCAGGAGAGCTTGGCGGTTTTTCTGGGTTAAAGCATGGCCTCGGCCTAGAGTTTCGTCCTTATTTGAAAACAAAACGTGTCGACCAACACGATGGTGCCGAGGGCTTTGAAACAGATTTTGGCGGCGAGATTCATTGGGCTATTACACCAGCGTTAAAAGCTTCTTTTAGTTTGAACACCGATTTTGCCGAGACAGAAGTTGACGATCGAAAAGTTAATCTTTCTAGATTCTCTACTTTCTATCCTGAAAAGCGCGACTTCTTTTTACAGGATAGCAATCTGTTTGAGTTCGGCGAGCAGTCTACTTTCGGTGGCCGCGGTAGTAACAATTTACTTCCGTTTTTCAGCCGCAGTATAGGGTTGTCGTCTGGACAGCCAGTTGACATTAATTATGCAGCACGCATCGCCGGACGCCTCGACAAATTTGACATTGCTGCTCTCGCTGCCCATACGTCTAATGATTTTGAACTTGGTGTGCCCGAAGGAGAATTGTTTGTGCTGCGCCCCTCGTATCATTTGTCATCAGCAGCTTCAATTGGCGGACTTTTCACCACAGGAAATCCAAACAGCATAGGATCTAACTCAGTTGGTGGCGTTGACTTTCATTACTCATCGGCTGATGTGCTGGGGTCAAACTTTTCATTAAACACATTCTTCGTACAGAGCGCCGATGGCGATAGTGGTCAGCGCGGCCTTGGTTTTGGTGCTCAGGCATCTCTCGCCCAGCCTGAATTCGAGGCATCATTCGCGAGCATTGGTGCGCAGTCAGATTTTTTGCCAGCGATGGGTTACGTGCGACGCCCCGGAGAATTTATGACAAAGGCAATGATTAAATACAAGCCACTGACTACAAACTCTGATGTGCGACAATACGATTTTTTAATCGGCCCCGAGGTTTGGATGAACCTAGGTGGCGATTTAATTAGCTCAACATTTCGCCTCGGGTTGTTTGGAGCAGAGTTTCACGACGGCACTAGTATTAAATTTCACACTAAGCTGATGCGCGATCGCCCTGACAGTGATTACAGCGTCGCCTCCGGGGTAACGATGCTAGCTGGAGACTATGCCTGGACTGAGCATATGCTGAAATATGCAACTTCTTCGCGCAACAAATTTTCAGTTAGCAGTTATTTGTCTGGCGGACAATATTACGATGGGCACATTGTCAAACTAAACACTTCGCTGACATACCGTCCTTCGGCGTCTTCCAAAATAAAATTATCTTATGGCGAAAATCGCGGCCACTTACCCGCAGGTGACTTTACCACACGAGTTGAAAAATTAACATTTGACTTAAGCTTCGGGCCCAAAGTCGCATGGGATACATTGCTGCAGGCAGACAATCAATCTGACACACTTGGCATTCAATCACGTTTGCGATATTTGCTCGAAGACGGACGCGAAATGTTTTTTGTGGTTGATAGTGGTTGGCAAGAATTAGAAAACCGTATGATCGTGCCAACCCAACATGATTTAACGCTTAAATTAGTTTACGCATTGCGTTTCTAAAATGAAGATAAAGCTTGCGCCGTGGCTGACAGTACTAATCCTAGTGATAGTGGCATGTTGCTCATGGCAAATGCGGGTGTTGTCCTCGGCCAACCAAAGTGTCTCGAATGGCAGCAGTGATTGGTATACAGTTGATAGCGACGGCATGTACCACATGCGTCGCCTAAGCGAGTACCGTCAAGGCGACGGTATGCCAGCGGCGGTTGATGAATTTTTAAACTATCCATACGGAGCGATTATTCCTTGGCCACCTTATTACACGATGGTCGCCGATTTATTAGTCGCTGATGATGATTCGCAAATTGAAATGCAGATGGGCAGCTTGCCGTTTTACTTTTCAATCTTAACCTCCGTGATGGTTGCATTGGCAGCACTCATTATTGCTGGGCGTGGGGCGGCCGCAGTTGCGGGCTTATTGCATGCATTCAATTTCGGCGCTGCGCATTACGGAGGAATTGGTGTCGCCGACCATCATGCATTTGTGTCGCTATTGAATGTATTAGTACTGTTTTGCTTTAGCATTCTTGCGCGCTACGGCGGGCTGTCTAGCGTCAGGTTTTGTTTAGCTACCGCACTCGTGGCCGGAGCAGCCGTAGGTTTAATGCTCGGTGTTTGGGTAGGCTCGCTAATGTATTTATTGCCTTTGCAACTATTGTGTTTGTGGTGGCTCTATAACTTCTATAACCGGAAAGTCGCACTGTTCGTCAGCGCCTTTCACCTGACTGCATTATTAGCACTGTTGCCAGCCATCCTTCAATCACCATGGACGGCCGATTACCCATGGATTGTTATAAATCTTTCATATTTTCATTTGCTATGGCTAGGCTTAGGTGTTTTGTTACCGCTACCAGTTATTTGGTCTCCTAGTGTTCATATAACTCGCCGGTATATGCATTATTGTTTGGCGGTTTGCGGCGTCTTCGCATTAATCGCATTTATATTTAACATCCCACCTGCCCCAGGAATAATAGATGGCTTCGCGTGGGTTTCACGGGTCGATGAATTTATGTCTGGCATCGCCGAGTCATCACCACTTCTTGGCAGCGGTAGCTTAAGTTTTAGCGTATGGGTTGGCTGGTCAGTTGTTTTATTACCTTTCGCGTATTGGTACTCCGCGCGCCGCAATAAATTCGCCACACCTATGTTGCTGCCATGGTTGGTGGCATTGCCGCCACTACTCATTCAAGCATGCGCGCAAATGAGATTCGCCGACGCTTTATCTGCGCCGTTATCATTGGTAGCGGCAGTCACGCTTTGCTATTTATTATCACGCTCGAAAGCAAGCAATCTGATGAAGTCGTTTGCGGCTATAGGGTTTGTCGCGATTGTGCAGTTGCCAAGCATCACTGAGGTTTTTAATTACTCAAAGCAGCACAATAAATTCCAAGAGGTCGCGAATGCCGAGCATCACTTATTTACCTGGATTGCCCAACAGCAGGCAGATCCACGCTCAGTTCTTGCTGTATGGGATTTCGGTCACACCATAGAGTGGACGGCCAAACGCCCAAGTATTGCGACTAACTTTGGTTCGTATATCGGGCGCGATAGTTTTATTGATCCTGCAATCTTTTTTATGACCGACGATTTTGAAGTGGCTGAGGATGTGTTGGCAAAGCGTCAAGTGCAGTACATTGTTGCCACTTCAAGCTTGCCTGATTATTTGGCGTCACATGCTAAGCGCATCGGTGCCGACATTACAGAGTATCGCGAAATTATAAATGGAAAATTTCAAAAGTTGAATGCAAAATGGTTCAAGACAATCGCCGCTCAAATATATAATTTCGGTGACGCTGATGGCGCTACAGGCCCGGCGCCAAGCATTCCGTTTTTGCGTCTAGTTCATCTTTCGCCAACAATTGTTAAAGTCGCCGAACAGCTTGGTAAGCGCACATCCGCGGGAAGAATCTGGGAGTACGTTCCCGGCGCAATAGTGACCGGATCTAGTCATCCGGGAAGGCTAGTAAATGTTGAAATAGACTTCGCCTTTTTTGATAATGGTGAAAAGCTAGTATCCAACAAATGGACGTCGTCCGTAGTTTGCGGTGCTGACGGAAACTTTTCGCTGCGTATTCCGTACTGTTCTGGAAGCAATCGCGATGCAATAGTTAGCGAAATGCGCTGGAGCGATGGCGTGCCACATGTTTTTGAATTGAGTGAATCTCAGGTGCTGAATGGCGAAACGGTGCGTTTAAAATAGAGCCATGAGTGAATCTCCTGACGCACATTCAATTTCTCGCGCTGTAGTTCTAGGCGCAGGCACTATGGGTAATGGCATTGCGCAAGTTTGCGCACAGGCCGGCATGCAAGTGGTTTTGTTTGACATTAACGATGCAGCTGTTGCTGGTGGTTTGTCCAACATCGAGCGCATGCTCGCGAAGGCAGTCGAAAAAAATAAGATGTCAGAGAATGTAGCTGAACAGACTTTAGAGTTGATTAGCACTTCAACCAATTTGTCTGAAAGCTGCAACGGGGCGCAACTAGTAATTGAAGCGATTCCTGAAAACCTAGAATTAAAGCAATCGGTGTTAGCGCAAATCGAAGCGGCGGTAAGTCCTCAATGTTTAATCGCTAGCAATACATCGTCATTGTCGATTAGTAAAATCTCCGATAGCATGCAACATCCGCAGCGATTCTTGGGCATGCATTTCTTCAATCCTGTGCCGTTAATGGCTCTGCTTGAAGTTGTTGTTGGCGAGCAAACGAGCGATGCAAACTGCGATTTGGCAGTCGCCTTAAGTGAGAGGCTTGGCAAGCAACCTATAGTGGTGAAAGACGCACCAGGATTTGCCTCATCACGCTTGGGTGTATGTATAGGCCTCGAGGCAATGCGGATGGTCGAAGAGGGTGTCGCTAGTGCTGCCGATATAGATAAGGCAATGGAACTTGGGTACCGCCACCCGATGGGCCCATTGCGCCTCACTGATTTAGTGGGGCTTGATGTGCGATTGGGTATAGCCGAATATTTATGCGAAAAGCTCGGTGATCGTTTTTCTCCGCCACAAATTTTACGTGACATGGTTGCTGCTGGTAAACTCGGCAAGAAAAGCAATGAAGGCTTTTATAAATGGTAAAGATTGTCGCCTTGCTCGCATTACTCATAAACTCTTGTGCAGTCACTCCGAGCATGAAATTGATGAATGGCGATCAACAATATTTTGTTAGCGTACAAACCTTCAACTCCGGACGGCTGTCACCTTATGTTTTGCGTTACGTATTTAACCCAGATGCGCAACGCATAGAAACTCGGTACGTCGGCCCATCCGAAATCATCGCGGCTGCGTCCACGCCAATTTATTCTTGTAGTGAAGGGTGGCAGACACTCGAGTGGCGGGTAGAACGGTCGAGCTACGTGGTGTTGCTCGCTAAATGGCGGCTAGACGACAGTGGCGCGCTTGAGGTGGGTTATGTGCGTACCACACCATTTATCGAAGTAAGAATTTTGCCGCTCGAACCTTTTTCATTGATGCCTGATTTTCAGTGGCGACCATTGGTAGACGGAAAAGGAACCGGAGTTTGGCGCAACTAAGTTGGCGGTTTGGGGTTTATTTTATTAGAATAAGTGCCGCATGAAAAACAATAGCGCCAACCAAGACCCGCTCACCCAGCGTGAGAAAGTATCACATCTGCTTTCGCGGCTAGCCTTTGGTGCAAGAGTTGGCGATGTCGAAAAAGTACTAGAAACAGGAATCAATGCTTGGCTTGACGATCAGCTACAAGATAGGGCCGCAAATAATTCAGAATTGCGCAGCCGGTTGTCAGAATTCGATACTTTAAGTTTAAGCGTAGCCGAGTGCACAGAATATATCGCACCTCGAGCAAGACGCAGTGAGCAAAATGAAGAAGAGCGCAAAGACGCTCAAAGGATGCGCCGCGTGCCAATGCTTGAATTGATGCAATCCGTGGCTTTAAGAGCAGTTTTGTCTGATCGACAGGCAACAGAAGTCATGGTAGATTTCTGGCGCAATCACTTCAATGTTAGTTTTACCAAGGGCCAAGAAATATTTTCGCAGATCAATGATTACGAGCGCGAAGTCATCCGCGACAATACCTGGAACAATTTTCCAACAATGTTGAGTGCCTCTGCTACCCATCCAGCAATGCTCACCTATTTAGACAATCACTTGTCAAGGCGCCCACTTTCTGAGCAAGAGCTTGATGCAATTGAGCGACGGACCAAACGCAAGACTGGCTCAAAAACTCAGGCAGCTGAGGCTGTGTCGTTGGCTACTCAGCGCGGGCTTAACGAAAATTATGCGCGCGAATTGCTTGAACTGCACACTTTGGGTGCTGACAACTATTACACTCAAGATGACGTGATTGCAGTGGCTAAGGTTTTGACTGGCTGGACTATCGATGGCGGGCGCAAGGGTTCACATGAATATAAATTTGATAGTAGCATGCATGTGTCCGGTGATTTTCGAGTGCTCGGGAAAAAAATCAAAGCTGACAAAACAGGTGATAATGGCCAAGGTCGCGAGGTGCTAGAAATGCTCGGCGCACATAAAGGCACTGCACAATTTGTTGCGATGAAGTTAGTGCGCTATTTGGTTTCTGATGTTCCTGACCAGAATTTAGTAAACAGCGTGGCGAAAATTTACAGGAAAACAAACGGCGATATGGTGGCGATGATTCGTGCTATAGTTGAAAGCGATATGTTTTTTGCGCGAGAAAATTACCGTAGCAAATTCAAAACCCCATTTGAATTTATTGTAAGCGCCTTGCGGGTAACGTCGGCCGAAATAACTTCTTTGCGTAATCTCGAATCATACCTCAAAGATATGGGGCAGCCGATATTGCATTGCGACGACCCAACTGGTTATTACGATGTGGCTGAAGCTTGGCTCGACCCAGGTGTTATGGCCCTGCGCTGGGAATTTGCCACCGACTTGGTGAATGGGAAAATCCGCGGCATCAAGGTGCCAGACAAATTTTACCAGCAAGTGCCTTCCGATTGTGCTCCTCAATTGTGGCAGCACTATTTGACTAAAATGATAATTCCAGGTGGTGCTGCCGAAAAAACTCGTTCGGCATTAGCAATCACCACTAGTGAATACTTAGATAAAACTAAACGACCTAGTCTCGCCAAGGCAGCGCCAATATTAGTTGGATTACTGCTAGGCTCTCCAGAATTTCAGCAACAATAAGACGATGAAAAAGAAAAATTTATTCACAACATCACGCCGTCGATTCTTGCAAGGCATCGGCGCGGCATCATTAATTAGCCAATCGCCATCCTTTGCACACCATATGCCGCATGGTGTGTCGCAGGCAAAAGCTGGCACTAACCCAACTAGCCAGCGCTCGATTGTTTGTATATTTTTGCGCGGCGCTGCTGACGGCATTAACATGGTCGTGCCATACGCCGATTCCTCTTATTCAGCCCACCGCCCAACGATGGCAATGAATTTGCAAGATGGGCTGATTAAGCTCGATTCGTCTTTTGCTTTGCACCCTGCGCTGGCCGCTCTCGAACCTTTGTATAAGTCAAAGAAGTTTGCGCCTATTGTCTGTGCAGGATCTACTCATGGCACCCGTTCCCATTTCGATGCCCAAGATTGGATGGAGTTTGCTGCTCCTGGCAATCGCACTGTAAGAAACGGTTGGTTAAATCGCTATTTGGCTAATACAAAAACGGCAACTTCAAAAACTTTTAGGGCCTTGGCAATTCAAGAATTGTTACCGCGTTCCTTGCGCGGAGAGTTTCCGGTATTGGCAGTTCCAGGAAGTGCCACAAAAAAGAAAACAGGCAAAACCCTAGATGCCTTTGAGAGATTTTACGGCGATTCGACCGGCATGATGGATGGCGCCAGTAATGCCGATGACGCTGCCGGAGTTATTGAATCCGGCAAGGTAACCATCGAAACCCTGCGACGTTTCCAAGAAATTGTTGGACAGTCCCCAAGTAAATCTGCGCGTAACTCTGGCAAATCAAGATCAGCATATCCTGCATCTTCTTTTGCAAATGGCTTGCAGCAAATCGCTAAAGTTCTTAAATCAGGCGAAGGACTTGAAGTTGCAGGCATCGACTATAACGGTTGGGATGATCATACTGGTGAAGGTGGCCTAGAAGGAAAAATGGCTACGCGCATGAGCGATTTTGCGGGCAGCATAGCAGCTTTTTGCACTGACCTTGGCGATGAACTTGACAACACCACAATCATGGTAATGACCGAATTCGGGCGTACAGTTCGCGAAAATGGAAACAACGGTACCGATCACGGGCATGGATCAGTAATGTTTGTTATTGGTGGAGATGTAAAGGGCGGCAAAGTTCATGGCGATTGGGCAGGGCTTGATAAAAAGAATCTTTACCAAGGACGTGACTTAGCGGTTACTACCGACTTCAGAGATGTTTACTACAGCGTTTTGAAAAATCACATGGATTATAAAACGCCAAAAGAATTTTTCCCAGACTATCGCCCGAGCGGGCTTAAGTCTTTATATTAATTAGTTAGCCAAATACCTTTTCACTAGCAACAACTAGGCAGGGCGCTGAATGCTGCTGCAATTTTGCGCGCAACAAAGTGCCGCTTTTTGCCGCACTACGCTTTAGGTAGGCAAATGCAATTGGCATGTCGCGTTGAGGTGAAAAAACCCAGCTGCTAACTTTGCCCACCTCTTTATCTTCGCTGTCAAAAACGGTTGCCCCTTGCATGAATTGAGGGTCACCCGAAAATTGCAGTTGCACTAGTTGCCTAGGGGCCTCGCCATAGGTGTTAATGCGCGCAACAACTTCCTGTCCAGCATAGCAGCCTTTAGTTATAGACGCGCGCCGCCATTCATTTGTCGCGGGCAGAGTGTAATTAGTGTCAAAGTCACTGCCCCACAAAGGGAAGCCCGACTCAACTCGAAGAATGTCTTGCGCAACCCAACCCCCAAGTTGGATGCCATCAGCATGCATGCGGCTGATTGTTTTTATGGCGTCGGAGTGCTCACTAAACAATAATTCAGTGCAGTCGGCCCCGGCATCAGGGCGAGTTATTTCAATTGCGTTATGCTTAATCGCGGGCATTGCACCAAGTACTTTTATGCGCGCAACATTTTGTGGCTGGAAAACCACGTCTTCTCCGAAGAGCATCATTTCTGATTTTTGCATAAAAGCGTCACGGCAGGCTAGCGGCAGGTCAACACCGATATTCCATTCGCCGTTTTTTGAATCTTTAAAGCGATATAAAATTAGTTCAGCTATCCAACGGCCTTTGCCGTCAAGCATGGCAGATAGCTGATGTCCTCCAATTTCTAGTTTGTGCAAATCGCTAGACAAAATGCGCTGGAAAAAATCGCAGACGTCGCTGCCTTTTACTGTAATCCATGCACGGTGCGCGCCATCGCAAATCAGAGTGGCTTCAAGCGCCGCCTGATATTCGAGCCCAGGATTGCCGCAGCGCAAAGGAACATTGATGCCGTAAACATCAATAAAATCTGCACCATGCTGCGCAAAAAAATCGGAAAGAGGAGATGTGTTAGTTGCCACTTGGAATCACTGGGAAAATCAGCTTGTCGCTTAGGAAAGGTGCAAAATGAACGTTTATTTTGGCTAGCGGGGTAAATCCGGCTTGTTGGAGCTCATGCAAAATTTGTTGCGGAGACGGGTTTGATGGCAGTTCATTGTAAATGCCTAATCGGTAGCGCAAACGCCTTGAAAGAATTCGGATAGTGTGTGAATGCCGGTAGTCGATAATCGCCCCGAACTTGCAAACACGTTTTAGTTCGCGTAAAAAACTGATGCGCAGTTTCGAAGAATGCACTAAATGTAGCATCCGAATGCACATGCCAACGTCAATGGATTTGTCGTCGAAGGGGAGCTTGCCTAAGTCGGCGCAAACAAACTGATGTTGGGGGTGCTTTAGTTGTGCTTGCTGCAACATTTCGAAAGACAAATCGGCACCAACGGTTAGGCAATGTTGGTCGTCAAATAAATCAGAAAAGCGACCGGTACCACAGGGAATGTCAAGGACAGTCGTAAATGAATCGTTTGAGTAATGATTGACCAAAACACTAAACGCTTGACGAATGGCGCGTGCCTTACGGCGATCACGCTTGGCGCCAATTGCACCCGCCCAGCGTTGATCATAATTTTGAGCAACGTTGTCGTCTCGATAGACTTCGAGTTTAGGAGGGCGGAGGTCGTCCACGGCTAAAGAATAGCATGTGTCTATCCACAATAATATATGAACCGGCAGCGGCTTAATCACGTTAAACTATGAGAGTGATAATTGCCGCTTTGCTTTGCTTTGCCGCGCAGCAGCCTCTGTCAAGTGACGAGCTGCTAGCGATGGCCTGGGACGGCAATTCACAGCATGTCTACCAGCAAATATTCGATTCTGAGTTGAGCATCGAAGACCGCGCGCGACTGGCTGAGTATGCCATCATTTTTGACGGACATCAGGCAATCGACGAGATGTCAGAGTTGCTGCAGCCCGATGCGGCACCGGCCTTGGTTATTGCCGCTTTGCAAAGATGGAGGTCGTGCGTGCAGACTACTGACCGCGACAAATTATTTTTGCTGGCCGAAAAACTAGATTCGCGCACTGCGTTTTCGGCTTTGCGCACCCTTGCAGCATTAGCCGAGACAGCAACCGACTATATCTCTTTGATTGAGTTAGCTCTGGCTCGCGATGTAAAATTGGCGCAACGCATTGTTAGTTATCTGCCGAAGATAGCTGACGACGATTTTGTTTTTCGCGATTTTGTTACATCGCAACTAAGCGCGTCTAATCCTGAGTATAGTGCGGCAATGCTGAATAAAGCATCCGAATATCACACTGACGAGTCTTTTCTTGAACTGTTTAATCAACGAGTCCCGCAGTTCAATGCAAGAAAGACTGCACTCTGGATGACATCTATAGCGCGACGTCGTTCAGAGGATTGTAAGCGCGTTGCCATGCAGTGGTTATTAAGTGCCCAAGATGTTGCTGCTGAGCGCGAGGTAAATTCTGTGTCAATTTATTTGTCTACATCTTCGGCGCTTGATGGCTACGAAGATTTATACATGCGCCACCCATTGTTGACAGAAGACCAGTCGTCCACTGTTTTGCAACGGCGAATTGGACGCGCTGATTCGGCCACCACCTATGCCATCGATTATTTTGACGACCTGTCTTCTTCTTGGCAGATAAAAAATCTCGAGTCGTTTGCGAGATATTCACCGTCAGCAGCATTGCCTTTGTATGGTGAAGTGGCAATGGGCTCACGCTATCTAGATGGCGTACGGGCTGCTGCGATTAGAGCCTCCGTTAAGCATAAAGGGGTCCGCGAGTTTCCTGCCGCAGTAAGTGAATTGCTGAACAGTGATTGGCTCGACTATGCAACAGCAGAAGCTTTGATTGAGGTCGCTTTGGCTCGTCGCGAGCTTAGCGCAGAGCAGCTACTGATTCTAATTGATCAACAGCAGCTATTGGCCGACTTGCGCATCGAACTGCAAAGAGCACTGTATAAAGCCTGTGGCAAGAACCTTAGTCTCGACAATGCTAAATTTTTGGCTAAGCGCTTTGTATTTGAAATTAAGCGCGTGCAACAAATTGAAAATCTAACGCAAAATTTATCATCAATAGATGAAGCTGCGCATTTAGACCCTAGCTTTAATGCATTGCTTGAATCTTTGGTAGCACACGCTGGGGTTAATGATACTTATTTGTCTTTGAATCTCGATTATTCAGTTGCTGACGAGCATGGAGCAGTGATGTTGATTTACGCTAGCACTCAATTAGCTGGCGCTAATCCTCAAATAGCATTTCATTGTTTGCAGCAGGGCATGTCGAAGCTAACAGACAAAGATTCGGCTTGGTATTTACGCGGCCTCTGTCTCAAAATGCAATTCGCAGACCAGCTCGAACAGGCCTTAATAGCCGCCGAGTCCTTAACGGAAGATCCCGATAAGCTAGATTTATATGAGTTTGCTGTGCGTGAAAGTTTTAATCCTCATGGGGCCGAGTGGCATAACTTGTCAGAGTCAATCGCTCACCGTAAAGTTTTTATTTCAGCGCAACTAAATGACGACCCCTTTGAGTGCGCCAAGTTTTTAGATGGCTACGCCGATGAAGACATTTTATTACGTGCCGCACAAGCGTTTTCTCTTTACCAAAATCCTCGCCGCCAAGATGTCTTAGATTTTGCGGTGAGCTTAGCTCAGCATGCCGTCGACTTATCGCCATTTTCGACCGACGCCCATCAAGTGCTCATCGAGTGCAATGAAATAGCCGAAGTCGATGGCCAGCTGCAAAAAATTGCTAACGATCGACTAAAACGATTAACTAATAGACGATAATTTTATGAAAAACATCATTTTCACTTTACTGTTTTTAATTTCCGCTTCTGGCTTAGCTCACGCTGCCCAAGATAAGCAAGAATTGATTACAGCTTTCGCCGAGCAAGGGGTCAATGTTGATTTAGAAAAATCGCAGATAACTATCCAATCCTTTATTTGTCAGCTTCGCGAGCCACTTGAATACCTACTGGTGTTGCAACCGCAGGGAAAAGATCACGAGTCATTGCTCTACACCAAAGACATAAACGCCGAAGCGCTGAATGCGGCAATGATAATGCTTGGTGCGCAAAAGGGCGAAAACGGTCAAATGGTTGCGGTCGAGCCGAGGCCTAGCGACGAACAAATTCAGCAAGGCGTTAAGACGCATACATATTATCCTCCAACTGGCAGCGGCTTTATTTTATGGGTTGAATGGAATATCGAGCAAGATGACGGAAGTACCGAGCACTATAAATACCGGGTAGAAGATTTGGTTCTGAACGTACAAGAAGAGCGCACCTATCAACGTGGCGAATGGGT
>JACKQG010003243.1_pt1 | contig 20165 bp, 22 predicted proteins | sample 8237621 | NCBI WGS metagenome assembly JACKQG01 (sample SAMN15677084, study PRJNA649215) | marine metagenome | biome: marine; feature: Black Sea; material: saline water; isolation source: suspended particulate matter (SPM) from the Black Sea western gyre | collected 2013-06-09/2013-06-10 | depth... | reverse complement strand
CAGGCGGTGCGGGAGGGCTGGGACATCATCGCCGTCGCGGGCGGTGATGGCACAGTCAATGAGGTGCTCAACGGCATCATCGAAGCCAGCCTGGGCGCGCCGGGCTGGGAGGCTGGAGAGCCTGCGGCGGCGACGCTGGGTCTCATACCCATCGGCACGGGCAACGACTTCGCCTGGTGCATGGACGCGCCCATCGGCGACGTGGCTGCCGCCTGCCGTGTGCTGGCCGCCGGGAAGACGCGGGTGGTGGACGTCGGCCGCGTGAAAGATGAGCTGGGAAACGTGCGCTACTTCTGCAACAACTTTGGCGCGGGCTTCGACGCCGCGACCACAGTGGAGAGCTACAAGCTGCGCTACCTGCGCGGGTCCCTGGTCTTCCTGGTGGCCGTGCTGAGAACCATCTTCCTGTACTATAAAGCTCCCCTGGTGACGGTGCGTTACAATGAGCAAGAGATGGAGTTGCCGCTGTTGATGGTCTCTGTGGCCAATGGCCGCCGCACGGGAGGCATGTTCCTGATCGCCCCACAGGCGGTGCAGGACGATGGCCTGCTGGACCTGTCGCTGGCCCGCCAGGTGAGCCGCCTGGGTATCTTTCGCCTGATCCCCTACTTCATCCGCGGCACCCACGCCACGCAGCCGACGGTGACGGTGGATCGGACGGCGCACATCGTCATCGCCTCAGAGCAGGATTTGCCGGTGCACGTGGATGGGGAGATCATGCGCACCGACGCCCATCGGCTGGAGGTGAGCGCGCTGCCAAGTCGTGTGCGGGTGGTGTGCTAATGTTGATAGGTCGTCTGCTGTTCGCCGCCGTGTTCGGCTACATCGTCGGCGCTTTCCCCACCGGCGTGCTGGTGGTCTGGCTGCTGGGAAAGCCGGACGTGCGCTTCAGGGGCAGTGGTCACACCGGCGGGAGCAACGTCCGTCGCGTGGCTGGCATCGCCTGGGGTGTGGGCACCGCGCTGGTGGACGTGAGTAAAGGGGTGCTGGCCGCCTGGTTGGCGGTGAGGTTGACGGGGACCTCGTGGGCGCTGCCAGCAGCGGGCATGGGCGCCGTGGCTGGCCACTGCTGGTCGGCCTACGTCGGATTCGCCGGGGGGATGGGACTGAGCACGCTGGGAGGACTGTTCCTCTGGCAGCAACCGCTGGCGGTGTTCATCGCCGTGACTCTGTGGGGGCTTGGCTACCTCCTGCTGCGCAACAGCCCGCGGGCGGTGCTGTTCATGGCCGTGCTGATGGCGCCGGTCTTCTGGCTGCTGGGCAACTTCGGCTACGCATCGCCGGAAACGGCGGCACTGGGCATCGGCGGAGTGGGGGTGATCTTCGTCCGTCACCTCACCCAACTGCACGCTTACGACCAGCGAGCGGCGGCTGAGTAGTTGGAGATTTTTCACAAATAGCAAGGGCCCGGTGGACACCTTTTCTGCCGGGCTTTATTCCGAAGACTTGAGGACTCTGTTAGCTGAAGGTCACCGAAGCGGGAGCGGGCTGCGGTCAGGAGACCTTGCCCAACATTGAAATCACTAGAGGAGGATGTTCATGACTGTTCCTATTGCCCTTCAACTGTATACCGTCCGAGAAGCCCTGGCCAGGGATTTTGCGGGGGTGATGAAGAAAGTCGCCGACATCGGCTACGTCGGCGTAGAGCCCATCTTCGATCTTCCTGGGACGACAATCCCAGAAGCTGCCAAACTCTTCCAAGAACTGGGGTTTGAGGTGCCGAGCGCCCACACGCCCCTGCCCACCGGGGAAGACGCCGACAGGGTGCTGGACTTCATGGCCGCGATGGGCTGCCAACGCATCGTCTCCGGGAAGGGACCCGACAGCTTTGAGACGATGAAACTCATCAAACGGACCTGCGATCTGTTCAACGAAGCCCACGCGGTGGCGGCCGAGAACGGCCTGGAGTTTGGGATTCACAATCACTGGTGGGAGTTTCTCCAGGTCGAAGGCCGCTACGTCTACCAGGTGATGCTGGAACACCTGGATCCAGGCGTGTTTTTCGAGATTGACACCTACTGGGTCAAGACGGCCGGTGTAGACCCTGCCGAAGTGGTGAAGGAACTCGGCCTGCGCGCTCCCTTGCTGCACATCAAGGACGGCCCGGCCGTCAGAGATGTGCAGCAGGTCGCCGTCGGCGATGGCGTGCTGGATTTTCCCAGCATCATCAAGGCCGCCGAGGGTGCAGTGGAATGGCTGATCGTGGAGCTGGACCACTGCGCCACCGACATGTTGGAAGCGGTCGAGAGGAGCTATCAGTACCTCGTAGAAGGAGGTTTAGCCCGTGGAAACAAAAGTTAAAATCGGCATCATCGGCACGGGGGACATTTTCGGAGCCTACGTCAGAGGATGTCGCGTCTTCGACATCCTCGAAATCGCGGCCTGCGCCGACATTGACCGCCGCAAAGCGGAGGCCAAGGCCGAGGAATTCGGCATCTCGCACGTTTGCTCCGTCGAGGAATTGCTGGCCGATCCAGAGATAGAGATCGTCGTCAACCTCACCGTGCCAAAGGTCCACGCCGAAGTCAGTCTGGCGGTCATCAACGCTGGCAAGCACGTCTACTCCGAAAAACCCCTGGCCGTGACCCGCCGAGACGGCCAGAAAGTGCTCGCCGCTGCCCAGAAAAAGGGCGTGTTGGTCGGCTGCGCGCCAGACACCTTCCTGGGCGGCGGCCAGCAGACGTGGCGCAAGCTGATTGACGACGGCTGGATCGGCGAGCCGGTGGCGGCGGTGGCGTTTCTGCCCGGCCACGGACACGGCCCTGAGTCCTGGCACCCGAACCCGGATTTCTTCTACCAGGTGGGGGCAGGCCCGATGCTCGACGTGGGGCCGTATTACATCACTGGCTTGATCAACCTTTTGGGGCCTGTGAAGCGGGTGACCGGTTCGGCCCGCATTTCTTTCCCCGAACGGGTGGCCACCAGCGAGCTGCATCGAGGACGGAGGATACCAGTCGAGGTCCCCACGCACGTTACCGGCGCGCTCGACTTTGTCAGTGGGCCAATAGCTACGGTAATCACCACCTTCGACATCTGGGCCTCCAACCTGCCTCACCTCGAGGTCTATGGCTCAGAAGGCACCCTCAGCGCGCACGACCCCAACTTTTTTAGTGGGCGCGTCCTGATCCGTCGGGCTGGGGCCGACGAATGGCGCGAAATGCCGCTCACCCACAACCCCAAGGTGGGCCGGGGAATCGGCGTGGCGGACATGGCCTACGCCATCGCATCCGGTCGTCCCCACCGGGCCAGCGGAGAACTGGCCTACCACGTGCTCGACGTTATGCAGGCCTTTGGGGAATCGTCGGAAAGCGGCCGGCACATCGAGATAACCAGCCGTTGCTCCAGACCAGCCGCCCTGCCGCTGGGGTTGATGGAGGGTGAGCTGGACACCTAATCTCAGTGGATCCAAAATCGCTGTATGAGGGGATTGCCAGATCCCCCTCTGTCAACGAATGAAGCACCGAATAAACGAATGGGTTTGAACCGCCGAGCTCATTCGTTTTTTCGTTGGCTATTCGTTGACAGAAGGCAATTTGACAAATCACACTCACTATGGTATAATATACAAAAGTTGATATAGTCAAAATTGATACAATAAAGATTTACCCGTGAGGCGTCCATGTCACTCAAATACACTTTGCTTGGTTTCCTAAGTTGTGGCCCCCTGACGGGCTATGACCTGAAAAAGCATATTGACAATTCAACCCAGTTCTTCTGGCACGCCAAACTGAGCCAGATTTACCCCGCTCTCAAAAAACTAGCGGAAGAAGAACTGGTCGAAGCCACTGTGATCCCCCAGGAAGGAAAACCCGACAAGAAAATCTACCTTATCACAGAAGCTGGCCGCGCGACGCTGATGGATTGGTTGGTCGAACCCATGGACGAACTGCCGCTAACCAAAGACCCCGCTTTGCTCAAGCTGTTTTTCTCCGGCGCGCTGGACAAGGAAATGCTGCTTGCGCAACTGCACCGTCAACTGGCCCTTCACCGCGCACAACTGGCCTACTATCAACAGGAGACCGCGGCCTACGTTGAACAAGTTATCGCTGAAACCGGACTCACCCGCGAGGGTGTGCTGTGGGAACTAGCGCGGCAGTTCGGAGAAGAATACGAACGCACCTACATCCGCTGGCTGGAAGAGGCCATTGCAACCGTTGAACCAAATTTATAGATACGGAGGAAAGAAATGAGTTACAAGCGTGTGATTATCACAGAGTTTGGCGGCCCGGAGGTGCTCAAGGTGGTCGAGGAAGCGGTGCTCCCGAAGCCTGGGCCGGGCAAGGTGCGAGTGAAAGTGTTAGCGACCAGCGCTTGTTTTACGGACACGATGGTCCGCAAAGGCGTGTATCGCGACGTGAAGGAAAAGCCTCCCTTTTCACCGGGCTACGACATGGTCGGCGTGGTTGACGAGTTGGGTGCGGGCGTGACCAGGCTCAAGGTCGGGCAAAGGGTGGCGGAACTCACGGTTATCGGGGCTTACTCCCAATACATCTGCCTGCCGGAGAGCCACCTGGCGCCCGTACCCGACGGGCTGGACCCGGCGGAAGCGGTCAGCCTCATCCTGTCGTATGTCACGGCGTATCAAATGCTGCACCGATCGGCCAAAGTACAGCGGGGCCAGCGCATTCTGATCCACGGCGCCGGCGGGGCCGTCGGCACGGCGATGCTCCAGCTTGGCAAATTGCTCGACCTGGAGATGTACGGGACGGCGTCCAGGGCCAAGCATGAGCTGGTCGCCAGCCTGGGTGCAACCCCCATTGACTACAAGAGCGAGGATTTCGTCGAGCGCATCCGTACCCTGACGGGCGACGGCGTGGATGCGGCCTTTGACCCGATTGGCGGGGACAATTTCAAGCGGTCGTTCAAATCGCTCAAGCGGGGCGGCACGCTGGTCGCGTATGGCTTTTACGAAAACGCCATGGGCAAAGGGGGCAACGTTCCGCTCGAGTTCATGCTGGTCAAGTTGTGGGACATCCTGCCCAACGGCCGCTCGACGGCGTTCTACTCTATCGGCTCGCTGCGCGAAAAGCACGCCGACTGGTTCCGCGCGGACCTGACCGAACTATTCGACCTGCTGGCGCAGGGCAAGATCAAGCCGGTCATCGCGGAGCGGATGCCGCTTAGTGAGGCCGCCCGTGCGCACGAACTGGTCGAGCAGGCAGCGGTGAAGGGCAGGATCGTGCTGATGGTCAGCGAAAGTTGATATGAACGACCGAAATCTTTTGCAAAGGGAGCAAAATGGCGAAAACACGAGTTTACAAGTATCTATCCCTCACCGCATTGGCAGCAGGACTGGCACTGGTTGGCATGCTGACGGTGACATTGCTGAACCAGGGGCTGACACAGCAGCAATTCGAAATCGTGACCGATGTCGAGGTGTATGCCCGTGACCTGAAAGCTGCTGAGGGGCCATTGCGGGTTATTCTTACACTAGATAACTTGTTCCTGGTGTTCTACACCGCGGCCTTTCTGTTTGTGACGATGGCCGTCAAGACCGACGAAAACCGGTTGATCGCCTACGCCGGTCTGGGCGCGATTCTGATCACCACCTACCTGGATCTGCTGGAGAACCATCACATCATGACCATGTTGACCTCGATTACCCAGGGATTGCCGATTTCCCTGGTGGAAATCCAGGAACGGATGACCTGGAGCCAGCTCAAGTTCCACAGTAGCTATCTGAGTTTCTTCTTGTTTGCCTTTGTGTTGCCCCACGACACCCTCTTGGAAAAGGGCTTGCGTTGGAGTCTGTGGTTTGTGTTCCTCCCGGTGGGGGTGATGGTGTACACCTATCCCGATTTCATGGGCGGCATCTTTGGGCTGCTGCGCTACATTCTCATGCTTTCGGGCTTGCTGATCCTGGCCTGGAATTACTTTGTGCGGACGCGACAACAAAGCTAGGGAGGTTACTATGGATCAACCACGCACCATCCTCGTCATCGGCGCTAGCGGCGGACTAGGCCAGCACATCTGCCGGGAAGTCATCCGCCAATTTGGTCCCGGCGCGCTGTTGGTCGGCGACTACAAGCCGGAACGCGGCCGGGAAACAGCAAACCGCTTGGGGGCGGACGTCTCCTTTGCCCAGGTAGACGCCGACGACCTGCACAGTCTGCACGATGCCCTCCAGGGCGGCGTGAACGCCGTCATCGTATCGGTCCAGCAACGCGAGCCCCTGGCGCAGAGCGCCTGCATTGAGGCCGGGATTCCCTGCCTGGACGTCACCGTCCAACCCAACTTGATCGCCCAGATTCATCAACTGGACGTTCAGGCCCAGGCTGCGCAGACCAGCCTCGTGGTTATGGCCGGACTGTTTCCGGGACTGTCGGGGGTGATGGCCAGGCGGGCCGCAGAGATGCTTGATCAGGTGGATTCTCTGGACGTCGCTCTCTGTCAAAGCAGCCAGTCTTCCACCGGCGCGACTGGGATCGCCGACATGCTGGGACTGTTTGCCCAACCGGCCAAGTTCAGGGCAAACGGCAGGGAGGAAACCGTCCCCGGCTTTACCCGCAAGCGAAGATTCCTGTATCCGCCACCGTTGGGGGAGAAAACCCACCGCCTGGTCAACTTTATCGAGGCCCAAGTGATTTCCCAGGAGCTAGGCATCCCCAACGTGAACTTTTGGACGGGCTACGACCAGCCCAGTTTTGACCTTCTGCTGGCCGTGCTGAACAAACTCAAAATCCTGGCTCTTTTCAACCGCCCTGGCCCACGCATGAAACTTGCCAGGGTTGTTGACGCTGCGACGCGGGCGAACACACCTGAGACAGAAGCCTGTTCGGTGGTGGCCGAAGCCGCGGGCCTCAAAGACCGTCGGCCACAACTGGCCAGAGTCAGCATCCTGGCCCCTTCCGATTACGGCACTACGGCCATGAGCGTGGTAGCGATGGCAAAGCTGTTGCTCACCGGGGAGGTTGCCACGCCTGGCGTTCATCACCCCGCCCGAATCTTTACCCTGGAGCAACTGTTGAGGCATACCGACCAGGTAGAGCTCTTCCAAACTCTGGATTCCTGATCGCGTTCTGGCATGGGCGGAGCGTCCCACATGAATCACAACCCTCTTCTAGCATTTCTGAGAACGCACTGGTACCTGTTAAGCGGTCGCCTGCACTTCCCCAGGGAGCGCATTGGCGAAACCCTGACGATGGAGGACAGCCAGGAATTCACCATTTTCAGGCAAGTGATCGTGGATCCGGGCAAAGACCAGCCTGAAAAGCCTGGAGCTGTCTTTCGAGTTCGCTTCCGCGTGGCAAACATGTCCCCAGAACAGAACAAACGCTTCTCCCTGCTACCCATACCGTTTTTCGTCGGCCTGCCGGGGTTTCGATCTAAGCTGTGGACGCTAGATGAAGCCAATGGCGTTTTCCAGGGCATCTATGAATGGGACACCGTTCAAGACGCGCAGAACTATGCCAAGTCTTTCGCGATGCGGTTCATGACGGGACGCTCCGTACCTGGATCAGTCTCTCACCAGGTGATTCCCAGAGAATTCTTCGAGAATGAAGAGTAACAACTCCCCTCGCCTGGCCTTTGTTGGACAGTAGCAGAAAGGACGTGTATTATGCAACCCCCCACCAATCTCAGTCTTCGCCAAACCCTCGAAGGCATGTCCCTCACCTTCGACCCCACCGCCGCCGAAGGGCTGGCCGCCACGATTCAATTCGACGTGACCGGCCCCGAATCCGGCATCTATCACCTGCGCATCGCCAACGGTGAATGTAGTTTTCATGCTGGCCCGACCACTGTGCCCACCCTCACCATCACTACCCCCTCCGACGTGTGGCTGCAGATCAGCAGTGGCCAACTCTCTGGGCAGGAAGCCCTGATGCAGGGGCTGTACACCGCTCAGGGCGACTTGAGTCTGCTGCTGAAAATGGACAGCCTGTTCAAGCCTTCCGATCAGGTCTCTTTCGAAGCGCCCTCCGGCCAACGCCCCGCCGGGCCGATTCCGCTCTCCGGCATGGCCTGGATGACGGTCGCTTTTCTCCCCTGGATCGTCCACTGGATCACCTTCGACATCCCCGGCCTGAGCCACTGGATCAGCGTCGGGCTGCCGCTGCTCCTGTCGGCGCTGATCGTCGGCTACCGGCTGATGTTCGACAAACCCACCTGGATGGAGTGGGGCGCACTGGGGTTCTTCAGCCTGGCGGGTATTCTGACACTGACCGGCGATGTCGGGTTCGCGGTCTGGGGTTCGGTCATCAGCAGCGGGGTAATGGCTGGCTTGTGGCTGGGGACGCTGTTGTTTTCCGACATGCCGCTCTCTGGCGACTACTCCAAGTGGGGCTTTGTCAAAGCCCTGTGGCGCAACAGCATGTTCATCTACCCCAACGCCGTCATCAGCCTGATGTGGGGCTGGCAGTTTATCGCCGCCGCGCTCCTGGGTGTTGTGGCTCTCTTGCTTCCCGAACAACGAGTGTTGTTTACCATTCTTCGTTACCTGCTCCTGGTTCCCGCTTTCATTTTCACAGTCGCCTACCAAAAACGGGCTCCGCAATCCGAAATCCGCAATCCCCAATCCCAAATGGAACGGCTGCGCTTCTGGGCCGGTATGGGGCTTTCGGCAGTTTCGGGGCTGCTGCTGGCGGCGACGATGCCGAATTTCGACGTAGGGCTGCTGGGCTGGCTGGCGCTCGTGCCGCTGCTGATGGCAGTCACCACCGCACCGACGGCTGGCGCTATCCAGCAATACGTCCTGGCGCTGCCCTTTGGCCTGATCTGGTCCGTCGCCGTCCACAACTGGTATCCCCACATCTTCGCTCCGGCGTTGGGTTATTTCTTGATCATCGCCGTCGGCGCGTTCTACGCTGGGATCATCCAGTTGGGAGCCTGGCTCCAGGCCCGCTTGTCGGGCGCGCTCAAGCTGTTGGCTCTGCCCGTGACCTGGGCGGCCGTCGAGTACGTCAAGTTCATCGCCCCAATGGTGGAAGACTGGTGGTTCGTGCTGCTAGCCAAAAGCCAGTGGCGGTTTCCGCCAGCGCTGCAAGTCTTAAGCATCACCGGCTTCCCCGGCCTCAGCTTCCTGGTCATGCTGGCGAATGTCGCCCTGGCCTTCCTGCTGCTGCGCGGCCTACGGGAGCGCAAAGTGGATGGGGCGAGCGTGGTCGCGCTGGTCATCGTCGTCGCCGTCGTCGGCTGGGGCGCGGTGAGCATTCCCCAGCCCCCGGCGGACACCTTTGCCATCGCCGCCAACACCGACATGGTCAATCAGGACCCCGCCATCCAGGCAGCCGGAGAGTTTGACCCGGAGATGGTCGGCTACATTGCCAGTACTCCGCAAGAGTCCCAGGCTATTTTCGATGTGAACGCCGACCTGACGCGCTCCATCGCCAACCGACGGCCTGCCTTTGTGGTCTGGCCGGAGAACGAGTTCAGCGACGCTGACGATGCGCAATTCATAGACCAACTCAAGGGGCTGGCGCGGGAAGTGGACGCCTATGTGGTGGCTGACGTGGTGTGGCGCGCGCCGACTGGCATGCACGACACCGCGCTGATGGTGGGGCCGGACGGCAGCGAGGTCGGCCGCCGGGCCAAGATCAACACCACGTCGGGCGAAGAGGAAGTCGGTTTCGCGCCGGGGCCGGACGAGTTCCCGGTCTTTGATACGCCTCATGGCAAAGTGGGTGTGGGCGTGTGCTGGGACCGCCACCGTCTATGGATCACCCGCGAGCTGGCACGCGCCGGGGCGCAGATCGTGTTGATGCCGGTGGATGACGACTTTGACGCTACTCCCTGGTTCCCGGCCTTCCACGCTTCCGACGGCGTCTTTCGCGCCGTGGAGAACCGCGCCACATTTGGGCTGGGCACGACCAATGGGCTTTCGCTGGTGATTGACCCCTACGGCCGCATCACCGCCGAAGGGAGTATCAACCAACGCGGCGTCATCATCGGCGAGACTTTCACCGCACCTGGACAGACCCTCTACACTCGTTGGGGCGATTGGTTTGGGTGGGTGATGGTGGCGGGGATGGCTGTGTTTTTCGGTCTAGCCATTCTGAACAAAAAGAGATGAACATGACAAAGGACGACACGCAACAACCTTTCAACAGAATTCGCCGCCAAGACCGGGCCAAGGACGATGCCTGGATCAGGGCCTTTTTGCGCCGTGCACCTTTTGGCTCGATGGCGACGGTGTGCGATGGGCAGCCGTTCATCGTGGCGCGCAAGTTTGCCTACGACAAGGCGGCGCACGCCATCTACCTGCACGGCGCAGCCAAGGGGCGCACCTACGAGAACGTGCAGGCCGATGGGCGGGTGTGCTTTAGCGCCAGCGAAATGGGACGGCTGCTGCCCGCCAAAAGAGCCATGAATTTCAGCATGGAGTACTTTGGGGTGGTCGTCTTTGGCCGCGCCGTAATCGTGACCGACGCGGTCGAGGCCAAACATGGATTGCAGTTGATAATGGACAAATACTTCCCCCATCTGCGACCCGGCGAAGACTATGAGCCCGCTACGGATACCGATTTGAAGGTCACCGCGGTTTATCGGATTGACATTGAGAGCTGGAGCGGCAAGGAGAAGCGCGTGGAGGAAGGACTGTAGTCGCCAATAGACAATTTCAGGAGGTCGAAGCATGAAAGTCTTGGCTCTAAACGGCTCCCCTCGCATGAAGGCGAGCAGCACCTATCACATGTTCAAACCCTTCCTCGAAGGGATGGAGGCGGCGGGGGCGGAAACGGAAGTGATTCACATCCGCAGGCTGCACCTGGAACCCTGCATCGGGTGCTACACCTGCTGGGCGCGCACCCCCGGCGTGTGCATTCACGAAGACGGCATGGCAGGTGTGTTGGAGAAGTTCAACCACGCCGACATGGTCATCTTCGGCACGCCGCTCTACCATTTCACCATGAGCGGCGTCATGAAGGACTTCATTGACCGCCTCCTGCCGCGCCTGGAGCCGTGGCTGATCCCGCACCCGCACGTCGCAGGTGTCACCGGCCATCCCGAACGTGTTCACAAACCGGATAAAGTGTTCCTGATCTCCCCCTGTGGATTCCCGGAGTTCGAGCACTTCGAGTCGCTGGTCGCCACCTTCAAGCATATCGCTCGCATGGAGAACTGGGAATATGTGGGCGAGTTGCTGCGCCCCGGCGCGGAACCCCTCAGCCGCCGCTCGTTGCAGGGGTTGTTTACCCACTACTACGACCTGGTACGCCAGGCCGGTGAACAAATCGCCCGCCAGGGGAGCATTGCGGACGAATTGCAGGCCGAATTGCGCCAAGACTTGTTTCCCGGTGGCAAGCAGGCCTTTTACGATATGGCCGCCGGCTATTGGACGGGGCAGATGGATCGTTTCAAAGTTCCCGAAGAGATACGCCATACCGTGCCACTTCCGGCGAAAGAACTGGACAGCGTACTCCTTGCTCGTGATCATACCCAAGCAGAACTTGAAGAATCACCAATGGAGGAAAAAACAATGGTAGATAGAAGCAGTCTCACTTGCCGCGAGATCATCGCCGGGATGCCCAGCGCGTTCAGCGCGGAGGCGGCCGGCGATATGACCGCCGACATTCAATTCCACGTGACCGGCGAAGAACCAGGCGATTACCATTTGCAAATCAAAGGCGGCACATGCACTTTCCGCGAGGGAACCTCAGAGGCTCCCAGGCTCACCATACACACTCCATCCGACGTGTGGGTGGCGGTCAGCAACGGCGAAATGGATAGTCAGCAAGCCTTCATGCAGGGCCGATACCGCGTGGAAGGCGACTTTAGCCTGCTGATGAAGCTGAACGACCTCTTCCAGACCGGCTAGCGACCGGTGAGGAAGGTTTCGAAGCGCGGCGAATCACTGTGGTGCAGTGAGCCACTGCCAGCGTGGCCTAACATCTGCTCTAGCACGAAACTCCCCGCCGATCTTGTCAGGTATCGGCGGGGAGTTTTTGTTTCTTCTAGAGTCGGTGAACCAGGGCCTGACTTGTGTCTACCTGATCGACTTCTTGAACGCAGAGTACGCCATCCACATACCCAGGGCGGCAAAGGCCGCGACGACCGCGAAGCAGAGCCACAAAGGCAGGACCTCGCCGCCAGCCATCGCAGCGCCGTCTTTCAGCATCATCTGCCGCACGCCATCAATCACGTAGCTGGTGGGGTTGATCAGTGCCCCGATCCGCATCCAGGTGGGCAGCGACTTCAGCGGATACAGCGCGTTGCTGAGGAACAGCAGCGGCAGGTTGAGCAACATAATCATAGCGTGGTAGGCACCAGGATTGTCTGTAGCGGAAGCCGTGGCCAGAGCGACGCCGGAGAAGCCAAGCCCAAATCCCGCGACCAACACCAGCCCGCCCAGCCAGCCCAGGGGATTGGGGCCAAGTTTCGCGCCCATCAACACCCCGACGATCAGGATGATGATGGCCTGAAACAGGCTCTTGGTCATGGTGCTCAGGGCGTTCCCCATTAGAATGCTCAAGCGAGGAATAGGCGCGACCAGGTACTCTTTGACAATACCCCGTAGCCGTTCGGTCAGCCAGACCGAGCCGCCGCCAACCGCGCCGCCCAGCGCGCTGAGGGCTACGATGCCGGGTAGCATAAAGGTGATGTACGAATCGCCTCCACCGGGCATTCCCGGACCCATCATACCCTTCATACCTACGCCAAACAACACCACCCACAGAATCGGCTGAATTGCCAGACCAAACATCTCCTCCGGATTCGACCGGAATTTTTTCATGTGTTTGTACCACAAGGTATAGGTTGCAGCCATTTTGCGTTCTCCTTTTTGACTTTATTGTCTAGGCCATCAGGTTCATACGCTGGGGAGCCGTTGATTCCGCGGTATCCCGTAGTCGGCGACCCGTGTGCTTGAGAAACACATCGCCCAGACTGGGCTTGGCTACCGAAACGTCCTCAATGGTGAACCCGTTTTCGGCTGCCTGGGATAGCACCTCGACCAACCGCCGACTGCCCGAATCCACGCCGATCTGGATCACTTCATCGCCTGTCGTCACGGTCTGCACGAAAGGCAGGGACTGAACCTTCTCGACAAACCCGTCGCGATTGCCCTGGCCCACAATGTGGATGGTGTCCGCGCCCATCTGATCAATCAACTCTCGCGGCGTCCCTTCGACCATAAGTCGCCCGTAGTCAATGATACCCACCTGATCGGCCAGCGCTTCGGCTTCGTCCATATAGTGCGTCGTCATCAGCACCGTCAAGCCAGCTTGCTCCTTCAGGTCGCGGATGTACTCCCAGATGCGCGTCCGGGTCTGCGGATCGAGGCCCAGCGTCGGTTCGTCCAGGAAAAGCACCTCCGGCGTCGTCATCAACGCCCGCGCCAGCTCCAGCCGGCGTTTCATGCCTCCGGAATATGTTCGGGCCTGGCGATCAGCCGCATCCTCCAACTCGACCAGGGCCAGCAGTTCGGAGCTTTTGGCCTGACGTTCCGCTTTGCTCTGGCCGTAAAGCCGCCCGTGAAAGTCCAGCACATCCCGGCCTGTCAACTCGTCGTCCAACACCATCTCTTGGAACGTCACGCCGATGCGTTGGCGCACCTTGCCCGCCTGCTGGACTACGTCGAGACCGGCCACCTTGGCGGAGCCAGCCGTCAGCTCGATGAGGGTGGTCAGCATTGAGATCGTGGTCGTTTTGCCTGCCCCGTTAGGTCCCAACAGGGCATAGATCGTATTGGCTGGGATGGAGAGGTCAACCCCATCTACGGCCAGTACCTCTTCGTTATACCGTTTCACCAATCCCCTGGCTTCGATGGCCAGGTCAGTACGAATCTGCTCGCTCATTTCAGATTTCCTTTCCGTGAGTCCACTGAAAAAAGGTCGGGTCGGTAAAGCCTGTTGGGACAGTACTCCACCTTGAGCCTAAAAGAGCCTAAAACCGCGCAAGTATTCGCGAATTTTAGGGATACATCATCAAAAATAGGCGCTCTTGATATGGTCTCTTTGATTTTTTCGGGTTCAATACCGTTCGCTAGAAGTTGCGAGACATCGTTGATAAGAGAGCGCTACCATTTGTCGAAATGAATTATTTCGTTTAATGGCTTCTTAGCCGGTTGACTTGGGTTTTCACCGGGTATTCCAAACGCAACCGCACCTACTATCCTAGAATCTACTGGAAGGTTTAAGGTGTCTTTGAGTTTTTTTTCATCGAAAGCGCCCATCCAACATGATCCCACTCCTTGAACCCAAGCTGCAACCACCATGTTTTGAAGGGCTATCGTCACATCCATCAAGCTAAGCTTCTCAATTATTACCTCAGACTGTTTGTATAAACCCACTACAACGAAAGACGCATCGGTAGCAAATCTATTAAATCCTCCAAAGGAACAAGCATCTTTTTCTTTGTGGTCTCTTGCTATAACAAAGTGCCAAGGTTGCTTATTTGTCGCAGAGGGTGAGCGTCTACCAGCCTCTAGAATATTGTTCATAACTTCCTCACTCACTGGTTCATTCTTGAACTTTCTGATACTTCTGCGGGTTAACATCTTTTCAATACAATTCATCTTACCCCCTCATTATTGGGATGATCTTGAGAGCCAGATTCGAGTCGGGCAATGACTTCGTGCAGCCATTCCAATTCAGTCGAGAGGTGGCGTGTCTGATGTAAGAGTATCAACTGATGGCTTTCGTGATGCACTTCATGGGTGTGTGCCATTTGCAGCATGCTTTCCACAATTGCGCGCCGCTTCTGCAGTAGTGACAATGCCTCTTCAGTGGGAAGCACATCCAGAAACAACAAACCAATGTTTCCCGGAAAATCAACCGGTTTGTAATCGGCCAAGCTCTCGCGCAGTAGTTGCTGGAACACGGCTTCTCCTTGCGGCGTAATGGCGTAAACCCGTCGCGGTGGGCGGTTCCCTTCCCGTTCTTCCCTGTAAGTGACCCATCCTTCCTCGGCCATGTTGTCGAGCAGGCGGTACGCCGTTGGTTTCTTGAGATGCACGCTTGCTCCCAGGTGGCTATCAATGAACTCGTTGAGCTGATAACCGTGCATCTCGTGGCCACGCAACAGCCCTAGCAGCAGTAGTTTTCTTTCCATGATTCACCTCCCAGTCTTCATCGCAAAGTCCATAGTGATTAGTCCATTATGACTATTCACGGTAGATTATACTACATTTTTGGAGCTTTGTCAAATCGGGTTTTGGGAAGGGAGGCCCCCCGGCGTTAACCGCGCAGGGGGCTTTCTGTTGCAATCTCGCGGCTAAGTTTGCGCAAATCGCCCAGACATGTTAGAATAAGCCAGAGGGGGCAGAGCCATGAATGCTGAACGACTTGCCTGGGTGCTGCTGATGTTTGTGGGCGTGATCTTGCCGTCCATCCTGGGTCATTGGGACATCGCCCTGGCCGGGATTGCAGGGGTTGCGATGTTGGCATGGGCGCTGTGGAAGGAAAAGAAAAGCTAACAGAAGCCCGTCTGTCTCAAGGCAGGCGTTTTTTTCAACTGGTGTTTCGTGCCATGCGTGTTCCGAATTGCCCCTGACGAACAGCGCTGCTATCGGTGCCGGGGCGAGAATTTTGGAGGAAACAGTGAAAGAAAACATCTTCACCAACGAAGGAAAAGCCCTGGTCAGCAAGCTACGGTGCGACGGAGACCTGGGACAAGGCATCGGCCAGGCCGTGGCCGCCATCGGAGGCTTCGAGAGGCTGGTGGAGCCAGGCGACACGATCCTGGTCAAGCCCAACTTCAACACCGCCGACCCGCCGCCGGCCTCCAGCGACCCTCAGTTTGTCAAGGCCGTCATCGAACTTCTCTATGAGCACGGGGCGGGCAAGGTCATCGTGGGCGAGTCCTCAATGTTACGCCTATCAACCAGAGACACTTTGCGCCAGACTGGTATGCTCCAGGCGGCCGAAGAGGCGGGGGCGGAGGTGGTCTTCTTTGATGAGGGCGAGTGGGTTACGGCGGAGATTGGCGGGCGCTACCTGAAGAAGGTCGCTCTGGCCAAAGCAGGACTCGAAGCCGAAAAGATCGTCTATGTCTGCTGCCTCAAGACCCATCGCTACGCGGATTTCACCATGAGCCTCAAGCTGGCTATGGGCTTTGTGAGGCGGCGGGACCGGGTGGAGATGCACCTTCGGCGATTGAGAGAGAAGCTGGCCGAGCTCAATCTGGTCATCGCGCTGCACCTGATCATCATGGACGGCCGCCGCTGCTTCATCTCCGGCGGTCCGTCCGCAGGAGAACTGCGAGAGCCCAATCTGATCCTGGCTTCGGGCGACCGCATTGCCATTGACGTGGAGGCCCTGAAGGTCATCCAGAGCTATCCGGGCCACAGCCTGAAGAAGAGCCCGTGGGAGCTGACCATGATCCGGCGGGCGGTGGAGTTGGGGCTGGGCGCGGCGAGCGAAGCGGAGTACGAGGTCGTAGATGAATCTACTGCGGTTAAATACCCAAAGGGAGGTTAAAGTGAGTCTTATGGAAAAAGAACACCATTGTAATTGCAAGACGGGCTGTCAGAATTACCGCTGCAATTGCCTCAAGAACCACGAACCGTGTGACGAAAGCTGTGGTTGCATCAACTGTCGCAATCCGCTGAACGGAGTGGACGTGGATAGCCTGTCCGTCTGTGCCATCCAGAACATTGAGGATTACACGGCGCTGACGGCCGAAGATTTGGAGCAGTTGCACGAACTGCCCTGTGGGGACGAAAGCGTTCCGCTCAAGAAGCTGCTGAACGACTACCTATGCCAGGGGTGCGGTGAAGCCTATTGGTACTCTTTTTGCTGGGACATGGTCGTCCAAGACAGTTGTACCTGGCACTGTGAGGTATGTCATGAATGTCGCGACTGGCGCGAGTGGCACTGTGAAGTGTGTAACAAATGCACTTACGGCGTCACTCTGCCCTGTCAGCACTGTGGCAATACGAAAGAGATGATGGACTGGTTCTGACGACAGACCAGGGTGCGCATCTCGATACGACCAAAGGCGGCCCGCACTCTGGCGTTCAGGCGGACGCCAGAGTGCGGGCCGAATTCATCGCCGCATTTCATTCTTGCCGAAGGACATTATTACATGAACCTACTGCTACTACTGATTTTGGGTACCATCTGGGGGTCTTCCTACATGTTTATCAAGGTCATCGTGGCCGAGGTGCCGGTATTCACGCTGGTTGCGGGGCGGTTGACCCTGGCGGCTCTTGCCATGTGGCTCATTCTACGCCTCAGGGGTTCCTCCACACCTCGCAGCCGGCGGATGTGGCGAGCTTACGCGGTGCTGGGTTTCATGGGCTTGGCGGTGCCCCACACGCTCATCTCCTGGGGCGAGCAATATATCTCCAGCGGACTGGCGTCGCTATTGCAAGCAACCACCCCCATCTTCACCGTTATCCTGGCTCACTTCCTAACCGACGATGAGCCGATCACTATAGCCAAGATCATGGGTGTCATCACCGGCTTTGTGGGAGTGGGAATCCTGATGCTGCCCGATCTACGCCAGGGGTTGCAGGCCAATCTGCTGGGGCAATTGGCGATTATCGGTTCCTCCCTCTGCTACGCTGGAGTGGCCATCTACGCTCGCAGTCGGTTGAGGGGGCAACCAGCGCTGGTGTCAGCAACCGGACAACTAACGATGGGCATGGTCTATATGCTGCCTGCCAGCTTGCTCATAGACCGCCCCTTTGACCTGTCGCCATCGCTGCCAGTGTTGGCGAGCTGGCTGGTGTTGACCATCCTGGGAACAGTGGTGGCCTATGTCATCTATTTCACCCTCATTGAGCGGAGCAACGCCACCTTCACCACGATGGTGACCTACATCATTCCCATCAACGGGCTGATGTTAGGATCCCTGGTGCTGAATGAATCACTGGATGTTACCATGTTGGGGAGTTTGGCCCTGATCCTGCTGGGAGTGTTGCTGGTGAGAACTTAGACATTAGACATAACACAAAGAGGGGTGAAACCTATGCCTGAACTACCTGAAATCACCGTCCTGGCCCGCCAAATGAAAAACAAACTGGTGGGCAAGACCTTCACTAGCATCGAAGTGCTGCAGCCCAAGTGCCTGAACGTCTCAGAAGAGGCATTTGTGGACGCGCTGGCCGGCGCGCAGTTGCTCGATGTGACCCATCGCGGCAAGTGGCTCTTCGTCGAGACCACCCAGGGCTGGCTGCTGCTGAATCTGGGCATGGGGGGCGAGATCCTGCTCACCACCCGCGACGCGCTGCCAGAGAAGTATCGCCTGATCTTCGATTTCGACGACGGCGCCTGTCTGGCCGTCAACTTCTGGTGGTTTGGCTACGCCCACTTTGCGGCCGAGCTGGCCGACCACTCGCCGACGGCACAGCTTGGCCCGAACGCCCTTAGCCTGACGCTGGATCAGTTCCGGGAACTGCTGCGGGGGCGGCGTGGAGCCATCAAGTCCTTCCTGCTCAACCAGCGCCGCATCGCCGGCATCGGCAACGTCTACGTCCAGGACCCGCTGTTCAAGGCGGGCATCCACCCGCTGAGGAAAATCAATACGCTGGACGACGACGAGGTAACTGCCCTGTGGCAGGCGATTCAAGATACGCTGCAGGAGAGCATTGACCTGGGCGGTAGCGCGTGGGAACAGGATTTGCACGGCGAAAAGGGCCGCTGGGACCAGAGCTTCTTCCTGGTCGCCTACCGCGAGGGGCAGCCCTGCCCGGTGTGCGGCACGATGGTGGTCAAGATCAAGACCGGTAGCACCAGCGGCTACATTTGTCCGGCCTGCCAACCGCTTAGTGAAGAATGACGAATAGCATCGCCATAGCTCTTAACATAAACCACGTCCGTGCCGCCATGCGTGGCCCGCTGCCTGGCTTTGAGGCGCAGCTCACCATGGCTCCGCAGCCACGCCCGTTCAGTCCGCCTTCCGGCGTCGAGCCTCGTCAGGCCGGGGTGCTGCTGCTCCTGTACCCCATCCGCGACGTGCTCCATCTGGCGCTGACCGTGCGCACGTCCGACCTGAATCACCACAGTGGTCAGGTCTCGCTGCCCGGAGGTGGGTGGGAGGAAGGGGATGCTTCGCTCCAGCAAACCGCGCTGCGCGAGGCTCACGAGGAGATCGGGATCGCCGCCGCCGGGCTGGAGCTTCTTGGCTCCCTCACGCCCCTTTACGTCCCGCCCAGCAACAACATCGTTCATCCCTTCGTCGCCTACGCACCCCAACGCCCCGCCTTTCACCCCGATCCCAAAGAAGTAGCTGAGTTGCTGGATGTCCCGCTGCGCCTGCTGCTGGACCCGGCGACGCGGCGCGAGGAGGACTGGATCTGGCGCGGCGCGCCCCTGCATGTCCCCTTCTACGCCGTGGGTGAGCACAAGGTCTGGGGCGCTACGGCTATCGTGCTGGCTGAGTTCTTTGCGATACTTACCCAAAGGAGGTTCATCACTTGAAACTGATTCGATTTCTGAAGAATGATCAACCGTGCTACGGCCTGATTGAGGGAGAGGCCGTCTACGAAGTCGAGGGCTCCATCTTCGGCGAGTTCTGCCGGGCGGAGAAGGCGGCCGCGTTGACTGAGGTCAGGCTACTGGCTCCCTGTCAGCCCACCAAGATCCTGGCCGTGGGGCTCAACTATCGCGCCCATGCTGCCGAGGCTGGCCTGGATGTGCCGTCGGAGCCCCTCGTTTTCTCAAAGCCCCCTTCCTCCGTCATCGGCCCCCTCGAGCCCATCGTTTACCCCGTCCTCTCGCAGCACGTGGACTATGAGGGCGAACTGGCCGTGGTCATCGGGCAGCGGGCCAGAAACGTGCTCCCGGAGAAGGCGCATGAATTTATCCTCGGCTACACTTGTGCCAACGACGTCACGGCCCGCGATCTGCAGCGGCGGGATAACCAATGGACCCGGGCCAAGGGATTCGACACCTTTTCCCCCCTCGGCCCCTGCATCGTTACTGATCTGGACCCCGCGCATCTGGCCATCCAGACACGGGTGAACGGCGAAGTCCGCCAGAACGCGACCACCGCCGACATGGTCTCCGGCGTGGCTGAGCTGATCGCCTACATCTCGCAGGTGATGACCCTGGAGCCCGGCGATGTGATTCTCACTGGCACGCCGGCCGGCGTGGGGCCATTGCAGCCCGGCGATGTGGTGGAAGTGGAGATCGAGGGAATCGGAACCCTGTGCAACCCGGTGGTGAGGCAGGGGTAAGCGCTCATGCCCTCTCCCCCCTCTCCCAACCCTGGGCGAGGGGGGAATCAGGCTCTTTCAAGGGTAGGTTTTTAGGTCGTGACCGCGACTTGAGCAGTGGCAGCCGGAA
>JACKQG010000148.1_pt1 | contig 20166 bp, 21 predicted proteins | sample 8237621 | NCBI WGS metagenome assembly JACKQG01 (sample SAMN15677084, study PRJNA649215) | marine metagenome | biome: marine; feature: Black Sea; material: saline water; isolation source: suspended particulate matter (SPM) from the Black Sea western gyre | collected 2013-06-09/2013-06-10 | depth... | reverse complement strand
GGGGCCGGTGGGGTGGTTTGGGGGGGGGTCAGGGTGGGGGGGGGTTTTTTTGGCCAACCCGGGGTGGGTGTGTGCGGGTGGGGTTTGGTGGGTTTTGTGCGGACCGCCTTTCCAACAAAGGGGGCCAGAAATCGCGCGGGCCTCCTTGGCGCCACGTTGGGCCCCCCCCCCCCCCCCCCCCCCCCCCCCCGCCCCCCCCGCCACCACCGCCACCACCGCAATCATCAAGAGAATCTGTTTCATGCCCGCCACCCTACCAACGCACCGGCTCTGGTGTAAATTCTGTTGGGGTCTGAAAACAATTTGCCTAATGAAATCTCAAGCTTTCTCACGCAAAGACGCTGCCTGAAAGTTAGAATTACTTCCCGCTAATGTGCTGAGAAAGAGAGGCCTTGATAGCTAGGGTTTCTCAAAATCCAAAAATGTGGCATATAAATCATAAAAATGACGATCGTCCTTTTATTTTTATCCTATGGCGGTTTTGTGTTCGGAGTTGAATACGAAGGAGAGTCAGAGGCTTCAATGGTGGAGGTGTTTTCAAAAGATGAGATTAATGAGCTTATTAGGCTTCTAGAAGACGAAGCTAATCGGTGTAATGAAACAATTATTCCGATTTTGGGCCCAAATGAGAGGCTTAGGCCAGCGCAGGACTTGGATAGTCAAGCAGATCGCTAGCTCAATCTTTCAAGGTTTTGGATGAAGTTCTTAATCACGCAGCATCAACTGTTGCGTGCCCTAACTTCCCCCTTGAGCATTAACTCTCTTGCTTTCTTCCTCCGTGCCACACTATCTGCCGAACCGAGTTGATACAGTATTTTTCCAGACCGAACTAGGCCTACTACTGTTATGGCTACAAAAAGCCCACTGATGATAAGAAAAACTCTAGCGCCGGAATCACTCAGCTGATCACTCAGTGTTACCACCCAAAAACCGATGCTTAACAAATAACATCCTATTAGTAGGTATCTAGCTTCATTGTATCTCCAGTAAACACATAAAGTTAGCCAGAAATAAATCACCGCACCAAGTAAGGCGAAGGGGCTAACTGACTCATATCCAAGGAATACCATCTCCGTTTGGAAGAAATATTTTTTCATTATCAATCCCACTAAGGAGCTTAGGGATAAAAGGAACGATGGGCTGAGGGCAATCAGCAATTGCTGGGAAAGTTTTTCCTCAGCTTTTTCGGCAGCTTTCTCTGGGTCGAACCCTTCGTATTCTGAAAAAGGCGAATAGTAATAAGCAGGGTGCCAGGAATGATATTTGTCAGGACCATCAATTGTCATCTTCTGTTGGGGGAGAATCTGCCCTAATTTGATTCTGTCGATAACCTCATTGGTCTTGTAACGCTCTGGCTCCTTGTCCTCTCGCTTTACTAGAAAAGTAGCGACCGCATAATCATCAGCTTTGAGAGTAGTCGCATTAGTGGGGGCGGGTTCAGGGCATCCGCAGTATGGACATGGCTCCGCTTCTTTATGAATGATGGAGCCACAACCATTTTCGCGACATTGGATAAAAGGCAACAACTCAATGATTGGGTCAGCGCAATTACATTGGGGACAACATTCTGCTTCTGTGCTTGTCTTGTTTTCGCATTTTCTACATTCGACCAGTTGCCAAGATTGGCCTGAACAACTCAGTGGATGTCCACACTTCAGGCAAATGCTCCTTTCATAATCCACATCGCCCCCACAAGCTTGGCACTCAACTGGTGCTGGTGTCTCACAATTACAATGAGGGCAGTCTTTAGCGTTAGGACTTATGATGTTTTCGCATTTCCTACATTTTACCGTTGAAGCGCTTGACTCTTTGGCTTCAAGAGGGTTGGGGTCGCCGCAAGTTGGGCATGATTTATTTTCCTCATAAATCCATCCTTCACATATTTTGCATTTGGGTGGAACAGGGTCACTGAGGCCGCAATGTGGGCAGGACTCAGCTTCGGTGCTAATTTTCCATTCACATTTTAAACAATTCGTTAGAGACATCGTGAAAAATACTATTACCGGCCACACCACCCTACGCCTCTCCGGCTCTGGTGTAAATGCTTTTGGGGGCTGAAAACAATTTGCCTAATGAAATCTCACGCTTTCTCACGCATAATTCGGTGAGAAATGGTGATATTGAGAAAAGGCGATTTTAGAAACGTAAGAAAGCCCGCGTTTTCTGGTAGGAGCGCGGGGGCTCGAACCCCGGACCAATGGCTTAAAAGGCCACTGCTCTACCAACTGAGCTACACTCCCGTCAGTGGGGCGCGCAGTGTAGCGGGCAATTCCGTGCAATCAAGCAAATTGAAGAGGCTAAGCGTTTTTTGTGCGAACAGCGCCGAGGGGTTGGAAACCGGCTGGTTATCAGAGGTGTTGCCAATCCCTGGGCTGTGAACATCCTGCGAATGATAATTGCCTAAAAGGGGTTGCCAGCCTCCAGACCTTTTGGTAGAAGAGGCGCCTCTACGGATGCCCCCATCCAATCCGTAGAACTATAACCGTCGCGGCGACGCCCACCACCCAGCCGCGGCGGTTCCTTTTTTGGGGATAGAACTTTAAATGCGCAGCGGATGATGGCAGGGTAAAGCCATGATGATTGCGGCAGATTTAGGCTTCGAAATGGTGGCGCTCATTGGCTCCATCATCTTCGGAATCTGCGCTGCCATCTGGTTTTGGGTGGAGCTGCATTGAAGAATTTTACTTCTCCAAAACCCAAATATTTCGGTACCGAACAGGGTTACCGTGGTTTTGCAAATGTATAAATCCCGGATCGGGGCCTTCGGCTAATGGGCTGGCGGTAGTGCGTTTGGGGAGTTTCACTTGGTCGTGAATCTTCACGCCGTTGTGGAAAACGGTGATGACCGCGTCAGCCACCTTCTTGCCGTCCTTGAATTGAGCAGCGGTGAAGTCGATGTCGTACGTTTGCCACGAAAGCGGCGGGAAACACATATTCACGTCGGGGGCTTTGATGGTGTAGATACCGCCGCATTCGTTGTGTTTACCGGCGAGGCCGAAGGAGTCGAGCATCTGCACCTCGTACCGGCCTTGCAGATAACAGCCGCTGTTGCCCCGCCCTTGCCCGCGCGCTTTGGGTTGGAAAGGGAGACGAAACTCAATGTGCAACCGATGGCTTTGAAAACGTTGAACGCTGTTCGCGCCTTGCTCGAGCAAACCGTCCTTTGTGATTTTGCCGGGCTTGAATTGTTTGGCATCCGTGCCATCGAACAGGATGGTCGCGCCCTTGGGCGGACGGCTGCCGAGCGTGGGGCTTTTACGTTGGATGGCTTCGAGCTTGAGCGCATCCGCGTTGGGCGCGGTGAGGCGCAGTGTGCCGCCGGTGATTTGCGCGGCCCAGCCATTGGCCTCGGGGAAATTCGCGCCGGAGGTGGTGGCGGCGCCGTCGAGTTCGATCTTTTTGCCTTTGTCCCAGCCAGCGCCGGGCAAGCCCCCTTTATGAATCACAGCACGGTACTTGCCATCACCCAGCGCGATCACCTGCACGCCGGCGAGTTTGACGGCATATTCACCCTGGATTTGGAATGCAGCTCCGGCATCCTTGGCGTTGAGAAATGCCCCGGCTTTTGGCGCGGCAACTGTGGGTTGAGAAATGCAAATGGCGAAAAACGGCCCAAGAACGATTTTTTTTAAGTGTGTCATGGTGGAATGGATTCGGCGAAACCATACTCCAATACCGGCACGAGGCAAGTCACACTTGAAGAAAAAACGATTTGAACCAGTCGAATAAAATGATACAGTCGCGCTTTCCCACACTTTGAGCGGTTAAAACGAATGAGAATCATTTTTGCATTGATGTGTATGGGGGCGATCACCGCCTCCGCCACCGACTTGGCCAGATTGCCCAAAGTGGGCGCGGCCGCGCCGGGCATCCAATGCCGCGATCAGGCTAATAAACCGTGGAGCCTTGCCGACACGCTGGAGCGGCACGATGTGAAGGCGGTGTTGCTTTATTTTTATCCCAAAGACGACACCCCCGCCTGCACCAAACAAGCCCTCGCCCTGCGCGACAACGTGGGCACGCTCGGACAAAAAGGCGTGCAAGTGGTGGGCGTAAGTTTTGACACCATCGCCAGTCACCAGCGCTTCATCAAGAAATCCCAACTCAACTTTACATTGCTCTCCGATCCCAATGGCAAAGTAGCCGATACTTATGGCGTACGCGTTCCCAATCGCGCACTGGCCCGTCGCGTGAGTTTTCTCATTGGCAAGAACGGCAAAATCCTCGCCGTCCACGATAACCGAAACCCCGCCCAGCACCTGCCCAAAATGCAGGCGGCCATCGAAGCACATCTCCATTGACAGTCGACGCCCGCATTTACGTGGCCGGCCATCGCGGCCTTGCGGGCAGCGCCATCTGGCGCGCGCTCGAAGCAGTCGGGCACACCAATCTCATCGGGCGTACCCACGCGGAATTGGATTTGCTGGACACCGCTGCGGTGGAAAAATTTTTTGAGACGGAAACTCCTGAGTACATTTTCATCGCCGCCGCGCGCGTGGGCGGCATCAAGGCCAACAGCACGTTGCCCGCGCAGTTTCTGTTTGAAAATCTACGCATCCAAAATAATCTCATCGACGGGGCCCATCGGCACGGCGTGAAGAAGGTGCTCTTTCTTGGCAGCTCCTGTATTTATCCCAAACTGTCGCCTCAACCGATGCAGGAGGCGCACTTACTCACCGGCCCGTTAGAGCCCACCAACGAATGGTACGCGATTGCAAAAATTGCCGGCATCAAAATGTGCCAAGCCTATCGACGGCAATACGGTTGCGATTTTATTGCCGCAATGCCGACGAATCTTTACGGGCCGAATGACAATTATGATCCGGAGGGATCGCACGTGTTACCGGCGATGATCCGGCGTTTTCACGAAGCCAAAACGAGCGGAGCCGAATCAGTGAGTTGCTGGGGCAGCGGCTCGCCGTTGCGGGAGTTTTTACACAGTGATGACTTGGCACGCGCCTGTGTTTTCCTCATGGAAAATTTCAGCGAGGAAAATTTTATCAACGTCGGTCTCGGCACGGAATTATCCATTCGCGAACTTTCGGAATTGGTTGCCGACGTGGTGGGATACCAAGGCACTCTTGATTGGGACACCTCTCAACCCGACGGCACCCCGCGCAAGTTAATGGATGGCTCCCGGCTCGAAGCGATGGGCTGGAAGCCGCAAGTCGATTTGCGCAAGGGCATCGCGGCGGCGTACGCCGAGTTTCAGGAAAAGTACGCCTAATCATTAACCGAACGCCCGCAATTCGGCTTCGGTCATTTCACGGATTAAATCTTCAAAAGTTGTTTTCGCTTCCCAACCGAGTTGCTCTTTGGCACGAGTGGGATTACCGAGCAAACGCGAGGGCTCGGCGGGGCGCATGAAACGTTCGTCGCGTTTAATGTAATCGGGGGCATTCAAATCCACCGTGGCGAAAGCAAGATCCACGATGTCCTGCACGGTGTGGAGTTTACCTGTGGCGAAAATATAATCGGCGGCGGTGTCGTGTTGCAACGCGAGCCACATGCCGCGCACGGTGTCGCGGGCATCGCCCCAATCGCGCTTGGCACTGGTGTCGCCCAACAGCAATTCCTTTTGCCGTCCGGCCTTGATGGCGGCGGCGGCGCGGCAGATTTTTCGCGTCACAAAATTTTCACCGCGACGGGGCGACTCGTGATTGTACGCAATGCCGTTGCAGGCGAAGAGGCCGTGGGTTTCCCGGTACACACGCGTCATTTGTGTTGCGAAGGATTTGGCCACCCCGTAGGGGTTCACCGGCAAGTGCGGGGTGGATTCGTCCTGCGGCGAAACTTCGGGGCGTCCAAAAATTTCACTGGAAGAGGCGTGATATAAACGCGGCGCCTTCGGAAGGTCACGCATCATTTCCAGCAAACGCAGCGTGCCGATGGCGGTCATATCGGCGGTGGCTTCGGGGATTTCGAAGCTCAAGCCCACATGACTTTGGCCGGCGAGGTGATACAGTTCATCGGGCGCGGCTTTTTCCAGCATCCGGCGGAGCGTTGTGGGATCGTCCAGCTCGGCATAATGCAGGAAGAGGGATTGGTTATAAATTTCCGGATTATGATAAAGATGATCGAGGCGCGATCGTTTCAGCGTGCTCGTGCGGCGGACGAGGCCGTGGACTTCGTAGCCTTTTTCCAAAAGCAAATCAGCGAGGTATGAGCCGTCTTGGCCCGTGATGCCGGTGATCAATGCGCGGGGACGGCTCATTCGCGTTCCACGAGTTTACCGGCTCGTTGATCGGCCAGCAGTTGCACGTCGGCATCGACCATTAGCTTGGCGAGTTCGGCGAATTTCACTTGGGCTTCCCAGCCGAGTTTTTCTTTTGCCTTGGCGGGATCGCCCACGAGCAATTCTACTTCAGCGGGGCGATAATAGCGCGGGTCGATTTCCACATAGTCTTCCCAATTAAGATCCACGCGATCGAAGGCGACCTCAAGAAATTCACGGATGGTGCGCGTCTCGCCGGTGGCCACCACGTAGTCGTCCGGCTCATCCTGTTGGAGCATCCGCCACATTGCGTCCACGTATTCCTTGGCGTAGCCCCAGTCGCGCTTGGCATCGAGGTTGCCGAGGTAAAGTTTGTCCTGCAAACCGGCGGCGATGCGAGCCACGGCTCGGGTGATCTTGCGGGTGACAAATGTTTCGCCACGGCGCGGCGATTCGTGATTGAACAAAATACCGTTGCTCGCGTGCATCCCGTAAGATTCGCGATAGTTCACCGTCACCCAAAACGAATACACCTTCGCGCAACCGTAAGGACTGCGCGGATAAAACGGCGTGGTTTCCGTTTGGGGCACCTCCGCCACTTTGCCAAACATTTCACTGGAGGAGGCCTGATAAAAACGCGGTTTGATGCCCACCTCGCGAATGGCTTCGAGCAGGCGCACGGTGCCGGTGGCGGTGATGTCAGTGGTGTACTCGGGCGCATCAAAGCTCACGCGCACATGGCTTTGGGCGGCGAGATTGTAAACCTCGGCTGGCTCGATCTTGCTGATCAATCGCGCCATTCCGCTGGCGTCACTGAGATCGCCGTAGTGTAGCTTCAGTCGATTATCCTCCACGTGAGGATCCTGATAAATGGCATCCAGCCGTCCCGTGTTAAACGTACTGGCACGGCGGATGATCCCGTGGACCTCGTAGCCTTTTTCCAGAAGTAACTCAGCCAGATAAGAGCCATCCTGGCCGGTGATGCCGGTGATGAGCGCGGTTTTTGCCATACGGAGTGAACGTGGCGTGTGGTGGCGCGGGTTGGCAAGTCTTTTACGATTCTGCAATCTGCATCCCGACTTGCGCTGTAGGCACTTTGCTGCATACTCCGCCGATGCGCGCATCCACATTTTACAGCACTTTTTTGACCGCCACCCTGTTGACGTGGGGCTGTGGTCAACCCGGGGAACTTCCCGCCACCTCAAGACCAACGTCTACCAACACCGTTCCTTCAACCAACTCCAATACGACAGTTGGCAACATTGGGCAACAACATCCCACTCCAGAAACAAACGTGAAACCCAACTCAACACCCCACACCAATCGACTCGCCAAGGAAAAATCTCCGTACCTGCTGCAGCATGCGCATAATCCAATCGACTGGTTTCCGTGGGGCGAGGAAGCATTTGCCAAGGCAAAAAAAGAGGATAAACCGATCTTTCTCTCCATCGGCTATTCCACCTGCCACTGGTGCCACGTGATGGAACGCGAAAGTTTTGAGGATGAGGAAGTGGGTGTGTTGCTCAACAAACATTTCATTTGCATCAAGCTCGACCGCGAAGAACGGCCGGATGTTGACAAGATTTATATGTCTTTCGTGCAGGCCACCACCGGCGGGGGCGGTTGGCCGATGAGCGTGTTTCTCACCCCCGAAAAAAACCCATTCTTTGGCGGCACCTATTATCCAAAGAAAGATTTCATGTCACTCTGTGGCCGCGTAAACGAATTTTGGAATGACGCAGAAAAACGCCCCCTCATCGAGAGGGATGCAAAAAGAATGCGGGAAGGCTTAGCCGAAGCCACCGCCCGTAAGCCCGACCCAAACGCCAAGCTCAATTACGGACTGCTCACCAACGGCCTCGCGGAAATCAAGGCCACTTATGATCCACGCTTCGGAGGGTTTGGCGATAAACCAAAATTCCCACGGCCCAGCGAACCGGCATTTGTACTGTGGCAATCGGCGCGCGCCGATGATGCCGATGGCATTCGGATGGTCACTCACACCTGCGAACAGATGGCGGCCGGCGGGATGTACGATCAACTCGGCGGCGGGTTTGCCCGCTATTCGGTGGATGAAAAATGGTTGGTCCCGCATTTTGAGAAAATGCTCTACGACAATGCCCAACTCATTCATTTGTATCTCGACGCTTATTTGGTGAGCAGCGATGAGCGCCACGCCGCCGTAGTGCGCGACATCCTCCGCTACCTCGCGCGCGATATGACGCACAAAGGCGGCGGCTGGTATTCCGCTGAAGACGCAGACAGCGAAGGGCAGGAAGGTAAATTTTATTGTTGGACTAAAGCCGAGCTAGAAAAAATCCTCAACGCCGAGGAAGCCGCACTTATCACCCGCCATTACGGCATCACCGAACACGGCAATTTTGAAGATCACAGCCATCCCGAGCCGCTGAAAAACCTCAACATCTTGAGCATCGTGGATCCCAAGCTCACCGATGCCGACAAAGTGTTGCTCGCTTCCGCACGCAAAAAAATGGACGCCGTGCGCGCCAAACGCATCCGCCCGCATTTGGACGACAAAATCCTATCCAGCTGGAACGGACTGATGCTCGGCGCCGTGGCCCGCGCTTACGCGGTGCTCGGCGATGCGCCTTATTTGAAAATGGCCGAGGCCAATAACGCCTTCATCCTCAATACGTTTTGGGATGCCAAAACCAAAACGATGTATCATCGCTGGCGCGATGGCGCGCGCGACTCGGTGCAACTGCTCGATGCCTACGCCTTCCAACTCGACGGCACGCTGCATCTCTACGAAGCCACGCTCAAGCCCGAGCATCTCACGCAAGCGATCGCTTTGGCCGATCGAATGATCGAGTTGTTTTATGATGATGAAAACGGTGGATTTTTCCAGGCTATGGGAGGCGAAGATTTGATCGTGCGCGCCAAGGAAGATTACGACGGCGCAATGCCTTCGGCCAATTCAGTGGCGTCACTCGCATTACTGAAGCTACACAAAATGACCGAGAAAAAAGTGTATCGCGATAAAGCAGGAGCCACGCTCAAATTATTCGCACTCAATCTGGACCGCGGCGCGCGCGGAGTACCATATCTGATGATGGCGCTGGATTTTTATTTGCACGAACCCTACCGCGTGGTGGTGGCCGGCGCACCCGACGATGCCGCCACTCAAAAAATCCTGCGCGCGGTGCACGGCCAATATCAGCCCAACCGAATCGTGCTGGGCACAACTGGGCCGGTGGAGGAATTTGCCAAATCGCTCAAGCCCGGCAAGGACGGGCCTAAAGCCTTCATTTGTTCCGGTCGCGAGTGCAAGCAGCCGACGCACGTGATGGCCGAGATCCAAAAATATCTCCAACCCGCCCCACCCACTTCGGTAGATCTGCTGGATGAACAGGAAAAAACACCTGAAAAACCAAAATCCGACTAAGTTTTTACAGGAATCGAATTGTCCGCAATCGGTTCTCGTGGTAAGTTGATGCGTGGGAGGAAAACGGTATGGATAAAAAAACAAAATTCGGAATCACGCTCGTGGTGACCGCAATGTTGGTCGTCGGCGGCGTGGTGCTCGTCACCAAACAATCCAGCGATAAAGTTTGCGAATATTGTGGCGAAACGGTGGTGAATCTTGGGATGCACCAAATATCGTGCGAAAAAAATCCCAACGACGCCACGATGAACACCCAAGGAACGGGCAAGGTGCGCAACAACGACTAGCGCTGACTAGCTCAACAACTATATATAGTACATCTCGCGGTCGCGCCCGCTGGCCTCGAGGATTTGCGCGAAGCTGACTTGGTCAGCCGATTCGGTGAGCGCCATACTTGCGGTCTTCCACGCCTCGCGCAGTCCCGCCGGGCAAGCTTCATCCGCAATCGCCGGCACATCCAAAATGGACCCCTCCGATGCGCGCCATACCATCCCCAACGTGATTTCCTCCGGCGCCTTTGCCAGCCGATAACCACCCTGCTTTCCGCGCACGCTATCCACCAAACCCGCGCCTTTCATTTCAATCAAAATTTGCACCAAATAATTGGCGGAAGTCCCCACCGTCTCGGCTAGATCTTCCACCTTCCGCGCCGGCCCTTCGCGCGGCCACGACGCCAACGCCAACACCGCCCGCGCGGCATAATCGGTTTTTACTGAAAGTTTCACGGGCCGAACCTATGGGCCCAAAAGCCATCCGCCAATGGAATTCTTGGCCGATGACATCTTCATCGCTATAACCCACCCCGTGAGCGGCACGTTACGCGTCCATGAAATTTATCTGAGCCTGCAGGGCGAAAGCACCTTTGCCGGGTTGCCGTGTGTGTTCATTCGACTCACCGGCTGTGATCTGCGCTGCTCGTATTGCGACACGGCCTATGCGTTTACCGGTGGCGAAACGCTCACGCTCGATTCGATTTTGGAGAAGACCTCCGCGCTGGCCGAAGGGTATCCCGAGCCGCCGTTAGTCGAACTCACCGGTGGCGAGCCGCTGCTGCAAAAGGAAACCCCTGCCCTACTCGCCGCCCTAGCCGATCGCGGGTTTACCGTGTTACTGGAAACCAGCGGCGCGCATGACATCAGCGGCGTGGATGCGCGCGTCCATCGCATCGTCGACCTCAAGTGCCCCAGCAGCGGCGAGAGCGAACGCAACCTGCCGGCCAACCTCCAGCACCTTCGTGCCTCGGACGAAGTGAAATGCGTGATCGGCACGCGCGAGGATTATGACTGGGCCAAGACACAACTCCGCCAGCTCTTCGGTACATGTGAGGTGCTCTTCTCGTGGGTGAATCCGTTGGAACCCGAACAGCAAAGCGATGTGCTCAAGCCTGTGCCCGCCGATCACACGCCCCTCACCCGCCGCGAACTCGCCGAGGCCATCACCGCCGATCGCCTTCCCGTCCGGTTCCAACTCCAACAACACAAACATATTTGGCCAGCCGAAGAACGCGGTGTTTAAACCATCACCCCAGAGTCACAGAGAAAAACCCGATGACCAAAACCCAACCCCCAATTTGGACATTGGTAATTCCTTGGTCATTGGGATTTGCTCATTGGCCATTCCCCCTCTCTTTGCCTCTGTGGTAAAAAATAAATGAATCGCCACCTCAAACTCCTCAGCACTTACGAAAGCCCGAATGTCACGCACCAAGCGGAAGACGGCACGTGGCCGATTGTCTGGGAACGTGCGAAAGGCGTGCATGTTTGGGATACGGACGGCAACAAGTATCTCGACCTGACCGGCGCCTTCGCGGTCGCCGCCACGGGCCATGCGAATCCGCGCGTCACCCAAGCCGCCCAAGCGCAGTTCGCCAAGCTACCGCACGCGATGGGCGATGTGCATCCGCATCCGCTGAAGGGCGAACTGGCCCGCGCGCTCTCCAAACTCACCTTCGAGCGCTGGGCCAAACGGGAGTTTCAACAGGTACATTATCACTGTCTGCCCCACGAGATGCCGCCGCGCCATGCGAAAACCATTTTTTGCAACTCCGGTTTTGAGGCCGTGGAGGCCGCACTGAAGACCGCCCTGCTCGCCACCGATAAACCGGGCGTGATCGCCTTTGAAGGGGCCTACCACGGCCTTGGGTACGGCGCGTTGAACACCACGCATCGCGCGATGTTCCATAAACCTTTCCGCAAACAGCTCGGCAAGTTTAGTCACTTCGCGCAGTTCCCCGAGACAGAAGCCGCCTGCGCCGAGACTCTCGTGCATCTGGAAAAGCTATTTCAAAAACATTCCATCGGCGCCGTGCTCATGGAACCCATTCAGGGCCGAGCCGGTTTGCGAGTACCGCCACTACGGTTTTTGGGCGATCTCAAGGCCCTGTGCGAATCGCATCATGCGCTGCTGATCTGCGATGAAATCTACACCGGCTTCGGCCGCACCGGCGAATGGTTCGCCTGCGATTCATCGCAATTTTATCCGGACCTCATCTGCCTGGGCAAAGCGCTCACCAACGGCTTCCCGCTCAGTGCCTGCGTGGGCCGTGCCACGGTGATGGATCGCGCCTGGCCCGCCAGCGACGGCGAGGCCATCCACACCAGCACTTACCTCGGACATCCAGTCGGCTGCGCGATGGCGCTGGCGCAGATCAAGGAGTTGAAAGAGAAAAAACTCATTACCCAAACGCGCCGACTCGGGAAGAAATTTGAAAAGCTGTGCCAACGTTTCCCGATTGAAGGCGCACGCTATGTCGGCCGCGGTTTGATGACCGGCCTAGCCTTCAATCCCAACGATGGACCGCGCGTGCTGGCCGCCGTGAAGACCATGTTGCAGCGCGGCTACATCCTGTTACCCGCCGGCGAACACGGTCAAGTGATCGCCTTTTCGCCACCCCTGACTATCACTGAGAAACAACTCGAACGCACCCTCGCGACGCTGCAAAAGGTGATGTCATGAACCGAAACGAAATTCGCAGCACCTTGGATGAGGAATCCGTGCGCCTTTCCAAAGCGCTCGGTCAGAACCTGTTGCACGACCAAAATGTCCTGCGCCGCATCGCCAAAGCCGCCGATCTGCACCCCGCCGATCAGGCGTTGGAGATCGGCCCCGGCCTCGGCGCGCTCACGGAACATTTGTTGGCGGCCGTCGATCAACTTACCGCCATCGAAATGGACAAGCGCCTGCACGCGCATTTGTCCGAACGATTTGGCGCCACGGAAAAGCTCCGACTCATTCATGCCGATGCATTAAAATATTTCAGGAACACCGAGGTCGATTGGAGCGACTGGAAGCTGGTCTCAAATCTGCCCTACAACGTCGCTTCCCCGTTGCTGGTGGATCTTGCGGCTATGCCGCGCGGACCACAGCGACTGGTCGTCACCGTGCAATGGGAAGTTGGCCAACGGCTCGCTGCCTGTCATGCCACGCGCGAATACAGCAAACTCACCCTGCTCGTCGCCAGTCGGTATGAGGTGAAGGAAATTTTCAAAATTTCTCCGCACTGTTTCTTTCCCGAACCCCGCGTGGACTCCGCCTGCCTCACTCTCGACCGGCGTCCCGATCCGCTCTACCCCGATGCTCTGCATAAGCCTTTCACCGCTGTGGTAAAACGCGCCTTCAGTCAACGCCGCAAGATGATGCGCAAAAACCTCAAAGGCGGTTGGCCTGATGACCAACTCGACGCCGCCTTCGGCGCCGTGGATCTGGACCCCAAAATTCGCGCAGAGAAAGTAACCCTAGAGCAATTTGTGGCCCTTGCGAAGGAGTTGCATGATGTTTAACCACAGAGATTATATTCTCTCCACCCTCTCTGTGTTCCCTGTGTCTCTGTGGTAAAAAATGAATCCCGCCGAAGACATTTTTGACGTCGTCAACGAGCACGATGAGATCATCGATCAACAGCCGCGCAGCCTGGTGCATGCGCAGGGGTTGCGACATCGGGCGGCGCATGTACTGGTGTTCAATGAAGCCGGCGAAGCGTTTCTGCAGTTACGATCCAAACGGAAGGATAATCATCCCGGCGTATGGGACAACGCCTGCAGCGGCCACGTGGATGCCGGCGAAAGCTACGCGGTGGCGGCCGAACGCGAGTTGATGGAGGAGATCGGCCTGCTGGTGGAGGAACCGCTTGAAGAACTCTTCATGCTCGAGGCCGGTCCGGAAACCGGCATGGAGTTTGTGACCGTGTTCATGACCGAAGACGAAGGGCCCTTTGAATTGAACGCCGAGGAAATCGACGACGGCCGCTGGGCCACCCCCACCGAAATCCAAACCGCCCTCATAACCGAACCGGAAAAATACTCACCCACGTTCCGGATGATTTGGGAGCGACTCGCGCCTTAAACCAGAATACCAGGCAAGCTTTCCCTCATTGAGCCAGTCAATACTGGCTCTTTTTTTATCGATTAACGGCTGGATGAGCTTTGGCGATAGAGTGGGTTCAGCGAAAGCGCATGAACATTCTACTCGCCATCAACGCTGCAGCCGGCACGGGGAACACGCCCGCGCTGGGGCGAAACCTTGCCGAGATACTGCGAAAGCGTTTAGGGCATGAACATCACGTCAAACTCCATCGAGCTGACGGGCACGCAGCCATTCGGAATTCAGCGAAAACCTTTGCACGTCGGCATCCTGAAGACGGGGTGATTATTGCCGGCGGCGGTGGCGGCACCTTGCGGGCCGTGATCGAGGGCGTGGGAATGAATCGTCCGGATCACCGACTGCGCCTTGGCGCGCTGCGGATGGGTTCAGGCAATGTGATCGCCCGTCAACTGGGCATGGCCAAGGATCCGGTGGATGGAGTGGAGGAACTCGCCGCGCAACTGCTGCATCAAGCCGTCGCTGAATGCTGCGTCATTGGCTGCGATTTGAGTCATGAGGAAAAATCGACCGGCACGGTGTACGGCGCCACTTTGGGTGGGTTTGGTTTATTCGGCCGAGTACCACAGGCGTTGGAGGACTACCACGCCAATCACCCGCATTTGCACCACGTCACGGCCAAGGGCGTGGGCATCGAGCGGTTAACGAATCTGGAGTACGGTCTGTGTCTGGCCGGTTTATGCACCCGCGCAGCATGGGATCCACAAACGCTGCCGGAGATTGAACTGAAACAGGGTGAGCACACCGAATCTTTTCGCGTCTTAGCCGGAGCCTTGATGAATTTCCCACTGGGAGCGCTACCGTTCCAACCGGGCTTGGCGGTGGAAGATCCTGCCTTATCCCTCCACCTCATCCCCTACCGCAGCCGACTGCAGGCACTCAGCCTGGTGCCGCGCGCGAAAGCGTTGGCGAACGAGGCCAAGGTTTTCCGAATCACCAACGACACTCCCGTGACACTGCGTGTGGTTAGCGGGAAGCGCATGTCGTTCTTTATCGACGAAGACCCATTGGAGGCCGCCCAACTGACTCTGCGCATGGCCGGCACGTTACCATTTATTACAGGCAAAAATTACCAACCGAATCGAGCCCGATAAGTTGGCTCACTGAACAAGATGAATGACATGAAAAACAAACAACCCCAAGCCCTGCACGTGAGCGTGATCGGGATTGATGGCAGTGGCAAATCGACTTTCGCCGCCTCGTTGCCGATGTTGTTGGCTGCGGAGTATCAACTGCAGGCCGGCGGTGCTGGCGAAACGTACGTGGTGAACACGCCCGAGGAGGATCATTTGACCAGCGGGTTCGCGCCGGAAGGCCTGCCCTTTACCGCCCGCATCTCCACCCTGCTCAAGCGCTGGGCCAAACGCTTCACCAATCATCGGCGCATTTATCCGTTCCTAAAAGTACCACAGATGATGGCGCAGGACGCCGCGGCACGCCGGATGGAGTCCAAGTGGTCGCTGGACTGCGTGGTGAGCGACGGCAACACGCTCCTCTCTACCATGGGCCGGGCCGCAAATTATCTCTATCCCGCCAGTGAAGTGGAGCAGACCTACGAACCGAGCCCGGAGGATTTGGCCGCCATTTTGAACTACGTGCTGGACGGCCAACCGGTGCCCGAGGCAATTGCCGCGCGTCTGCCGAATCTCCGGCCCGGCCGCTGGCTGCACCAGATCACGCGCGCGTTGGGGCTACACAGTGTGTGGCTGCCTGATGTGGTGATCCTACTGAAGCTCGATCCGAAAATAGCCTTGGAACGCATCCACAGTCGCGGCCTGCAAATTGATCGGCACGAGAACGCCGATGATTTGGCTCAGACCCACGGCCGTTATCAGATCGCCCTCGAAACCATGCGCCGCGTGAAGGGCGAGGACTCGGTGATCACCATCGACGTCAACGGCAAGCAACCCGGCGAAGCCTTACGGACAGCGCTCAAGGCGCTTCGGCCGCACCTCCTCGCGCAGCAGGCAAAACGCCAGAACGCTCGGCCCCTAGGCACCACCGAAACCCAGCTCGCCGAGGGTGGCATCTGGAAAAAGGTGTTTAATCCGCGTTACGTGTTCGGCTACTTCATCCCACGCTTTTTCAACGGCGCCTGGCGCGAACCGTTCTTTCCCATCTCCAAACCCGGCCAACGCTTTCTCAAGGAAGGCTATTCCGGCGGCGTGATGAAGGAGATTTACGATCATCAACCCAACCAAGTCGGGCTGAGCGAACGCATCTTCCAAGGCTACCCTCTGCACCGTGCGGTGTACGACCGACTGCAGTTACTCAAGCAACACATTGAGCCCGAACTGGAACAACGGTTACGTTCGCAAGATCAGGTTACCGTGTTCACCGCCCCGAGCGGCTTTGCCTACGATCTGTTCGAGCCGCTGGAAAATATCGCTCACCGCGCTCCAGCGCTCATGAAAAAGGTTAAACTCATCGCAGCCGATCTTGATCCGCATGGGGTACTGGCACCTGAGTTAAGCACTCGCGCAGCAAGGCTGGGAATTAATTTCGAATTCCGCCAAGGCGACCTCAGTGAGAGTAAGTTCCGGAATGAATGCGCAGCCAATGGGCCATTTGATTTAGCGCTCTTCGTCGGCCTCTCAAGTTGGTTCCCCAAACCGGCCACACTCAATCACCTGCGTTGGCTTAAGCTAAATCTGAAATCAACCGGCAAACTGGTCACCGATTGTTTCACACCCGCCGGCTACTCACTCTCCGGCCGGTACGTCGGGTATCAGGCTCATTACTACTCCCCGCAACGTTACCGCATGCTGCTCGACACCGCCGGCTTCGACGGCCTCAACGCCACCGTCCAGTCCGGCCAGGACGCCCTCAACCACGTGGTCTTCGCCGAAGTGCAGCAGGAGAAGGCAAAACCACGTTCACGCGAACCAGAAACTGCCTCAAGGAAAGCGGCGTCCATTCGCCACCTTGCCGTTGTGGCCTGAATCAATCAACCAACCGCCGCCCTCACTCATCCTCATCCATAGCACACGCAATGGGATTCGTTTCACGTTGCTTAATCTCCAGTATTTCGATTCTTTAGTCTTTCAACCCCTCCAGTTCCTTGGCCCACGCCTTGTATTGCTTGGCCAATTCCTTGCACTTTGTAACGGCTGAACCCACCCCGCCTTTTTTGAGGATGGATGCAATATTATCCTGCTTTACACTAGGTTGATCCACTTGGACTCGTCCTGCCAATTTTGCCAAACCGAATTTTTTTTCGACCAAGGCTAATCGCTCCAGTTGGCGGGTCCAGTCCCACGCTACCTGAGCATTTTTCTCATGTTCCCTTGCCATCTTCAAAAGTTCGGTACGCAGCGGCTCTGGCAAGTCCTTGATATTTCGCCCAATCAGATCTCCAAAATGTTGTTTGATAAACTCCGCAGTCCGTTCGTTGGCCATCGCCAGTTTGCGGAGGCGCGTAGGAAAGCTATTGGCGTATGCCGCGCGATCCGCCGGGGTGAGGTCTCCTTTGGGCTTACCCAATATATACCGCAGATCTGACTCCACCTGATCCTTTGCCACTTTTGGCTTGAGAGAAGGCGCCAGTGACAAAAGGGCAAAGCACGTGGTTAACGAAGGACCAAAGTTACCCGACCAGCTTCCGTTGGGCAGCTGGGTCTCCTGCAGTTGCTGAAAATTCGCTTTACTCCAATCCGGCCAACTTTTGTGGCGGCCGTGATACATCGCCCGAGATACGTAATAGATTTGATAATGTTGATAATGCCCCTTGAACGCGCCCTGTTCTTTTTCCTTGGCCACCAGATATTTCATCCCGTGCGTGAACGAGTCGTTTTTCCGTAGCTCGCCCATTGGCCCGCGCAATGCCAGCATCGTCACGCCAATGGCGGTGCGCGGCAGGTTGGACCCCCCGGGACCGGTGTACCCAATGCCTCCGTCCGCGTTTTGGCATTGTTGTATAAATGTTAACCCATTATCGATGGCTACATCCGGCACTTTGATGCCTGCCTCACGCGCGGCGAACAATGCTTCGAGGATGCAACCGGTGACACACACATCCGCATCCGTGCTTTCGGGTGAATACCGCCAGGCTTTTTTGCGACTCCGCTTTTGGGCGGCAAGGATGAGGTCCACCGCCTTTTGCAAAGCAGCTTCCAGTCGGAGTTTCAATCGGGGATCCTTCACCTTTCCCTTGGCCTTGGCCAAAGCCAAGGTGGCATAGCCGTGATGGTACATCGATGAGCCAATGTACCCAGTCCCGCGATTTTGATTCCTCAAAATGAAATTCAACCCCTTCCCAATGGACTTTGCGTAGGGGCCTTGGTTGGGATCCTGTTCGTGTGCCAACATCGCCATCACGGCCAAGCCCACCACGCCCGGTTGTTTTCCATAATGATCCCGAACGCCTTCCTGAGTAAATGTCCCGTCCTCCTTTTGGTGACTTCGGAGAAATTCCAGCCCGCGACTGTACACGCGATCCATTTGCCGTTGCATCGCAGCCGGGTTGGCGGCCGCCTGTTGAGCGGCGAAGAGAGTGGTTTTTGAAAGGGCAATCCCAATTAGCAACAGAATGGCTTTCATAAAGTGATGGTAGATCGAATGCTGTTAGGTGCAAGTAATTATAATTCTTCTGTCCGATTAATAATATGATCTAGGCAGGCACACGCTCCCGCGCGTCCTTACTGGACGATCTGGCGAATCATGCCATCAGCAGCCAGTACGGCGATGAATTTTTGGGTGTCGCGTTGCAGGCAGAATGAGACATCTTCAGCGAGATCGGGGAGGCTCAAAAGACGCTTGGCGTTTTGGGCGTTAAGAATAGTTTCCTCGATGGGCGCGGAATTGGATAAAAACCTTGCCGCCGTTGTCGCGTCGCAACACTGGTCAGCATCTGCATCCAATGTTTCCGCCAAAGCCCCTGCGGCTAGCGTGTCTTCCAAAGCGGCTTCCTCAAAAGTGCCACCACAAACAAGCACCAGTCGCTTTGGTGACGCCTCGCGCAGGTGATCGATCGTTGCCTGAAGATTCAGAAAACTGCTGACCAATACTTCGCGAGCACCAAGGCTGGCACGCAGCGCACGGGTACCATTAGTAGTGGTCGTAATGAGGGTTTTTCCGGTGACGATTTCAGCGGTGTACTCGCGAGGAGAATTGCCGAGGTCAAAGTCCGTACCTTTCGCTTGCTCGGCCGTGATCCGCTGACCATGCCGTTCGCCGCACAGCAATGCCTCCGGATATTCGGCCTTGGCCGCTAGAGCCTCATCAATGGTGGCTACCGGCCGGATACGTTCCGCGCCATTGGCCAGCGCCGTCACCATGCTACTGGTAGCCCGCAGGATATCGAATACGACACAGGTGGTTTCGGATAAATCCGTCTGAGCCAGTGCCTCAAAGTCAGCTGGGGTGAAGGTGGTTTGCAATCTCACGGTAGCGGTTTATACGGGCGACAGGCTGCACGGGGCGACTCATATTCTTAATTTACGAGGGTTTCCGCCCTCCAGATGCTGATGCCGCGTCAAGCGCACGGTGGCCCTTTTTGATAGGGTAGACGGGGGTGAATTGGGGCAAGGTGGAACTTGCCCCTCCCGGGAGGGACGAGTTCCACCTCGTCCGTGTCTTGTTTCCGCCCGCCAAATGCTTGGTTCCGCCCGCCAAATGCTTGGTTCCGCCCGCCAAATGCTTGGTTCCACCCGCCAGATGCTTGGTTCCGCCCGCCAAATGCTTGGTTCCACCCGCCAGATGCTTGGTTCCACTTGCCAAATCCTTGGTTCCGCCCGCCAGATGCTTGGTTCCACTTGCCAACTACTTGGCAACGTCCGCCAACCACTTGGCAACGTCCGCCTAACGCTTGGTAAAACGGCCTAAATCGAGAATTATAACTGAAAACGGCTATTTTTATCCATTTTTTTGGATGAACGGCTTGTTCATTCAAGATCGGATGGGAATTCGGATTGTTGCGATATGGCGTGAGGCATAAGGTGGCGGCCCATGAAACAGATTCTCTTGATGATTGGGATGGTGGCGTTGGTGGGCTGCGGGAAGAAGGGGGCTGCCCCGAAACCCCAAGAGCATTCAAAAGCACCTCCAAAACCCGTCACTGTACTATGGGAATTTGAAACGCGAGGTCATGTGCACTCCTCCCCCGCCATTGGACCAGATGGCACGGTTTACGTCGGGTCAAGGGACAACAAGCTCTATGCCATCAAGACCG
>JACKQG010003242.1_pt1 | contig 20172 bp, 20 predicted proteins | sample 8237621 | NCBI WGS metagenome assembly JACKQG01 (sample SAMN15677084, study PRJNA649215) | marine metagenome | biome: marine; feature: Black Sea; material: saline water; isolation source: suspended particulate matter (SPM) from the Black Sea western gyre | collected 2013-06-09/2013-06-10 | depth... | reverse complement strand
AATTCCCGCGTCCATTCTTTGAGCCAACGCTCAATGACAACTTTAGTCTGGGTATAAAACTCAACCGCATGTTGGCCTTGCCCGTGCAATGTGCCGAAGAAGCTATCTTTCCAGCCGCTGAAGGGGAAGAAAGCCATCGGCGCGGCAACGCCAATATTAACGCCGATATTGCCCGCCATAGCTTCATTGCGGAAACGTCTCGCCGCGCCCCCACTGTTGGTAAAAATACAAGCCATATTTCCGTAGGCCCCGCCGTTGACAATTTGGAGGGCATCCCCCAGTGTTTCGGCGTGCATCACGCTCATCACCGGGCCAAAGATTTCTGTGCGGGCAATTTCGCTCTTGGGGGAAACATTTTTCAAGATGCTGGGGAGCAGATAATTCCCTTGCACGTAGCCTGCAATGGTTGCCTGACGCCCATCCACCACGAGTTCGGCACCTTCTTCCACACCTTTGTGAATGAGTCCCTGAATGCGGGTTTTACTCTGCGGGGTGATGACTGGCCCCATTTGGGTGTTCTCATCCAGGCCATAGCCAACGACACGTTCCAGAGCGGCTTCTTGCAACGCGGGGAGGAAAATATCCTGGGCTTTGCCGACCATGATGATATTCGCCGCCGCCAGACAACGCTGACCAGCATTACCGAAAACACTATCCGTCACGATGCGGGTGGTCATTTCGACATCGGCGTCAGGCATGAGCACCAGAGGGTTCTTGGCCCCGCCCTGAGCCTGAACGCGTTTGCCACTGGCCGCGCCGCGGCTATAGACATGGCGCGCAACGGGCGTAGAGCCGACAAAACTAACCGCTTTAACGGTTGGATGATCGAGCAATGTGTTTACCGCCTCGGGGCCCCCGTTAACCAGGTTAACAACACCTGCTGGCAGATCAAGCTGCTCAATAACTTCCAATACCAGGTGCATGGTCATCGGGCAACGCTCGGAGGGCTTGATTATCACCGTATTTCCGGTTGCTAGCGCATAGGGCAAAAACCAGAAGGGGATCATGCCAGGGAAGTTGAACGGCGCAATAATGGCAACCACCCCCAAAGGCTGGCGAATCATCATTTCGTCGATGCCACTGGCAATATCTTCGTTCAGATAGCCCTGCATCAGTACCGGAATCCCGCAGGCAGTTTCCACATTCTCAATCGCGCGGCGCATCTCGCCTCGGGCTTCCTGAATGGTTTTCCCATTTTCCAGCACAATCGTGCGGGCGAAATCTTCAAAACGCACTTCCATCAGTTCTTTGAGTTTAAATAAGTATTGAATTCGGGTAGTGGCCGGAGTGCGCCGCCAGGCATCAAAGGCAGTTGAGGCCGCCTGGACAACTGCATCCACATCTTTCGCCGGGGAAAGTGGCACCTGGCATAGGGTTTCACCAGTAGCCGGGTTGATTACATTCTGATATTCTGTGGCTGTGGATTCGATCCATGCACCGTTGACATAGTTCATCAATTTTTTGGACATTTTTTCTCCTGCGAAAATCGGGGGGGACAGATATTAAGGGTGATGAAGGGCTTCACACCCGATATTGTGCCTGAATATCAGCTATCCGACAAGAGGGCAAATGAAAAACAACCCAGTACCCGCCAGGCATACAGTTTGCAATTCTCTGCATTGCTGACTATAATACACCTACGTTTCGCTTCCTACACTTGCACGTACAGGAGGATTCTCTGGAAGATCAAACGACTACTCGCAATTTCAACCCAGGCGAACTGGAAGATCAGGGCAGTCAGTTAAAGCCAAAGACGTTACTCGAAAACCGTTATCTTGTTGAACGGGCTTTAGGAACGGGTGGCATGGGCGCGGTTTATTTAGCGCGGGATAGTCGTTTTTCAGTCACTAAGTATGTTGCTGTAAAGGAAATCATAGCCCAGGTTACCGATGCTGCCTTACGCGAAATAATGGTCGCCAATTTTGAACGGGAAGCGAATCTATTAGCAAGCATTAGCCACGCAGCGATTCCAAAAATTCATGATTTTTTCTCGATCAATAATCGCTCATATGTCGTAATGGAATATATCCGCGGGAAAGATCTCGAAAGCATCGTCAACGAGAACAAAGAAAACCTGTCTGTACAACAAATCGCTATTTGGGGGATTGAATTGTGCGACGTATTACATTACTTGCACACACGCTCCCCAGAACCGATTGTTTTTCGGGATATGAAACCCTCCAATATCATGGTGACTCCAGAAAATCACGTTGTTCTGGTTGATTTCGGAATTGCCAAAAAGTTTCAGGCCGGACAAAAAGGGACGATGATCGGCACCGAGGGGTATTCTCCCCCCGAACAATATCGCGGCGAATCTTCCCCCAAAGTGGATATTTACGCCCTCGGAGCTACCCTGCATCATTTGCTCACCAGCATTGATCCACGCGATGAAGCGCCTTTCACATTCGCCGAGCGACCTATCCGCCAGCTCAACCCCGATGTTTCCATTGAATTTGAAACAATTGTTGAAATGGCGCTGCAATATAATGCAGATGAGCGCTTCAAAGATGCCAACGCCATGAAAGAAGCACTAATACAGGTCGCCCGTCAGGGTGGTTCAGGCTACCACGCCAAAGGGACTGCTGCAATTATTCGAGATTATGAAATTAAACCGTTGTGGGATTTCGAATGTGAGGATGAAATCCGCGGCTCGGCGGTCGTGCAAGACGGTTTGCTCTATGTTGGCGCGTACGACAACAATCTCTACGCTCTCGATGCTACCTCAGGCCAGTTTAAGTGGAAATATGCCAGCGAAGGCGGTATCGCCGGTACACCAACCTATTTTGAGAACAGTATTTTCTTTGGCTCAGAAGACCATCGTGTATATGCCATCAACGCCTTATCTGGGCGTGTGCAATGGAGCTACTCGACAGATGGCCCAATCCGCTCTACCCCTGCCATACAAGACCGGCATGTTTTCATCGGTTCAGACGACGAACACATTCACATTATTAACACCACTACGGGGAGACGGGCAACAAAAATCAACGCGGGGTCTCCCGTGCGGTCAAAGCCATTGATCATCAATGATGGTCTCTATTTTGGCACCGAAAACGGCGATTTATTTTTTGCCGATTTCAATGGAAAAATCCGTTGGCGCGCAAACGCCAAACGAGCGGTAACTTCATCCCCAAGCATCAACAACGGCGTGGTCTACTTTGGCTCTCTAGACGGTCAATTTTATGCGGTGAATGCACAAACCGGCTGGCCTATGTGGCGCTTTCGCATGGAGCGGGGCACAATCTCGTCCCCCTTTGTCACCGACCAATTCGCCTATATCGGCTCTGCCGATGGCAATATCTACTGCATCAACTTGCAGACATCCAAAGAAGCCTGGCACTTCTCAACTGGACACCAGGTTTCCAGCTCTCCCCTGCTGCATAATGATGCTATCTACTGTGGCAGTGTCGATAACAATATCTATTGTCTGGATGCCAAAACCGGCAATCTACGCTGGAAATTCGATACCGGCGGCGCAATTACAGGCTCCCCTACGATTGCCAATAATATTTTATATATTGGATCATTGAATCACTTTCTTTATGCGCTGCCAATCTAATGGAAATTCAAACTCACGCGGGCTTGATCCACCTCAAAATAGGGAATCCTGCTCATCTGGCATACACCCACTCAACAGGAGTCAGCATTCGTGAATAATTTTTTAAAAAGCCTATTTGGACAAACCAAGCCATCTGCGGATCCAGAAAATGAAGCTGCCATTTCAACAGCAAAACCCCCGAGCGGCGCGCAAGATATTACCCGCCCCTTATCACCACATTTGGATAGCATCACAAGCATATCTCCAATTCGTGCTGATTTTCCGCAACTCCAGGCCAGTTGCTATCAATCCGTAGGCAAACAACGCGACCACAATGAGGATGCCCTTTTTATAATGACTTCCATGCTAGCAGGAAATGAACGCCAATTTCCTTTCGGGATTTATATCGTCGCAGATGGCATGGGTGGGCATCAACATGGCGAAATTGCCAGCGAAATCGCCTCGCTAACCATGGCTGGCCATCTTTTAGATCAAGTTTACCGCAGCCAAATTCGGACAAACCCCGAGCCTCCTGAAACTCCCCTGCGCGAGATTCTTGCTGAGGGTGTTATCAAAGCACATGAAGCCATTCTCGAAAACGCGCCCGGCGGCGGAACAACACTCACCGCGCTGTTGATCGTTGACAACCAAATGGCGATTGCACATGTGGGAGACAGTCGGGTTTATGCAATCAACAAGGATAATACACTGCATGCGCTCACCCGCGATCACTCGCTTGTCAAACGGCTGGAAGAGTTGGGGCAGCTTACTGCAGATGAAGCAGCAGTCCACCCGCAAAAAAATGTTCTATATCGTGCTCTGGGCCAGGGGGAGCCTTTTGAACCAGAGATCATCACCGCCCTGGCACCTGAAGCAGGTCACTTATTAGTTTGTTCCGATGGTTTGTGGGGCTTGGTCCCCGAAATAACGCTTGGCAGTATCGCCAACACAAACCCAACACTGAATGAGGCCTGCCAGAAAATGGTAGCTGCTGCCAACGATGCCGGCGGCCCCGATAATATAACAGCTATTCTCGTACGTCTTCCCTGAATTAGGCTTATGCTGTTCGATAAACGATGTGCCGTAAATAAAGGTATATGGGTAAAGCGCCCCACACAATCCTATTTTCGGGCTTTTCTTGTATAAGTTCGATCCGGCCCCAATTTAGATGATGTCATTCAAAAAAAACTTCTACAAAAGTCTGGGACTACAAAAAAATGCAACGCTGGCTGAAGTCCAAAAAGCTTATCGCGAAGCTGCGCGCCACTTACACCCTGACGTTAATATAAAAGCTGGCGCTACCGAACATTTTATCCATATCAAAGAAGCTTATGAAACTCTCAGCAATCCTCAAAAACGTCAGACATACGACAAGGACTTCGAGACAGATATTCTTGCCTCGCTCCCAATTCGCGTAGAAACGCAATTCAGCCGCTCTGCCCTTCGCTACTCATCTGAACCGCAATATATCTATGCACTGATCAGCATGGATATAATGCAAAACGTAAAGCAAGCGAGTTCGCCACCCTCACCACTTAATATTGCGCTTATTCTAGATACATCCACATCCATGCAAGGCACGCGGTTGGAAATTGTAAAAGCTTCAGCCATTGAGTTATTGCGCCAGTTGCGTCCGCAAGATATGGCCTCCATCATTGCATTTGACGACCGCGCTTTTGTAGTACTCGAAGCCAGTTCTCATACTAATATCCGGCACATTGAAAGCCGGATTCACTCGTTGCAAGCCAGTGGTGGCACAGAAATTTTTAAAGGATTAGAGGCTGGATTTTCCGAATTGCAACGATTTTATCAGCCACGGTATACCAATCAAATGATCCTGATCACGGATGGGCATACATACGGCGACGAAGAAGCCAGCCTGCAACTTGCTGATAAAGCAGCCGAACAGGATATTGGCATCACATGTTTGGGTATCGGTGGCGAATGGAATGACAGGCTTTTAGATGAGTTGACCGCCCGCACGGGCGGGTACTGCGCCTATGTTCAAAAACCGCGTGACATTTATCATCTACTCACTAATAAAATCAACAGTCTGGGGAAAACACTGGCTGAAAGAATCAATCTCCACTTTGAATTAGGCCCCGGCGTTGATTTACAATTTGCTTTGCGATTAAAACCAGAAGCCAGCATTCTCCCGACAAAGTCACCACTGCGGCTGGGTTCCCTCCCCGGGCAAAGCCAGCAACAAATCCTGCTTGAATTTATCGTACAGCCCTTGCCGAAAGCTGTACAACAAGCGCTCCTAATAACCGGGGAGTTGACCTTTGATATTCCCACGGAAGATAAATCTTACCAACTGCCATTTTATTTGGCCCGATCGGTCGAAAGGGAAGCTCTACCTGAAACGCCCCCTGTTGCTATTCGCAAAGCGCTTTCGAGCTTGAACTTATACCGAATGCAGGAACAAGCTCAACACGAGATATCACAAGGAGAGTATAATCAGGCTCAACAACGTTTAAAAAATGTGGCTACCCAGTTATTATCACAAGGTGAAGACAAGCTAGCTTCCGTGATATTCAGTGAAATTGAACATTTGCAAAGCACTCACAGCATAAGCTCAGAGGGCAGGAAGCGGATAAAATACGGCACGCGGGCATTGCTGCTTCCAGACGGGAAGAAACAGGATTCTGAAATATGATTACTTGCCAAAACTGTAAACACCAGGATTTAGACGGGGCCATGTTCTGCAGCCAATGCGGCACACAATTCTTAGACACCGTTGACACGACCGTGATCCAGCCTGCTCGTATTGTTAATTCTTCGGGTATATCTGGCAACACAGCCCCTAAATTTCCACAACCACCTTCTGAATTCTCCCTCAGCACCGTCGCTTTACTCCTGATTGACACCGGCGAAATCACCTACATCCCCAACGACAAGAATATAACCATTGGGCGTTCCACCGAAGGACAATTGGTCGTGCCGGACATTGATTTAGCACCATATAATGCTTATGAAGCTGGTGTCTCGCGCTTGCACACTAGTATCGCGCTAAAAAGAAACCAGATTCTTCTCAAAGATTTAGGCTCTGCCAACGGTACCCGGGTTAATGGCCAAAAAATCTCGGCCCATACGGAATATGATCTCGCCCACGGCGATATTATCACGCTTGGCAAACTCAAATTTCAAATCCTCATCCAGAAATCTGCGGAGTAACGCTATGGCTATTGAAGTCATTTTACACATCCATAATCAGGATCCCATCTTGGGAGAGATTGATGAAATGCCACATAAGGAAGATCAAATTATCAAGGTATCCAACCCGCGTTACCGCGATGGCCGGGAGCTACACTTTCTCGATCATGGTGTAACAACTGTCCTTTGGCCCATTGCTCAGCTCACTTTTATTGAAATTCTGCCCGGTGAGGAGGCAGAACATATCATCAGTTTTGTAAGAGAATAATGACAATGAACGCAGAACAAACACAGGGACACCGAATTTTGGTCGTCGATGATGAAAAACGAATGGTGCGGTTTATCCGCCTAAATCTGGAATATGATGGCTTCCAGGTTATTCCAGCCTATAGTGGCAAAGAAGCCCTCGATCAGGTGCGCAATGCCCTCCCGGATCTAATTCTCTTAGATATTATGCTACCAGATATTGATGGCTTCCAGATATTACAAAAAATCCGCGAATTCAGCTCTGTTCCCGTAATTATGCTAACCGCAAAAGGGGAAGAAGACGACCGCGTCCGCGGTCTGGAGGGTGGCGCCGACGATTATGTTACAAAACCTTTTAGCCCGCGTGAACTGGTTAGTCGGGTAAGAGCCGTTTTACGCCGGATTGAATCTACCGAGGGCAGCACATCAACAATCATTAATGTAGACGAACGGCTGAAGATTGATTTCAAACGTAGAGAGGTATGGGTGGACAATCAAATTGTTCAGCTTCGACCCACAGAATACCGCTTGCTTTACCATCTTGTGCAGAATACTGGCTGGGTACTAACGCATGAACAGATTCTCACAAAGGTATGGGGCTACGAATATCGAGATGAACCGCATTATGTGCGACTCTATATCAATTATCTGCGCAAAAAAATCGAAGAGGATCCTACCAAGCCCAAATATATCCTTACCGAACGCGGTGTCGGATATCGTTTTGTTGATTTCCGGCGAGAACACCCCGCAACATAAGCTCCGGAAAACATCAATTCATTCACCAGTGACAAATCCGGCGCACTTGCCAGCAAAAAAACTCTGGGCTATACTCTGCTCACAAGGAGATACCGTGCATGAAGAAACAGCGCATTTTATTGGTAGATGATCACGAAGTCGTTCGACTGGGGCTAAAAGCATTATTAAACCGCCATCCTCACTTTGAGGTTGTTGCTGAAGCGGGCACCGCTCGTGAAGCGCTCAACCTCGTTGAACAATATTCCCCTAACATTGTCGTTATGGATATCCGCCTCCCCGGCGGTTCTGGCATTGATGCCTGCGAGAAAATCACCGAGAATCACCCCGACACACAAGTTATTATGCTGACATCTTACGCCGAAGATGAGATGCTCTTCTCGGCTATTCGCGCCGGCGCGGCGGGGTATGTACTCAAGCAAATTGGGGGGGATGATTTAATTAGCGCGCTCGAGGCAGTAGGCCGTGGAGAAGCATTGCTGGACCCTGCGGTAACCAAACGCATCTTCCAGGAAGTAAGGCGGGCAGCCAAAGAGGAAGAAGCTTCTGCCTTCGCAGATTTAACCCAACAAGAAAAGCATGTGCTTATTCTTGTATCCGAAGGAAAAACAAATCGGGAAATCGCCAAAGAGCTATTTCTTGGCGAAGGCACGGTACGCAATTACGTCAGCAGTATTCTTTCAAAACTCAATGTAAGCAACCGGGCAGAGGCCGCTGCCTACGCCGTCGAACACAACCTGCGAGAACACTTGCAGTAACAAGTTGGGCGCTCAACACGCCTGATTTTTATTTTTTCGGGGGGGAAATTTTTCAGTTCACGTTTCTCGGCACGTCTTGCAGGGGCACAAAGCACGCAAAAAATCCCAATTATAGATGCCGTATTGATGGCCATCTTCCCAATAAATCGAAATCGCATAACTACCCACCCCCTCCACATCAACAAGATGTGTACGCGGTGAGTCTTCTACGGGCATAGTAAACACCTCAGGGTCTGGTTCTTGTCCCATATTGTCATGCCCACCCCGACACTCAGCGCACGGGCAAGCATGGCGCAGCAGGGAGAAAGAATATTCACTGACATGAGCATCGCTCCAGGTGATGCTGATCTTGTTATTTTCGAGATTGACTTTAATATTTTGTGGTTTGTTATTCATCATCAAAACACTCTGTATCTACTTCATATTTTTCTCTAAGTTGTTGGACAACATCCATATCAAAATATTGAGAATATGGGTGTTTAAAAACCTCGGTACAGGGATTATCTGTTTCACTATATGACAAAGCCATCATTTCTAAATAATTTGATAACCCAGAAGCTTTAATAGCAATAATTGTTAATAAAAGCGAGATAAATACTGGTAGAGAAAACTTCCAAAATTTTCCTCGCAAGTAATCTTGCCAGAGGGAATAAAAACCTAATCCAAATAAGCCATATACACCTGTTAATCCAACTAAGTGATTCCTTGTACGATACAATAAATAACTCAGAATAGCATTCAGTATAACTAAAGCTAAAAAAAACAAGGACAAACGAGGAAATCTATAAAAACTCACACAAACTACACCAAATGTAACCAACATAAACACTAAATCAATAACTGAAATTGAAATATCTGGAGCTACATCCAGCCATGATGTCATATTAATTCCATTCCACTGCCCAGCCGTAGAAAATACTCTAGGGAAAAAAGTTCCTACAAATGTTGCACCTACATTCCAAGTATAAAATTTCACACGAGTTTGCAGATCATAATCGCTATAACACAAACTAAGCGTATTGGTACGATAACCAATCTGTTCTTCACAGAAATCAGAAGCACCGCTGTTTTTTGCGATACCAAAACGCAACCCAAAATATGTAATTATCACGCACAGAACAATTATGGATACTATTTTCCAGTGGTTTCGGTAGATTAGGCACGAAAGTAGAAAAAGTCCCCCTGCATAGGCTAAACCATATTCCTTACTCAACACTGAAAATAGCAATAATACGTAAATCCAAATTGACATGGATTTAATGTGATTACTAGATACAGCATACAAGAACAATAGAATTGCAGAACTTCCGCACAAAACTGCCAAAGGGCTTTGTCGTTCAATAATCCAAATTAATGCTGTAGCTACACGGATATCTACCAACATTAATGACGCGGCCAAAAAGGCAGCCAATCTGGAGTTCGTAAGTTGGAACACAAAAAAATACAGGATTACAACACAGCCAAGCCAGAGCAATATATTGACAATGTAGTATGAAATAGGCTCAATGCCCACCAATTGGAATTGCATCCAAATAGAGAGTTGAGACAAGGGGCGATAAGCGGGTAACCATTCAACCCATTTTCCGGTGATAAATGAACTCGGTGTGCGCAGCGTCCCAAACGAGAGCGCCAGCAGATCATCAGTTGCAAAAGGCCGGATTTTTAAATAATAGGAAAAGGTTCCAAAAGCTAGCAAGCACAAACTAGCTACCGCATATCCATGTTTTTGAAAAAAAACAAAAAGTTGAAGATTGTCTTTATGCTTCATGAATCTTTTCTCTGAGCCCGAATAAAATATTGTGCCCCAAAAGGAAGCCAGGCCAAATAACGCTCAACAGGTTGAAGAAATCGTATGCTAGTGGGGAAAAACAGTGTATAGCCCTGGTTAAGAATTTCCAATCCAGCCGCGCGGATCAAATCTTTCATCGCGTTAAGCGCAATCAAGACTGCGTTTTCATCAAACACACATGTATCGACCGCATGTACAGTCATAAAATTATAGGGATTATGCTCAACAATAAACATTTCCCCATCAGGTCTTAACAGCGACTTGGCAATTTGCATCGTAGATATCTGTTTCTGCGCCGGAATATGGTGAAAGACATTCGCGATCAAAATGATGTCAAAAGTGTTGGCATACTCTTCTAATTTATCATTGCTAACAAATTGAACGCCCGGGTTTGTCCTTTTAGCAATAGCTAAACTCTCCAAAGATACATCATACCCAACGATACTTGCCTCCGGAAAATACTTCTGTAAAAAACGAATATTTCTGCCCGTTCCACATCCAAATTCTAAAATCCTAATGGGGTTTATGCTGGTATTTTGAGAGATGATGATAGCTTTATGTTCAGCATAATACGTTGTATCGCGGCCATAGATACCAATATTTTGCCTGAGCATATCTTCATATTGCTCAGCGATATAATCAAATTCGGTTTTTGTCATGATTTTTTTATATTGGGTTTAGACTAAAGAGCCTCTTGCGCCAGATTCGTTTATGGCGCGTCCACAACCTTGATAAAATTTGCCACAGCCCAACCATTGATATTATTATCATAAGGCGCCGCAAGATGCCACCAGATGTAGTCATCGGCATCTTGCGGCCCGGCGATAATTTCAAAGACTTCAGATTCCAGCCCGAGATATTGTTGCTCAAAGCTTAATCCTGGCCCACTGCGGATGCGTAAACCATCGCCGCCCGTGCCAGTTACCTGCACGTAAGCCCCCACATACAGCACGCCAGTTCCCGGGCTTTGCGGCACATCTCCGTTTGGGGTGGGGGTGTTTTCCGGAGCAGGTGGTGGGGGCGTTTCTGTGGGGGCAGGAATCACTGTGAGAATAGCAGTAACCAACCCTGTAGGAGTCTGCGCTGGCCGTGTGAAATTAATTAGCGCCATCACAAAGAGCAGCAATACCAGAGCAATCAAGATTGCTCCAAGCATTTCAAAGATGGGTAGGCGAGGTTTTCGCGCTGCTTGCATATATCAATCCAAAAATAAGGTACGAGGGGCTTTTTCGGGAACCAGCACTTTTAACGCACGTGACTGCACGGAGAGTGTTACCTGATCTGCGCCTTCGATGGGTTCACCATCCAATTGAACATATAAAGGCGTATTTGATTTTAGGCTCGCCTCGCCGAACGGGATGCAACGCGCCTGTTCCGAATGCACATGCTGGCCTGAATATAAATTCCAGGCGTGCGTAACCGCCTCCTGCCAGGTTGCTCCGGTGAAAAGCCATAGGTCCATTTGCCCATCATCCAGGCAGGCAGCCGGAGAGATTTCGGCAATGCCGCCCGCGTAAAGATGGATATTGCTGGCTACTGCCAAAATATAATGACCTGAAATTTCTTGACCATTAACTTGTATGTGCAAGTCAACACCTTCAAAGACTGCCGCCTGTTGCAATAAGCCCGATAAGTACTGCGGCACAGCAAAACTTTTTGCCCAACGATTGCGCGGTTCAAGGTGATGAATAATAAGCGCATCCAACCCTATGCCGCCCCACAACAAGAAAGGTCTCTGATTGCAAAAGCCGACGTCGACATTTCGCACGGCGGCGGTTGTATAGCGTCGGGCGCTTTCTTCGAGCGCCATCCAACGCGTCCAGGTGAGATCGGGAAGGCCAAATTCCTTCGCCCATACGTTGGCAGTTCCCGCGGGGAGAACGCCCAATGCTGTTTCGCTTCCCAGCAAGCCCTTGACCGCAAAATTAATTGAGCCATCGCCCCCGGCGATAAAGAAGGCATCCATATTTTCATCCACCGCGCGGCGGGCCAATTCGGTGATATGTGGGCCACCGTTGGTGCGCTCCAAACGAGTTTGCCACCCGCCTGCACTCAAAACGCTGGCGGCACGTTCGGTTAACATCATAGATGGGAATCTTCCCGCAGATGGATTATAGACGATATAGGCCTGGGGCATAATTATTATTCCGGTAACAAGAATGGTACAATTCTACCCGAAAGACAAATAGATGCGTAGCTTATGGAAAATCTTCTCAATAATCGCTATCAACTAGAAGAACAGCTCGGCAGCGGCGGGATGGCTGTTGTGTTTAAAGCGCGCGACCTTATGTTGGAACGCACTGTTGCCATCAAAGTTCTGCGTAAGAATTTTTCGCATGATCCCGCTTTTCGTGAGCGTTTCCGCCAGGAAGCCAAGGCGGCCGCAAATCTTTCACACCCAAACATCGTTACCGTACATGATTTTGGGATTGACCAGGGACGAATATTCATTGTCATGGAACATGTGCCTGGAGCCACGCTTAAAGAGTGGATTGAAAAACGCGGGCGTTTCTCTACGCAATCAGCGACTTCACTCATTGTGCAGGCTTGCGCCGGAATTGGGTACGCTCACAGAGCCGGATTGGTACATTGTGATGTCAAGCCCCAGAATATGCTCGTGACTCCGGATCGACGCCTTAAGGTTACAGATTTTGGCATCGCTCGGGCATTGGCTTCGATTCACCCGGATGAACGCTCAGAAATCGTGTGGGGATCACCGCAATATTTTTCGCCAGAACAAGCCAGCGGACGTTCTCCTTCCCCAGCATCCGATGTCTATAGTTTGGGCGTAATCTTGTATGAAATGCTCACCGGGAAACTTCCCTTCGAGGCAGAAAAAGGGGCGGAGTTGGCGCGTATGCACAGAGATGAAAAACCGCGCCCACCGCAAGAGATTCGCGACACCATTGACGATAATCTCAACCGAATTATTATGAAAGTACTCTCGAAAGAGCCTTCAGCCCGTTACCGTACTGCCGATCAATTGGGGCGCGTGCTGATAACTTTTTCAAAAGAACACAAATCATCATCACAACCTGCTACGCCCGCTCCACGCCCAGACGCTCAACCCGCACACTATGAGCCGGTAGCCACTTTGCCCCCTCCTCCTGTAGCGCCCGTACAATCGCAACCCGTAAGAAGAGCTGCTATTCCCCAAAATGATCCGCTAGATATTGATTGGGGCACGGCGTTTTTGGGGCTAATAGCCTTGTTGGCAATTGGTGGTTTAGTACCATTTTGGCTCTGGGTGTATGTATCTGCTATTCAGCGATGATCATTTTATGTTTTCTGTGCAACTATCTTGTCAAGTGTGTGTTAAAACATCCAGGATTTCGAACAAACAACATGTTGATTAAATAGCAAAAAATAGGGGATGGGCGAGGTATTTTTACCTCGCCCATCCCCTATTTTTCAGATGTCGGAAAATCAGGGCAAATCGCCCAATAGCACGCTAGACTATGCGGTCTTTACCATCGTACGGATGCAGCGAGTACACAAGGTCTTGCGAACTTTCTGACCATCTTTATAAACCGTAACCTTTTGCAAATTAGGTTTAAACTGACGAAGTGTTGATTTTTTCGACCAGGGAACATTGCGACCAAAAGCGGTCTTCTTTCCACAATTTTCACAAACAGCCATCGTTCCGTTCCTTTCAAAACAAATATTAAGCGCTAACGCAATCGACAGAGAGAAAAACCCAAAACGATGAATCACTTCTCAATGAACTGCGTAAGTCTTATAATACCAGGACGGCATATACCTTCATGCCGCCAATAACCGGAGAATATTACCACACATCAGAATCTCTTTCAAGCGAGTAAAACCATGACAAATGAAACCACCCCCATTGGAAGCATTCATGTTGCTCCACAAGCCATCGCTACAATTGCCTATCAAGCCGCACTGCGGTCTTACGGCGTTGTGGGTATGGCATCCAAAAATGTTGTTGACGGCATCGCACACTTGCTCACCAAAGACCCTACCCATGGTGTTGAAGTCAGCTACACCGGACAATATATTAACATTGATATGTATATTATCATCGAATACGGAACCCGCATCAAGTCCGTGGCTTCCAGCGTCGCGAACACGGTGCGTTTTCATGTTGAAAAATCGCTGGGGGTGCCGATTAATGAGATCAATGTTCATGTTCAGGGGTTGAGAATCAGCGAATTTGAATCGTAGCCGCGTACAGCGCACCTGAGAAGATTCCCTGTTAACGGTATCGGTTACGATTCTCCTGTAACTGGTAATTTTTAGGAGTATTTCATTTATGACGACACCCCCGCAACCCCAAGAAACACCTGGATTTGTTGAAAAATTGCGCCAGGAACCAATTGACGGATTAGCCTTCAAGAATTTAGCCTTTGCAGCCCTCACCTGGCTACGCACCAATCACGAATTGGTCAACGCACTAAATGTTTTCCCGGTACCCGATGGAGATACGGGGACAAACATGGTGCTAACGATGCAATCGGCGTATGATGAGATTAAAAATTCCCCCGAACGCAGCATCGGAAAAATTGCCAATGCTCTGGCACAAGGCGCGCTGATGGGCGCACGCGGCAATTCTGGGGTTATTCTCTCGCAATTGTGGCGCGGGGTCGCTCGTGCCCTTGATGGTAAAGACCTACTTGATGGGGAGACTTTTTCGAGGGCGTTTTCTGTAGCGCGCGACACAGCCTACAAAGGGGTTGTACGCCCGGTTGAAGGCACAATTCTGACTGTTGCCAAAGATGTCGCCAGCGCAACTGAAAAAGCGCTAGACATTACCCAAGACCCCTACGATATTCTAGAAATTGCGGTTGAAGAAGCCAGCGCTTCAGTAGAACGCACGCCCGACCTGCTTGACGTACTCAAGGAAGCTGGTGTTGTTGATTCGGGTGGTAAGGGTTTTTTCTTCCTTTTAGATGGCATGTTGCGCTTCTCAAAAGGGATGCCACTGGATACGGCGGTTGCATCCGTAAAATCTTTGTCGGCATTAAATTTCGATAACGCGATGGAAACCGTTGAAGAAGGCCAGGACTATGAGATAGTGGTAGATTTCCGCCCGCATGAGCCACTCGTTCTGGAACAATTCTACAGCGATCTGGAAGAAATGGGGACTTCGATCCAAATTGGTGAAGGCGAAGGCATGTACCGCATGCACATCCACGTACCTACGGAAAAACGCTACGAACCCATTGACTACACCATGTCGATTGGCACCATCACCAAAGTGCATATCGAAAACCTGCTCGCTCAAATGGAAGATATTGAAAAGTCCAGCAAAGCGCAACCCATAAAACTTTCCCCGGTGGAGCCCGGCCAAATTGCTGTAGTAACGGTAGCGCCTGGCCCCGGAATTGCCAATGTCTTTGCAAGCCTGGGTGCAGCCGCTATCGTCGAAGGCGGTCAGACCATGAACCCCAGCACCCAGGAAATTCTACAGACCTTCGAAAATTTGCCCACCGATCGAATAATCATCCTGCCCAATAATAAAAACATTTTCATGGCTGCCAAAGCTGCCAGCGAGGTGACCGTAAAACAAGCCGCTGTAATCCCCAGCCGAACCGTCCCCCAAGGACTTAGCGCGCTGCTGCGCCTGATTCCGAATGGCGATTTCGAGGCTGTCGTCGCCGACATGGAATCGGCCCTGGGAGATGTGGAAACGGGCGAAATTACCATCGCCACCCGCACGGTGGAAATTGACGGCATCAACGTCCACGAGGGTGAAATTATCGTGCTGCATAACGGAAAATTGATCTTGTCAACCGATAACCTCACCACCGCCTGCCTGACCTTCCTGGAAAGAGCGAATGCCGACGAATACGAACTCATTACATTATTCTATGGAGCCGACATTCAGAAAACCGAGGTCAACCAGATTGCCGATAAAATCCGGGGAGCCTACGCAGATCACGAGGTCGAAGTACAAAACGGCGGACAACCGCATTATCAGTTCATCATTTCCATCGAATAAATTCACGAAGGGAGAAAGTCAAAAACAGGGGTATGCAGGTGTGCGCACCCGCATACCCCTGTTTTTGACACAAAACTATGCGCATTGGAATCGTCACCGACAGCACAGCCGATATCCCGCCCGAATTAGTAAAGCAATATCAAATCCGCGTTGTTCCGGCTATCATCGTCATGGACGGGGAAAGCTTCACCGATGGCGAAGATATTTCCCGGCAAGAATTCTACGAACGTCTCCCCCACCTGCGCACGCCTGCCACAACCGCCACGCCATCTACAGCCATATTCCAAGGAATTTACACGAAACTCTTTCAGGAGGGCGCTCAAGCCATTTTCTCGCTGCATGTGGCCAGCCAGTTGAGCGGCATATTCGACACGGCAAAAATCGCCGCTCAGTCTTTTGGGGAGCGCGTGTATGTCCTCGATAGCACATCACTCTCTATGGGGATTGGCTTTCAAGTGCTGGCTGCCGCACAGGCCGCCGCACAGGAACTTAGCGTAGAAAAAATTCTCGACCATTTACAAAATTTCCAAAAGAAAATTCGCGTACTGGCTATGCTCGATACATTGGAGTATATTCGCCGCAGCGGGCGCGTTTCATGGGCTACAGCACGCATTGGCGCGTTGTTGCGCGTCAAACTTTTTGTGGAAATAAGCGAAGGCAAAGTGCTCAATATGGGGCAAGCACGCACCCGCAACAAAGCCATTGAACACTTCAAAACCATGATCCACAAACTCGGCCCGCTCGAAGAGCTTGCTATAATGCACACCAACGCCGAGGCCGATGCTCACAAGTTACTCGCAGATTTAGCCCTGAACCTGCCCTCACCCATCCACGTACTCAATGCCACCCCCGTGATCGGCACACACGTTGGCCCCAATGGCCTGGGCATTGCCGCTGTGCTCAAATAGACACAAACTGGTAAAATAGCCCCAATGAAGCCTTCAATCACAAAACTCCGCAACTACTTTAAATTAGAAGCCAAAAACGGGTATCAGAACAACGCTGTCATCGGTGGGCTGGGACAAATGCTCGAACACTGGAGCGCTGAAGCCCGCAACGATGGCTTGCCCGAAAATCTCGTCCAGGTGGTTGACGCGCGCCTGCGCGATTATCATCGTCTGAGTGAAACTTCTCGCAAAGAAACGCTCTTTGGACTATGGAATCGCATTCAGCGCGAATTTGGGGAAGATCACCCCCAACCTTCTGAGGATGAAGAAGCTTCCCCGATTCCGGATGAGAAACCCGCGCCCCAGGCACAGGAAGAGCCGACTCCGCCCGAGGTGGATACACCACCTCAAACAGCAGAATCAGCCCCCAGGCCGCGCGTGCAGCTCCCCCCCGGTCAGCGCGCCGATCTTCACGCCAGTGTCACCACTGTGAAGCATATCGGAGAACGCTATGCAGAAACACTGGAAAATCTGGGAATCCGTACCCTGGGCGATATGCTGTACCATTTCCCCAACCGTTACGACGATTATTCGCGCATGCTGCCAATTGCCAAACTGCGCTACGGCGAAAAAGTGAGCCTGATTGGCACGGTAAAATCCATCACCAGCCGGTCGACACGCGGGGGGCGCGTAAAAATTGTTGAAGCGGTAATCAGTGATAACAGCGGCGCAATTCGAGCTACATGGTTCAACCAACCCTGGATCGCTACACAATTGCAGCGCGGCGATCATGTTGTTCTCTCTGGCAAAACAGACCAATACCTGGGGCGGCTGACAATGAACTCGCCCGATTGGTCGCCGATCGAAAAGAAACATCTAATGGCCGAGGGGGTCGTGCCCATTTATCCGTTGACAGCCAAGATCACCCAGCGCTGGCTGCGCAACAAGATGCACGCAGTAGTGACCGATTGGGCCGATAAAGTTGAAGATTATTTGCCCGCACAATTACTGGATGATGCCGAATTGCTCGATTTGCCCGTAGCCCTGGAGCATATCCATTTTCCTGAGTCGTGGGAGATGTTGGGGCAAGCCCGACACCGGCTGGCTTTTGATGAAATCTTTCTGCTGCAATTGGGCGTGCTGCAACAAAAACAAATTTGGGCAGCGCGCCTGGGCCGCGTTTTTGAGATTGACCAGGCCTGGCTGGCAGCCCAGATCGATGTGCTGCCGTTCAGGCTAACCGGCGCACAGCAGCGCACGCTGGACGAAATTGTTCATGATCTGGCTACTGGGCATCCGATGAACCGTCTGGTGCAGGGCGATGTTGGTTCTGGGAAAACTGTGGTGGCGGCTATGGCGATAGCGATGGTCGTTCAGGCAGGCGCTCAGGCGGCCCTGATGGCCCCGACCAGCATCTTGGCAGAGCAGCATTATCACAACCTGCTGCAACTCCTCAGTAAGGAAGCAGGCCCACTCTCACCCGAACAGATTCATCTCATGATTGGGGCAACGCCCGAAAGCGAGAAGGCCGAGATTCGCGCCGGTTTGGCTTCGGGCGCGATCAAAGTTGTTATCGGCACGCACGCACTGATCGAAGACCCGGTGGAATTCGCCGATTTACAACTTGCGATTATTGATGAGCAACATCGTTTTGGCGTTCATCAACGTGCATCGTTACGCGAAAAGGGCGAAAATCCGCACCTGTTGGTGATGACCGCCACCCCCATTCCGCGCTCGCTGGCATTGACGGTTTATGGCGATCTGGATGTCTCGGTAATTGACGAAATGCCCCCGGGCCGTCAACCCGTAGAAACGCATGTTCTTTCGCCAAAAGAACGTGAGCGCTCCTACAGCCTAATTCGCCGTCAGGTTGAAAAAGGGCATCAGGCCTTTATCATCTACCCGCTGGTAGAAGAAAGCGACAAAAGCGAAGAGAAAGCCGCCGTTGAAGAACACGCTCGCCTGCAAAAAGATGTGTTTGGTCAGTTCAAATTGGGTTTGCTGCATGGACGCATGACCCCCGGCGAGAAAGACACTGTGATGGAAAAATTCCGTGATGGCGAGTATCATATTTTGGTATCTACATCGGTTGTTGAAGTCGGCGTTGATATACCCAATGCCACAGTGATGCTGATTGAAGGCGCGCATCGTTTCGGGCTGGCGCAACTGCACCAGTTCCGCGGTCGGGTGGGGCGCGGAGCGGCGAAAGCATATTGCTTGCTGATTCCGGGCAGCGCTGACGCGGTCGAGAATGAACGCCTGTTAGCAATGGCTGAAACCAACGATGGCTTTGTCCTGGCCGAAAAGGACCTGGAGCAACGCGGCCCCGGCGACTTTTTGGGCACACGGCAATCAGGTTTCTCAGCCTTACGCTTGGCCAGCCTGACGGATATCCAGTTGATCCAGAAAGCACGGAAACATGCCGCCGCGCTCTTCGAGCGCGATGCCGAGCTGACCGCGCCCGAGCACGAAACGCTTGCCGTTGCGCTGAACCGCTTCTGGCATATTGAAAGCACGGATATTAGCTAGAGTTCAAGGATATTCTATGGTTCGAGCCGTTTTTCCCGGTACCTTTGATCCGATCCATTATGGGCATATTGATATTGCCCGGCGAGCATCCCGACTTTTTAGTGAAGTTATCATTGCCGTTTATGATAAGCCACTTAAAACGCTGGTTTTCCCACCGCAAGATCGGATTGCATTCGCAAAAGAATGCTTTAAAAATGACCCTAACATCCATGTGACGGGATACAGCGGCCTGACCGTAGACTTTTGCAAAGAGATCGGTGCGCAGGTAATCGTACGCGGTTTGCGCGTATTTTCAGATTTTGAGTACGAGTTCCGCATGGCGCTGGCAAACCACCGTCTCTCTGCTGATATTGAAGTCGTAGCGCTGATCACTCACGAAGAACACACCTTCCTTTCGGGGTCTACGGTACGCGAAATTGCATCTCTCAAAGGTGATGTCAGCAGTCTGGTACCGCTGCATGTTGAAGTTGCGCTCAAAACTCGTTTTGCAGAACTGGGCGACGAACAAGATATTGTGCCAACCTCATCGCTGCGGGATTGATCTGCACGCCTCA
>JACKQG010003241.1_pt1 | contig 20179 bp, 10 predicted proteins | sample 8237621 | NCBI WGS metagenome assembly JACKQG01 (sample SAMN15677084, study PRJNA649215) | marine metagenome | biome: marine; feature: Black Sea; material: saline water; isolation source: suspended particulate matter (SPM) from the Black Sea western gyre | collected 2013-06-09/2013-06-10 | depth... | reverse complement strand
AGTCGCAATAATGAAAGGAACCCATAATCTTTACCGCGATGGGGGGTGCCGGTAAAAAATAACAATCCTCTTATTAGATCAAGCCTATCCAGTTCTTCGATGAGACGAAAGCCAAGGGTACGGGACCCTGTCTCCTCAGCGTTCAGATGATGGGCTTCGTCCACAAGCACAAGGTCCCATGGTTCAGCTTCCTTTATCCTGGCCCAACGATCATCGTGGTCTTTGCGTAGTGTCTCTAAAGAGGCTACAACTTGGGAGTGAATATTCCAAAAGTCATCGCGGGGTCGATCCACTTCAGGATGATATCGGGCTGCGCGAATATCAAACATATCCCGTAAACGTTCGCACCACTGATCCACTAACCCGGCAGGCGCAACGATCAGAAGGCGTTTAACCTTCCCTCTTGCGAGGAGTGGGGTAAGGATAAGCCCAGCCTCAATCGTTTTACCAAGCCCCACGTCATCGGCAATGAGCCATCGAGATGGCCACCTCGAAAGAACGCGGTGGCATACCCAAAGCTGGTGAGGTAACAGAGCAATACGAGATCGCGAGAATACTCCCCATTGCTCGTTTGTCGAACGGATTAATAGGGCAAGGCCACGCAACGCAACCTGCAGGGGCGATGCCCAAGTTGGGTTGTTCAGGGCCTCTTCTGCGCTCTCTACACTGACAAGCTCATCTTCCGGCACCTTGAGTATTTTCCCTGTATCAAACTCAACCGTGACAACTCCATCTATCTCAACAATGACTGTTCCCAAGCCATGCCGTCCATGCCGTACTCGGGTGTGTGTCGCCATGATTTCCCTCCCAATTAATCAGTGATACAGAAGACGCTTAAAACAAGTGGTAACAATTTCAGGGCTCCTGACCCCAGTTGAAAATACTTCTCGCTAACCCTTGAATTGCAAGGACCTACAAAATATGTAGTAAAAAAGATGCGTAAATTTGGATGCAACAGGTTCACCAGGAAAAAGAAACAAAATTCAGTAAAACTTGCCTATATTTAACATTTTTAACGCAATTACAGACGAATCTGTTGCATCTGAAATTACGCGAGGTCAGGAGCCCTGAATTTATGCTACACAACCGGTGGATTCTCTGCCGGCACATCACCCAACAATCCGCTTCCCTCATCGAACCAGGCATCATTATCGCCAGCATAAATTTTTTCCCTTGTACATGCTGCTCTTAGATCATCCTGGAACTCTCTGCTTAAAAGCGGGAGGTCAAAACATTTAAAGAAATGTGCCTTCTCCGGACCGATCTTCTGGCTTAGAAACCTCCAGGCACAGTTTGCAAAGTCATGTCTCTTACGATTGACATCTGCTCCGAGTAAACAAAGAGTCTGTTCCAGCGCTCTACTTGGGGGCCATGCAGTCTCTATCAATGTTTCTGTAGGCTTGAGAATTTCGAAACGGATCATCTCACGTAGAAGCCAATGATACCGAACCAATGGAAGGGCAGGAGCATCACTTCCGCCTAACTGTTGTTCGGTATCCTCTCTCGGACGCAGTAAGTACGGTCCTATAGTTTTCCGCCTGTCACATGCCATCAAGATCTCACGATATTCGGGTAGCCAACGCCATGCAGCAAATAACTCGGGGAGCATTGTTAACCAGTGGTCGTACGGCAGTCGGCGCCCATTTCGACGATTGGCCCAGTCCTCAAGCTGATTGAACCAAGTATTGGAGTTGGCCACTTGATCAAATCGGCCAAATAAAAGGCGCCACCAAGGCACCCCTTGAGCATTCCTATCCATCAAAATTTCAACAAACCCTCTGTGTTGGCAAGGCTTTGTGCGCCCAAGCCCTTGCACGGTACCAAGAACAAAAAGTATCATCCAAGCGTCTTGAAGTTCGTCCTCATCATGCTTTTTGTTACGAAGTCCCTCTGCAAAACGCTTGTCGGGCCATCCTGCCGGGTACCACTGGTCTCTCCATTCCCTAATCTTTTCAGTACGGTACTCAAGGACTGACCATTTTTGATAAAGTCTTAGGAGGAGTTTTTTTGCACTTTCCGGCTGCAAAGGCGTTATGGTATCTTCTTCATACTCGATTTTCCTACTATCATCTCCAGTAACTGAAACTTGCTCAAAACTGTCAGGGAACAGTGCTGCCAATAAAGATTGAGATTGCCAGTCTTCGAGTTGAGCGCTATCAAGCATGTCCCGTACTTTATCGAAGTCCTTCAACCAATCTGGGCGTTGATCATCAGGCCGCAACCGTTTAAGAACGTCTCGGGCAAGTTCGCCTTCCACAAGGTATCGAAGCGCGTTTAAACGCTTATTCTCGGGAATAGCCACATACCACGAAGCGATTTGCGGAACATCAACTTCATGACGGGTTCGGAGGCGCAGAAACAACAATAGATCCTCCCGCGTCTTCAGATAACCATCTTCCAGCCTAACCTTTTTGGGTGCAAACGATGATCGTCTCGGTTCGTCTCTAAACTCCTGTGGAACCCACCCTTCATCCAAATTTTGGGGCAGAAGCAACCGCCGGAGAACGCACCATTCACCGTCTGCCGAACGCGCGCGGAGTTGAGCGGCCCAATTGATCTGTCCGGTATCGTTGATAACAGCACGCCATACATCATCACTGGACAAGGGGCGAAGCGCCGCGAGGCGTTCTTGGGTAAGTTCTTGATTCCATTCTTTTGTTACTTCATTCAATAGTAAGCCGGCACTCAACTGATGCATAGTTCTTCGCAAAATAGGCTGGAGCATTCTGGCTATTTTTCTTGATACAACCGAATGTCGTTTGGCGATTTCGTCCACATCAGGAATTGATGCAAAAGCTCTACAAACATCCTCATTTTCAAGAGCTTCTGTTGTCACCTCGATACGCATGTCGCAGATGGGCTGTAAACACCGTAGAAACGGTTTTGGCAAATCACTCGGAACAACTGGCCGAGCAGCCATCCAAGCAGAAATGCCTCTTCCATCACAATGAAGCCGAAAAAGGAGTTGTTGCCTTAGCTCATCAGGGCTATCTATCCCTGTGGCAAGAACCGTCCATAACTTCCCCAAAAAGGCTTCTGCTTCATCTCCCACCGGCAAGTCAGAATCTGCACTCCTCTCTTCGTTGTTTCGAAGACAATCATTTAGTTGGATAAGACCATTACCGAGAGACTCTCCAAGCATATCGATAACCATTAAAGTTGCATTGTCATCCAATGAGACATGTGTGCGTCCTGGGTCAAGCTTGAAGGGTCCATTGATAGCATAACCGCAGCCCCACCCCTCACTTGTTGGTGTAACGTTCCATATGAAAGGCAATGATGGCGGAAAGGTTGTAGGAGTCCCCTCGTGGATTCCTACAACCAAAGCCGCAGTACTCTTAATATCGCCGGCATCGGCAGGCCGATATCTCAGTAACCTTAATCGGCGACCATCGGACATCGTAATTTCGCTATCTCCCAGAGCCCATCCTGGAGCGCCCTTTAGTTCTCTGGCATAAAAGTCGCTCCTCCCGGCGTAAGGTCCCCCCTCCACAATCACTTCCCGGATCTGTCTTGCGAAAACAGGCACTAAAGCCCTGGTGGGTGCAAAACGCCGAAAAACCTTTTCAATAAGTTCCTTGTGTTCCATATCGCTACGAAGGGGAAGCCTCACCCGGGTCGCTAAGCAACCATCCACTGGATGCAAATTCGGGTCGTTAGGTACCGGCTCCACAATTGGAAGAAGCCCTCCTGCAATCTGAAACGCCAGGAATCCGCTAACAACCTGAGGCCGATCAGATACAAGGTGAACTGATTTAAATCCGAGCCCAAACCGGCCGGTAGTGGCTCCACTTACTCCTCTGCCAGGCTGCTCTCCTGTTTTGCCGCTGAGGTTGAGCAACATCATAAAATAGAGATCCTGATCCCACTGGCGTTCAATTCCATCCGGGAATACTGTTCCACCTGTTTCGTTGATTGGGCGTCCGTAGTGAATCAGTTCGATTACAGTTTGCCCTTCCGTTTCGGTGAGGCGTATAAGAATACGGGATGCGCTGACAGGAAGTGCTCTTCCAGAACTTTCACTAATCTCAGCTGCCTGTGCAAGCGCGTCGTCAGCGTTCTGAACGAGTTCAAGCAAGGTACTATCTGACCGGTATCCGTATCGCTCCATCAGTTCACGGACTCGATCGGTAAGAAAGGAGATGTGCTCACTTCCATCTTTTATAAGATCCGCCAATGAATCTAATGCCTTGCGCTCCGCCCTTATTGCATGATCGAGCTGGGCACCTTGCGCTTGCTCCCGCCGCCGCTGAGCTCTTTGGGCGTGCAATACGGCATTTCGGAGTGTATCGTTTTCCTGAATATTAAGCTGGAGGAGTGTAAGTGGAAGATGAGCATAAACCGACGCCAAAACTGGTCCAACTTGAGCCTGAGATGTGGTTCCCCAAGTCGACCACCAAGTTCGAACTACCTGCTGATCAATCCCTAGTACTCGGACCGCCCAATACTCAACAGTACCACCCAAATAGTCAAGCAATTCGTGCGAAGTTCTTGATGCAGGGTCGACATTGCGCAGTGTGATCTCCCAAAAATCGCCATATGCTGAATGCCTTCGAACAGGGTCAGATGCAAATATCGTATCTATCTGTTCATCCGCGTCCATCTCTACAATTTCACCGAGCAAGTTGACAGCGGTAACCTTACTGCCGGTTTTGATTTGTCCCCTTACAAAAATACGAACCCCTTCTATTCGGTGTATTCCAACATAAAAATTTTCCACCAAGGGGCTTCGCAAGCCGCTAATCTCAACATCTTCTCCAATCCATTTCTGGGCAAGGTCTGAAATGATGTCATCCTTGCCATTCCCTAAAAGCGCAATAAAAGCACCGACAGCTGCATTCGGAACGCGACTCGTCCACTCTTCAAAGTAGCAACTTAGTGCTTCGACAGTGCCATGGCTTGTGGAAGGCGAATCTATTAAGATATTAGATGGCAACGGTTCGTCCGAATCCAATCCCATTGGTGCCCGGAGGCTTGAAATAATCCGGTGCCTGCGAGCAACGCCTGCAGCCGAGCGTGCAATTTTGCTTGAGGGCTGCCATTGCCCGTCTTGGGTAGGCAGATTGATCAAAGGGAGAACTTGTTGAAAAAATTGAGCTGTTGGACGGAAAGCCTCAATAAGCGTGCCAAACATTCGACCGGCAGGAGATTCTTGACCGGGTCTGCTGACAGATAGTGCCTTAAATGACTTTAGCTGCCATTCGCTGGAAACGGGTCCGCACAGAGTCTTGGCAAGCAATATGAGTGCACGCTGACTCGCAGCATCTATTGAAGCAGCGTTTGTAACATCTATTCCGAGATTGTTCGCAGCCACGCGAACAACAGCCCAGCCGAGTATACTATCGGGCAGGTTCGTTTTTAACGCATCATAAACCCTCTGCTCATTTATGAAATTAGTTTCGGTTAGGATCATGAAAGCCCCACCCTCAACTGTTGGCAACAAAGTTTTATCAATTGATTCCGCAAGTTTTCTTATTTGTAGTAAAATGGTGGGGCGTTTTAATACCTCGAAAACAACTGACTCAGCGATTGACCACAATTCCGGTTCAACCTCATCCACAAGAAAATGCCCCCCCAAGGCCCCATTTCGGGCAAGCGGTCTAATTATTTCCTTCAAGTCTTGAGGAAGAAGTAATAGTGTGTTTGGTGGAATTCCTGAAACAGCATTGCTATTGGGCAACCAAGGGCGAGATTGAAGTAAATCTATCAGGTCTTTATTATTAGGGAGATTTATACTCTGGCTGTCCTCTCCCATAAGCGATTGTACAATTTGTTGTGAAAATCGATAGGGTTTTTCGCTTATGAGCATCAGTCTCAATATACCCTCTTGGTCCAACTCCTGCAGATCGCTATATAGATCAGCAACCTCTGGGTCAGGGTCGATTAATCGAACTTCAGCCATAAGTTCCTGAAGTAAATAGAAATTTCCTGAAGCCCGAAACGATCTGGCATCGATTGAACCTCGTGATTCACCGACAATCCGATGTAATGGCATTTGTCGCCATCGGTCCAGTTCATGGTGTGTGCTGGAATGAAGGCGACGGAGCAGATGAAGGATGTTCGCGCGTTCCAATTTTAGCCAATTAACGTTCGCATCGAGCGCTTGCTGCAAAATCATTTGAAACCGGCCAGAATCAACAGCTGCAATACCCAGCTTCTGGACGACAGCGTGTGGCAAAGGTTCGATAAGAGCCGCGTGGACATGGATCCATGGAGTGCCCAAAAGCTCGACCAATAGCTGAAGTGTCAACTCGTTCTCTTCGCGTTCAGTATCATCACTACGAATATAGTAGAGGGTTTCTGGGTCGCTCGGTTCTGTATATTGACCCGTTAAAAGTGTCTTTATGGCCCTTAAAACACCTGGCTTGGTTGAAAGCACAGATTTTGCAAGTCGGATAAGCAGCGGCATCCTGTCTTCAGGCAAAACCGAATAGGAGGCATGTTCAGATAAAAGTGCAGATGCTAAAGTCTCCTCATAAGGATGAGGGATGGCGTACTTGGCAGCGACTGTATCTCCGACAAGCCAGACGGGCTGTTCGAGAGCTTTTGAAAGATCATACGTCGCTGCATTCGGATCATATGGTTTCTGAACATATTCTTTCCCATCGAGTTTCTCAGAGTCGGTATCCACCGAGGCATCCATTTTTGCGAATACTCGTTGACGTATTTGCTCCCGTCGAAGGTCAGTGATTGACCACGCTTCATCTCTGCCTTCGGGCATGCGGTGCGCTCGAAGTAGCGGCAAACTGCCAAGCTCATCATCCAGGATAGAATCTGGTAAAAGGGTTAGGAGGTCTTCAGATAGAAATAGCCGAGCATTTCTCACTCTCTGCGAGGCTCCATGCTCGTCACGCAAACGCTGTCCGAGAATCCTCAAGGCCGCTCTAAGCCGACTCATATCAGGCGAAGGGGGTTCAATGGCATCAAACTTGGCGCGGCCGAGTGGAATCGGTAGCAGACCAGCTCCTATGGATTTGACCTTAGCAAGTTCAACAACAGCAGAATGCGCACCAATAGCTGTTGGAACCCTCCACGCTTGTGGTACTAAAAGAAACAGTTCGTACCAGGCAGCCCGAAGCTGCGCTTGTTCATCAGGTGTTTTTCCCTCAATGGCCTGGGCAAGTATGCGCTCTCCGATCTGCTTAGCTAACCAGTCTGTCAGTATCTCTAAAAGATTATTGCTGCCGACCGTTGGAATACTGAGAATATGTGTTAATGCTTCCTTGAGCCATTTTAGACCAGAAAGAGTCTTTAATGAGGATATAGGGACACTATTAAGCAATCTTGTAAACCATTCGCTTGGCCAGGCTTGAGGAGTACCGCCAAGCCGTGGTGCATCCTCGTCAATGACAATGATAGCGCTTTCTGCCTCTAAAATTTTTCCGACAAGCGAAACCCGTAGTGCTTGGGGGGCTGAATTCCAATTTCTAATAGATAGCAATTTCCGCCCAAGTTCTTTAGTCGGTAAACTCTGCCACAGGACACGGTTTTCACTCACCACAGGCAACAATAAGTGCGTACGTGTCACTTGGTTCAGATGCCTTTGCACAATCGCAGACCTTTTAATGGCATCAAGCCGATGTCGAGCTTCAATTTCTTCTACTCTTTCGGTGATTCTCGATAGTGTTTGCGGTATAAGCGGAAGCAATATTTCGTCACGAAGGGTTCGGTTCCATTTGGCTCGAAGATCATCTTCTTTAATTATATCATCGTCAGTAACACCTGGTATGGACTGTCGATCCTGGGTCGGCCAGAAATAACCATGCAGGACTATTTCCCAATGTCCCTTACACTCTGTACAACGCATGCATTCTATAATCTTACTATGATTCCCTTGCGGTGGAGTCGGATCATCATCCAAAGGGAGAAATACCGCCCAACGAATTCTAACTTCCCCTACCTGGTCGGATTCATATTGTTGAAAAAGCACTGTTATTGCTGCGTGGGCCAAGGCTTTTCGGGGCACTTGCTCTGATTGGCCTCCCGCCCACACTTCTTCAAGGGGCCAAGGAGGCCGTCGCATATCCCGAAGGGTATTAGAGCCTAGTTTTTCCGCACCAATAATGTTCCATAAGAAACCGTTTTCCCAGGTCTTTACCTGCCCATCGAACCTCCGGTATTTGTCCTGATCGTCATTTTGATAACGCCCAACCCAAACTTGATCGCGCGGATCAGGTCGACTAACGTAGGCTAACACCTTGCGACTATCTGTAGCGTCAGGGGTTTGCAGTTGTTCTGCTCGTATTTGAGAAAGATGCCCACACTGAGTGAGTAAGAGACCTAATGTGGCAGGCTGCCCAAACCAATCGGAGAGATTTGCTGGTTTTGGCTGAAAAAGATCTATACCGTGAAGGCGATCCCTTGCGCGGTCAAGATGGTCTTTTTGTCTAAGTGGAACCCAAAGTAATAAACCATTCTCAAACCGGCCGAGCATTTTAATAGCAACAACAGAAAGGCGATTTTGATCGGATTCGCTGACCTTATCCCAGTCGGGGTGAAGCGGGTCTACATTGCTTCGGCCATCAGATCCAGCCCAAGGATTCAGGGCACCTGGAAACTGCACACCATTCTCTGCACCAAGATACACCAATGATTCGCAAATACGGAATATTGTCTTGAGCCCCAAACCAAACCGTCCTATTTTGCTCGCATCCGCACTCTTCGAACCGCCTATAGCTCGGTGAAGCCCACGCTGGTCTTCGTAAGGGAAAGGACCATCATTAGCGACTATCAAGGCAGGGCCGTGAAGCAAGCTGTTATCGGCATTTGACCAGCCGCTATGCAAAACTGCAAAAACGAGTTGCCTTGAACAAGCATCATCAGCATTTTGTACCAGCTCGCGTACCAATGAACGGCCATCACCCGCATCTTTATATACGTCAGCTAAGAGGGATTTAATAGCTCTCACCTCGTCCAGCGGGTCACGAACTATACGAGAATCAAGTTGCCTGTCAATTATCTGCAAGGAATTGAACCCTCAAAATTAGAAGGACCTCTGGGACGTCCATAAATATATAAAAGAAGGACCTCTGGGACGTCCATAAATATATAAATAACTTTCTATTATGCTGATATAATTATTTTATTTTAGTCTATTTCGCCTTTTGCTGTAAACTTATTTTGCCGCTTTTTGAGGTCACAATTTGTGACCTCAAGTTGTACTTCCGGGAGCCTCAAAAAAAAGATAAAGCCCTTCTTAGCATTCTTTGAGTAAAGAAGGGCTTTCATTATTTGTAGAGCCATAAGGCCCCCTGTATGTAAGATGTTTATACCTAGCCGTGCCGGCAAAATAACTGCTTGACCTTAAATGAAAAAATTAAAAAAATCAATGGTGAAATAATCTGGTTGCGCGTTACGAGTTACGGGCTTGTTGCACGCAAAAGCGCCAAGGCGCCAAGAATTTATTTTTTTTGACAGGATAAACAGGATTTACAAGATATTTTTGTTAATCGACCACGGATTAACGCAGATGAACACAGAATGTTGTTTGTTCGATCGACCTGATCGAACAAAAACTGTCATCGCTGCGCGAACACTTGGGATCAGCTATCATTTGGGTTTTCTGAAAAGATACCATTTCGCCCGAGTTGCGGATGTTAGAGCAGGGCAGGATAATACCTGTAAAATTCAGGTAATAACATGCTGAAACTTTGGATTTTGTTCCGGGACTTTTTGAAGTTGCTTGCATAACCCAGGTCAAATTGGTATATCCGACATGGTTACGGTATGGTTTTTTCAGAGAGAGCGACTTCTAATATATTGTTTTTAAATAAAATGGCGGAAGTGCATGGGAATCGAACCCACCCGGGACGGTTCTAGCGCCCCACACCGGATTTGAAGTCCGGGAGCCTCACCAGTAAGCTGCGCACTTCCGCGTGGAAGAAAACCTATCATAAATTTTATTGTATATAAAGAGATACTTTTCAGGGTTGTCAATACTTAAATCCTGGATGCTGATTGGAGCGCGGCGGAACTTGTGCGCCTCAGGCGGAAATCCCGGTTTGTCGGGGATGCCGGATGCATAATACCTGAGGTAATTCTGTAATACCGGCAAAGAAGAAATGGAGATTGGAAATGGTAAATGAGGAGCGCCTGGCCGAAACATTCAAGATGCTGGTGGGAATCGACAGCGTGTCAAAAGAGGAGGGAAAACTGGCCGCGAAACTCAAGGGCATTCTGGAATCATTGGGTGCAACAACATGGATCGACGCCGCCGGCACAAAGATCGGGAGCGATACAGGGAATCTGATTGCCAGGCTGGAGGGCAATACCCAGGCGCCGCCCCTGCTGCTGAATGCCCACATGGATACGGTCGAACCCGGCCGGGGCGTAAGCGCTGTTTTCAAAGACGGCGTTTTTACCAGCGACGGGACCACCATTTTAGGCGCCGACGACAAGAGCGCCATCGCCATCATCATTGAAACCTTAAGGATTATCCGGGAAAATGACCTGCCGCACGGTCCCCTGGAGATCGTTTTAACCGTCTGCGAGGAAATCGGCCTGCTGGGTGCCAAGCATCTTGATTTCAGCCGTATCAACGCCACCTGCGGTTTTGCCCTGGATGCTACGGACACCGAGGGCATTGTCACCCGGGCGCCTTCTGCCAACCGGCTTGAATTCAGAGTCCACGGCAAGGATGCCCATGCCGGGGCCGCACCTGAAAAAGGGATCAACGCCATTTTTCTGGCGAGCAAGGCCATCGCCGGACTCGAGATCGGGCGCATCGACCAGGAAACAACCTGCAACATCGGCGTGATTGAGGGCGGGACGGCCATCAATATTGTACCGAAGCTTGTAATTGTTAAGGGAGAGGTCCGGAGTCATGATGAAGCCAAGCTTGCCGCAATTACCGACCGGATCGTGTCGTCATTTAAAGATGTTGTCGAAAATTATAAGGAACCGGGTCCTGTTGACGCAAGGCCCCGCCTGGAGTTTAGGGTGGACAGCGATTTCCGCCGCACCTTTATCCCCGACGATCATCCGGTGGTGACGCTCGCCCGCAGATCTGCTGAAAATTTAGGCAAACAAATGAATACCAAGACCTCGGGCGGGGGTGCGGATGCCAACATATTTTTTGAAAAGGGCATTGTAACCGGTGTTCTCGGCACCGGGATGCGTGATATGCATACGGTGCGCGAATCGGTTCGTCTGGATGACATGGCCCAAACGACCCGGCTATTGCTGGAGATTATCAAATTGCATTCCTTGGTGAATGCTGAAAAGTAAATGGTGAAAGGTGAACAAGAGGCAGACCATGATTGCGTATTTTGATTGTTTTGCCGGCATCAGCGGCGATATGACCCTGGGGGCTTTTATAGATCTGGGGGTTCCGCTGCCGTGGCTAAAAGACAGATTTGCAGAAATCCCCCTGGAAGGCTTTGATTTGACGGCAACCGGCATCTCCCGCCACGGGATCAGCGCCAAACAGGTGCAGGTCGATACAACAGACCATGTTCATTCGAGAAATTATCAGGAAATAAGATCCCTGATTGCAGGCAGCCGGTTGCCTGCAAATGTGAAGGAAATGAGCCTTGCGATCTTTGAAAAGATTGCGGCAGTCGAAGCCGTCATCCACAATTGCCCCAAGGAGAACGTCCATTTCCACGAAGTCGGCGGCACGGACGCCCTGGTCGATATTGTGGGCTGTGCCCTGTGTGTCGATTTTCTCAAGATCCGCAAAGTAACGGCCTCAAGGATTCCTTTGGGGACGGGATTTGTTTCCTGCCGGCACGGAACCCTGCCGGTGCCGGTACCGGCAACCCTTGGAATTCTCAAAGGCGTTCCGGTTTATGGGACCGAAATACCCCATGAGCTGGTAACGCCGACCGGCGCGGCTATCATCGTTACCCTGGCGGAATCATTTGGGAAAATGCCGGATCTTATCGTTGAAAAAGTCGGTTATGGCGCCGGAAAACGTGAGCTTGACTCGATTCCGAATCTTTTGAGGATTATTACCGGCACCGTGGCGGATCATTCGGCAGACTGTTGCACAGGCCGCCGGCAAGACTCGCTGGTGATGGTGGAAACCTGCATTGACGACATGAACCCGGAACTTTTTTCCTTTTTAATGGAGCGCCTGTTTGCCCAAGGAGCCCTCGATGTCTACTGGGTGCCCGTCTTTATGAAGAAAAACCGGCCCGGCACCATGGTACAGGTGTTGTGCCGCGACGACCGCAAGGAAGCGGTGATTGTCTGCATTCTGTCTGAAACCACCACCTCCGGCGTCAGGTTCCATGATGTCAGCAGGTGTACCCTTGCGCGAGAAATGATTGTCGTGGACACCGTCTACGGCAGCCTCCAGGTCAAACGCATCATCGGCCCGGAAGGCAGGGTCCGGATGGTGCCCGAATATGAAGTCTGCAAAAAAATCGCCCTTGAAAAGAACATTCCCATCAGGATCGTGTACGATAATATTAACCGGTCGTTGCAACCCGAATCGGGTTAAAATCGGTTAATCGTTAATGGTTATTGGTTGAATGGTTGAACGTTCGAGAAGTCTTAAATAACGAATAACGGATAACACAAAACTTCCAGTTGGGCATCAGCGCTCAGATTAAGGTAAAACCAGGACGCCGTGATATTAAAAATCGGGAAGTTAAAGTTGGGTTGCTTGACAAATTTCATGCCAGAGAATAGAGACAGGGCATGAATTTCAAACAGAAAGCGGTTATGTTTCTGGCGTCCGGCTGTTTTATCGGGAACGTCTCTTTTGCTCCCGGCACTTTTGGTACTATCCTGGGGCTTCCGCTTTGCTTTCTTTTCTCTAAAATCAATCTGCCGGTTGCCGTCCTGCTGGCCGTATTGTTTATCGTTTTTGCCGTTCTGATCGCTCAAGAGGCTGAGAAAATTTTAGGGGAAAAAGATCCCGGCGCTATTGTTATTGATGAAATCGCCGGCATTGTGGTAACGTTAATCGGTTTGCCTTTTAATCTGTTTTGCACGGTCGCAGGCTTTATCATTTTCAGGGCTCTGGATATCTTGAAGCCCTATCCCATTCGCCTGCTGGAACAAAAATGTCCAGGGGGGGCCGGCGTTGTTTTGGACGATGTGGCCGCCGGTATTGTAAGCAATCTTTTTTTAAGAATGATATTGTTCGTGATTCATTAACCCGAAGATTTTATAAAAATTTTCATGAAACATCCGGGTTAGTCCGGTACAATCAAGTTGCAAAAGGTGCTATAGAAATTTGAACTCAACGAATACTACAGAAAATGACAAACAGCTAAAAAAGAAAAGCGGTCTGCGCGAAAATATCGAGGCCATCCTTTTGGCGATCGTACTGGCCTTGTTTATCCGGACCTTTATCGTACAGGCCTTTAAAATTCCCTCCGGATCCATGGAAGATACACTCCTGATCGGTGATCATATCCTGGTGAATAAATTTATTTACGGGGTCAAACTACCGTTTCTGATGACCACCGTTATTCCTTTCAAAGAACCCCAGCGGGGAGATATCGTCGTCTTTAAATTTCCCGAGGATCCAGGCAAAGATTTTATTAAACGCGTCATCGGCGTTGCCGGAGACGTGATTGAGTGCCGTGATAAAAAGGTCTTTGTAAACCACAAACCCCTGAATCATGATTTCGGAATTCACACGGATCGCCGTATAATACCGGGACATAGCCAGCCAAGAGACAACTACGGGCCGGTGGCTGTGCCCGAACATTCGCTTTTTGTTATGGGAGACAACCGCGACCACAGCTACGACAGCCGCTTCTGGGGGTTTGTAGATTTGAAGGCCGTAAAAGGCAAAGCATTTATGATCTATTGGTCCTGGGACAAAGATAATTTCGGGGTCAGGTGGAAAAGAATCGGGGACATTTTAAAGTAGAGCAGGTGAATCATGCAGTTTGCAAGGAAAAACATTTTGGATATGGAGTCCCTTTCCGTTGATGAAATCAATATGATTTTAGATACGGCAGACCGCATGAAGGAGATTTCCCAGAGGCCGGTCAAAAAAGTGCCGACGCTCAGGGGCAAGACGGTGGTGTTGTTTTTTTATGAGCCGAGCACGCGCACCCGCGCATCGTTCGACATCGCTGCCAAGCGTCTCAGCGCCGACAGCCTCTCGCTGTCCGCAGGTTCCAGCAGCATGGTCAAAGGCGAGAGCCTGATCGATACGGCCCGAAATCTGGAGGCGATGAATCCTGACGTGATTGTCATTCGACATCCTTCAGCCGGTGCACCTCATCTGCTGGCACGCACGGTCAACGCCGCGATTATCAATGCCGGTGACGGCATGCACGCTCATCCCACCCAGGCGCTTTTGGATCTGATGACCGTCAGGGAGAACAAGGGCAAGATCACGGGCCTGCGTATCGCTATTATCGGCGACATTGCCCACAGCAGGGTCGCCAGGTCAAATTGCATCGGGTTTAAAAAAATGGGAGCTGAAGTTGTCCTGGCAGGCCCGCCCACCATGATCCCCAAAGGGATCGAGTCCCTTGGTGTTTCCGTCACCTATCATATAGATGACGCCATCGGGGATGCCGATATTATCATGATGTTAAGGATCCAAAAGGAACGGCAAAAACACTTTCTGTTTTCAACCGAAAGGGAGTATTCAAAGGTCTACGGTTTGACAAAAGAAAGACTCAAAAACGCCAGAGACGACGTGCTGATTATGCACCCCGGCCCTATTAATCGCGGGGTTGAAATCGCATCGGATGTTGCCGACGGTCCGTATTCCTTGATTCTTGATCAGGTGACCAACGGTGTCGCCGTTCGCATGGCCCTTTTATATCTGGTGGCAGGAGGTATTCGAGATGCGGATGCTGATTAAGGGGGGAAGGGTTGTCGATCCCGGAAATATCGACGGCATTATGGATATCCTTATTGAGAACGGCAAGATTGCTGCCGTCAGGCCGTCGGCATCCGGAGAAGATCCGTCCGATCCGCGAACCGGTTCGAGCGCGACGAAGTGCGGAAAAGGTTCTGCCGACCGGATTATCGACGCCGCCGGTAAAATCGTCACCCCCGGGCTTATCGATATGCATGTCCACCTGCGGGAGCCGGGCTATGAATATAAAGAGACGATTGCAACCGGTTGCAGGGCCGCGGCTTACGGGGGCTTTACAGCGGTATGTGCCATGCCGAATACAAAGCCCGTGAACGACAGCCGGTATGTGACCGAATATATTATAAGAAAAGCCGAAGCAGTGGGTAGCGTACGAGTTTATCCTGTTGCCGCCATCAGCATCGGGCTTCAAGGAAAGGGGCTGTGTGAATATCAAGAATTAAAAGAAGCCGGTGCTGTTGCGTTTTCCGATGACGGCAACCCGGTGATTGACGGTCAACTGATGCGCAGGGCCCTGGAATATGCCAAAGGATTCGGTCTGCCGGTCATTTCCCACTGCGAGTTTCTTGATTTGGCCGGGGGCGGCGTGATGAACGAGGGTGAGGTCGCGACCCGGATGGGGCTTGCGGGCATACCCAATGCCGCCGAAAGTGTCATGGTGATGCGGGATATCGCCCTTTGTGAATTGACAGCAAGCCCGCTGCACATCGCCCATGTCAGCACCCTGGAATCGGTCCGGGCCATCAGAGATGCAAAAAACAGAGGGGTGCCGGTTACGGCCGAAACCGCACCCCATTATTTCACCCTTACCGATGAGGCCGTTTGCGACTATAATACCAATGCCAAGATGAATCCCCCCTTGCGGTCCCGCCATGACCGGGAGGCTGTTCGCCAGGGACTGGCCGACGGGACTATTGATGTTATCGCCACGGATCACGCCCCGCATGCTTTGATTGAAAAGGAAGTAGAATTCGACCTGGCTGCCAACGGCATCGTCGGGCTCGAGACCTCGCTGTCTCTGGGATTGAAACTGGTTGATGACGGTGTCCTTACCATCACCGACCTTATTGCCAAGATGTCGTCCAACCCGGCCCGTATTTTAGGACTTGAAAGCGGTTTGAGAATAGGGCGACCGGCCGACATTACCATCATTGATCCTGACAGGGCATATCAAGTCGATGCCGGCAGTTTCCAGTCGCTTAGCCGCAACACCCCCTTTGACGGCTGGGATATGCAAGGCAAGGCGGTTTTTACGATGGTAGAAGGTAAGGTTGTGTTTCAGGACGAGCGCTTCGTTTGAGGATCGCTTTGCTTCAAATATAAAGCAGTTTATTTTGCGACAACCTCCGACAATGAATCTGCCCATGTCAAACAATACTCCCCACATACTGATTGTCGACGATGAGCTCAGCATGCGAGAGGTGCTCGAACACTTACTCTCCCGGGAAGGGTATCAGGTTTCATGCGCTGAAAGCGGCCGCCGGGCGATCTCGATGATAGCGAAAACCGACTTCGATCTTTTGCTGTGCGACATCCGGTTGGGTGATATGACCGGTCTAGACGTGCTGCGGGCGTCGAAACGGCGAAATCCGAATACCGTGGTCATCATGATATCCGCCTATGCAACCACCGAAACCGCGGTCGAAGCCATGAATGAAGGCGCCTATGACTATGTCCCCAAGCCTTTTGACAATGAAGAGCTTGAAGTGACCATTGCCAAAGCGCTGAAATTGAAAACCCTGGAGCATGAAAAAGAGATCATCGATGATGAACTCAAAAAAACGCTTCATTTCGGGAAGATCATCGGCAACAGTCCTGCGATGATGAACGTCTATAAAATGATCAAACAGGTTTCCAAAACCCGGACCAACATCCTGATCACCGGTGAAAGCGGAACCGGCAAGGAATTGATCGCCCGTGCCATTCATGAGCAGAGTGACCGGCGCGATAATCCCTTTGTGGTCATCAACTGCAGCGGAATCCCCGAGACATTGATGGAAAGCGAGCTGTTTGGTCACAGGAAAGGCGCGTTTACCGGTGCTACCCAGGACAAAAAGGGGCTTTTTGAAATTGCCGACAAAGGTACGGTTTTTCTAGATGAAATCGGGGAAATCAGCCCTCCGATGCAGGTCAAGCTGCTCAGGGCGGTTCAGGAAAGGGTCTTTAAGGCTGTGGGCGGCAACGAAGACATTGCCGTAGATATCCGTTTTATTTCCGCTACCAACAAGGATCTGGAAAAAGAGGTCATTGCCGGACGTTTTCGAGAAGATCTGTTTTACCGGCTGAATGTGATTGAAATCAAGCTGCCGCCGTTGCGGGAAAGAAAGAGCGACCTGCGGCTTTTGGCCCAGCATTTTCTTGAAAAATATTCCCATGAAATGGGCAAAGAAATTACCAAAATTTCATCTTACGCTATCGACCTTTTGAATAAATATGATTTCCCCGGCAATATCCGTGAGCTTGAAAACCTGATGGAGCGCAGCGTGACCCTTTCCAGCACGAATATTATTCTGCCGGACAGCCTGGCCATTTCGTTCCACAAGCAACGGTGGATCGAAAGTATAGAGCAACGCAGGTTCGACCTGGAAGAGGTAAAAAATGGGGTTGTGCTGGATGATATCCTGGAGGAAATCGAAAGAGCCTATCTGAAAAAAGCACTTGAGTATAGTGGTGGGAGCAAGCAAAAAGCGGCCGATCTTCTGGGCCTGCGTTATCATACCTTTTGGCATCGTTTGAATAAGCTGGGAATCGAAACCAGAATCGAACCTTGATAACCTCGGAAATGTTGCAAATTGCGTCACTCCCGCGAAAGCGGGAGTCCATGACAGACTGGAAATATCTGGATTTCTGTTTAGAGTTGCTGCTGTTTTTTAATTTCTTTTAAAATAAAATTAAATATTTTTAAATTTCATGTTTATTTTCCTATTGAATATTTTATCCCCCATTTATGAGAAAAATATCTTTATACACAAATACAAGCTATTATAAATTTGTTAAACCCAACTCAATCCAAGGCATATTTTTTGCAGGAACAGAAATAAGCCTAACCAAATTTTGATTGCTTTTTGGGGCCAAAGCAGGTTAAGATCTGTGAGTAAAAGCGGGAGTTAAGTGTAAGTTCTTGATTATAAACTAAAAGCTTTAAAATGCAAACAACAAGAAAAGGAGGATTTAACATGTTACAAAAACTTAGAGGCAACAATCAAAAAGGTTTCACACTCATCGAGCTCATGATCGTCATTGCGATCATCGGTATCCTGGCTGCCATTGCCATCCCCAACTTTTTGTCGTATCGCACAAAGGGCCAGAATTCCGCAGCCCTCGCTAGCGCCAAAAATTTCTATAATAGCGCGTTGGCTTACTTTGCCGATACCGACAGCACCAGCACTTCGATCGCCAGTGGTGATGTTGTAGCCGGCTTTACTGCGGATCCTAATGTAGCCATTGGCGGAGGGCCGCTGACAGATACCAATGGGGTTATTGGAGGTACTATGACGTTTAGCCACACTGCATCAACCAAGACATATACCCTTCAAGCCGATGGCTCTACAACTTCAGATTAAATATTATGTGACTTAATAAAAAAAGGGGGGCATGAATGCCCCCCTTTTTTTATGTTCTCTCCAGAATTGTGGCTTTGTGGCTGTCCTTATCACTTTAATCCGGGAAAAGATCCCACTGCTTGTTCTCTCTGTCATTTCATGTCTTATAACTTTTTTTGTTCAGCAGCATGGAGGGGCAGTAACATCTATAGAAACCCTCTCATTAAAAGCACGAGTTGCCAACGCAATCGTTGTCTACACAAACTACATCGGAAAGATGATATGGCCATTAGATCCGGCGGTGTTATATCCTCTCCGAGAATGGCATCCTGATCTGACGGCAATGGAAAAACATGAACAATACCGACAAACATAGAATAGTTAATATTCGTTATGATTTTTTGGTCTGTCTGTTTCTCGTAATAGCAATACTTGCCGTTTATTGGCAGGTGAGAAATTATTCGTTTGTTAATTACGATGATTCTCAGTATGTCACTCAAAATCATAATGTACAGGCTGGATTGACTTTAGAAAGCATAACATGGTCTTTCACTGCTGTACAAGCGAGCAACTGGCACCCATTAACATGGATATCTCACATGTTGGACTGTCAGCTTTACGGGATGAACCCGGGCCGGCATCATCTGACAAATGTTCTTCTCCATATACTGAACAGCTTGTTGCTGTTTCTTGTTTTCATGAGGATGACCGGGAAATTATGGCAGAGCGGTTTTGTTGCTGCCCTGTTTGCACTACATCCTCTTCATGTGGAATCGGTTGCCTGGATTTCAGAGCGAAAAGATGTTTTAAGCACTTTTTTCTGGATGCTGAGTCTATGGGGTTACCTGCGATATGTTGAACGGCCCGGCGTCTGCAGATATTTGCTGCTTCTTTTTCTGTTTATTTTAGGCCTTATGACCAAGCCGATGCTTGTAACCCTGCCGTTTGTACTCCTTTTATTGGACTATTGGCCATTAAACCGCTTTCAATCCGGTTCATCAGGAGATGGCAACCACTCTATACAAAGGCCGTTTGATTTCGGTTTGGTTTGGGAAAAAATACCTTTATTCCTTTTATCGGCTGTGTCGAGTGTTACGACCTACATTGTTCAGAAAAGCGGTGGAGCCGTCAATTCTTTGGCTGCGATTCCATTCCATGACAGGATTGCTAATGCTATAGTTTCCTATGTAAGCTACATTGGGAAGATGATCTGGCCTAATAATCTTGCAGTATTTTATCCATACCAGAAATCTATACTGTTGTGGAAGGTTGCGGGAGCCGGGTTGTTGCTTGTGGTTGTACCGGTTGTTATTTTTCGGATGGTTAGAACAAAACCTTATTTTGCAGTGGGATGGTTGTGGTATATCGGAACTCTTGTACCTGTGATTGGACTGGTCCAGGTTGGAGCACAAGGCATGGCTGACAGGTACACATATGTGCCGCTTATCGGTATTTTTGTCATTATTGCCTGGGGAGTTCCTGATTTTATGCCAAAATGGCGCTACAGAAGAATTGGATTTACAGTAACAATAGCAGCAATTCTTGCAATCATGATGATAACGACCCGGTTACAAATAAGATACTGGTCTAACAGCGTTACTCTATTTGAACATGCTCTTGAGGTAACTGTTGATAACTGTATAGTGCACGCCAAACTGGGTGAGGCCTTGGCGGGGCAGGGTAAAATTGATGCGGCTGTCAGGCATTATCACGAGGCATTGCGCATAAAACCTGATTTTGTTGCAGCGCTTCTAAATCTGGGTGTTGCTTTAAAGGAAAAGGGCGAACTTAATGAGGCCATAAATCAATTTATGGCCTCATTAAGTTCGCCCTTTTCCTT
>JACKQG010003240.1_pt1 | contig 20192 bp, 20 predicted proteins | sample 8237621 | NCBI WGS metagenome assembly JACKQG01 (sample SAMN15677084, study PRJNA649215) | marine metagenome | biome: marine; feature: Black Sea; material: saline water; isolation source: suspended particulate matter (SPM) from the Black Sea western gyre | collected 2013-06-09/2013-06-10 | depth... | reverse complement strand
ACTCGGCGCACCCCTTCGGGGCATGAAACAAGTGAAGGGGATATCACATGCTGCCGACTAGCAATATGGTTTTTCTTCTGGCAAACTTCTTCTCGACTGAATGAGCCATTTCCCTTCAATTACAACCCGTTATAATTGCACCCTCCTATAGTTATAAACAGGCCTTTAGATAGTTATAATATTAATTTTGTATAGTTATAAATGATAAGTATACTATATATAGCATTCTTTTAATGGGACCGCCTTCAATTACCTAGTTTGACAATATTATTACCACTAGTTATAATAATATTTATAACTAGTGGTAATAAGGATTTTAAAATGGTCAAGAATCAGGCAGAAGAAATTCGCAGCTATCTTTTGGCGAAAATACCGGTACACCCGAAAAATATTGTCGCCAAAACCTCGAAGGCTTTTGTGTGCAGTCGCACGACCGTCCATCGACACCTGAACCGCCTGTTGCGTGACGGAAAGATCATAAAATCCGGTACTACGCGGCAGGCGCAATATTTTTTAAAAACCGAGAAAAATAAAAGAATTCTTGTTCCTCTGAAACCAGGGGTCGAGGAGGATAAAGTCTGGAAAGATAACTTTTCAACAGATTTTGAAATACTCCCCAAAAATATTCAGGATATTTGTGAATACGGTTTTCTCGAAATGCTCAACAACGCTATCGATCATTCAGAGGGAACCGGGGTAATGATAAAAACGGAGTGGGAGCCTGACTCAATCAGGATATTCTTTCGCGATGATGGTGTTGGTATCTTTCGCAAGATCCAAAATAGTCTGAATCTGGAAGATGAGCGCGAAAGTGCTCTGCATCTATCCAAGGGAAAGTTCACCACCGACCGGGCAAACCATACCGGAGAAGGTATATTTTTCACATCCAGAGCCTTCGATATTTTTCATATCACTTCAAGGGGCATGTCCTATATGAGAACAAATGAAGACTGGTTTGTGGAAACAACGAAGGATGAGAATGTACCCGGAACGGGCTTGATAATGAAAATAGCGCTCGACTCAGAAAGAAAACTCCAGGACATTTTTGCAGAATATACAGAGGAAGACGCTGAGGGGATGCCAAAATTTGATAAGACCCATATCCTAGTACAACTGAGCCTGTTGGGCGATGAACGCTTTATTTCGCGCTCGCAGGCGCGGCGTATTGGTTTGGGGTTGGAAAAGTTCAAGCATGTGGTTTTAGATTTTAAAGGCATCTCTACTGTGGGTCAGGGCTTTGTGGATGAGGTATTTCGCGTGTTTCAATCTAAACATCCTCGAATAAAGATCAAGTATACTAATGCTAATGACGATGTCCGGTTCATGATAGAAAGAAGTTTGCCCACCTTTTAGCAGAGAAACAAAATGGGATTTAAAGCCGGTTTGTTAGTTTTGCTGTTGTTTCTGGTGCCGCAAGCGGAGTTGAAGACGATCAACGCCGAAGTGATTCTGGTTCACGATGGAGACACGTTGACGATCAAGACGAAACGCGACAAATTATATAAAGTGCGTTTGGCAGATATTGATGCTCCGGAAACAGGCCAGCCCTTTGGCAAGCCAGCCCGCAGGCTGGCCACGGATCTGGCGTTGAAGAAAACAGTCAGGGTGAATTATACCTTCAAGGACAAGTATGGCCGTTTGATAGGAGAAATATTTTTGCCCGATGGCAAACTATTGAATGAGGAAATGCTCAAAGCCGGGTTGGCGTGGCATTACAGAGTGAGGCACCCGCACAGCAGCTTTCTTGAAAATCTGGAATATAAAGCGTGGCAAAAACAGCTGGGTCTCTGGGTTCAGGACGCACCCATTCCCCCGTGGGAGTTCCGCCGGGAAAACAGGCCCCCCTCTCCCCCCTCAAACCCGGAAAGTATGGACTATGATCTGATTTTGACGTATGGCCTGGTGGGCAACCCAAAAACCCGGGTTTATGAATGGCCGGAATGTAAGGGGTATCCTAAAAATACCAAGGGATATCTCAGCTTTGGTAATTTCCTTGAAGCGGAAACTTTGGGCTACAGGGCCTCCAGAAGGTGCAATCAGGGTTGAATGTTACCCTATGGTAGGATGGATTCATTCTGCACCCCATTCAGGGGGCAGAAAAATCATAACGCTAACTTAAATCATGCCAACTAAAGACCTTTTATTTCTTGTGGATACGGATATTCCCCACCGCGACATGATGGCAGGGTGGCTTCAGGATCAGGGTTACCGGGTCAAAGTTTTTGATAACGGTGAGCTATGCCTGAACACGTTGGATGAAAACCCCGGCGCAATTTGTTTAGACATCAATATGTCTGAGGGGTTAAATATTCTCAAGCGATTGAAGTTGGCTAACCGGGATATCCCGATTTTAGTGGTGACAAAAAATGATGCGGTGGATTCCGCAGTGGAGGCCATGAAAATCGGCGCGTTTGATTATATGGCGAAGCCGGTAGACAAAGTTCGCCTGAAAATAAATGTTGATAGGGCCATCGAAATGCACACGATGGTCAACAAGATCCAGCGTTTGCAGGGAGAGCTGAAGAAAACCTATTCCTACAAGAATATTGTCGGGCAGAGTGATGCGATGAAACAGGTGTTTGCCCAGGTTGATGAGGTTTCAGGAATAAACATCAATGTTTTTATCAACGGGGAAAGTGGTACAGGAAAGGAACTGGTGGCAAAGGCTCTGCACTTTAACAGTGCTTATAAGACGGGAGACTTTGTCGCGATCAATTGCGGAGCGATCCCCGAAGAGCTACAGGAAAACGAATTTTTTGGCCATGAAAAAGGAGCTTATACCGGCGCCGATGATTCCCGGATAGGAAAACTGGAAGTTGCTAATGGCGGCACCCTGTTTCTTGATGAAGTGGGGGAGATGCCTCCTAAAATGCAGGTAAAACTTTTGCGTTTTTTGCAGGATAAAAGCTTTGAGAGGGTGGGAGGAAATAAAAAAATAAATGTGGACTTAAGAATTATTTCTGCCACAAACAGAAATTTAGAAGAGGCGGTTCGCCAGGGAAAGTTTCGTGAAGACTTGTATTATCGGTTGGTGGTCTATTCGGTTTTCATCCCACCATTGAGGGAACGGCGAGACGATGTTCCTATTCTGATCAACCATTTTCTCAAAAAATATAAATCGGACATCACAAAAAAAATAACCACCGTTAGTTCATACGCGTTGGAGGCCTTGGTTCGCTATACTTGGCCAGGAAATGTGCGCCAGCTTGAAAATGAGATTTACCGGGCCATGGTTTCTACCCGAACAGATACGGTTCAGATCGAAAATCTTTCGCCGGAAATTCAGAAGTTTCGTGCAGGATATGTGGGGGAGGACAATAAATTCATCCCTGTCCAGAAAAATCAAGAACCCACTCTCGAAGCCACCCTGCCCCCCATCTCCCAACCCCCACCCCATACTGTTCCTTCATCCAGTTCAACGTTTGAGGAAATCGAGAAACAGGCTTTTTTGGCAGCCCTGAGCCGGGCAAACGGAAAAATTCCACAGGCTGCAAAGGATTTGGGTATCAGCCGGGCAACATTTTACAGAAAAATTAAAAAATATCGCCTGGTTAACTAAGCGAAATTTGTCTCATCGTCTCAAAGATTGTCTCAATATGAGATATATAATATCAATATGAGACTTTTCTCAATGAAGTTCTTCCAGGGCAGCAGCCTCATTTTTTCATAAACCCCTTTATTTATATATAGTTATATAGTTTATCCCCTATTTGTGGGGGATTGGCATGCTTTATGCTATATGAATATAGTATAGGTAAAAAAATTTGATAGTTATTTGAGGTGAAATGATGACTGCAGCAACAATGAAAACTAAAACTCAAAATTTGGCTAAGCCTTCACAGCGGAAAGCAGAAGCTTCTCCATCTAAAAGAAGGGGTGCGGCTGGGAAAAAATCACCCTGGAAGGCCATAGTTATTTTCCTGATCTTTGCGGGTTTGGTGGCATACATGTTCTCCCCGAACGTCCCGAATCCGCAAAGGTCGGGTTCTCAAAATTCGACCGATAGTGGTTTTGCCAAAAGCTTGGCTAAATAATGTCAGGTAATTAACAAACATGTCAAATCAAGTCGAAGGTTTGAAATATAAAAAAGGCGAAGCCATTATCTGTGAGGGCGAGAGAAGCGACTGCGCCTATATCATAGAATTTGGATCAGCCGAAGTTTACAAGTCGCTTCCAAACGGTGAACAGCAATTTTTAGGGGTTCTGGCTCAGGGCGATATTTTTGGAGAGTTGGGTCTGATTGACGGACTTCCCCGCTCGGCCACTGTCAAGGCACTTGATAATTGTCGAATCCGAAAACTATCCCAGGAAACCTTTGTTTCGTTGGCTAAGCAGAACCCCAAGGCCCTGATGCCGATATTAAAGATTCTGGCAAGTAGACTGAGACAGACCTTGAAACTTGTGGACAAACTGGAAAATAGGCGAGTGATGCCCCAAGCCGTATCTGCGGACCCTTTGTAGTAGCGGGCTCAATTTTTGATTATAATATTTTAGTTGCATTGTAAAGTCGGCCTCACCCGACCAATTCTAAGGACCGGTAGTTCTTACCGGTCCTTTTTAATTCTATATTAATTTTTCTCTGGAATCACAGCATTACTTCTGTTGCTCTAGAATATTTTTTCTAGTAATAAAAGCTCCAAATTCACGTTACCTCAAGCTAAGGCGGATGGAGTAAAAATGAAAAAACAATATTTTAAAAGAGGTGCAGAAATCATAAAAGAAGGCGCGTTGAGTGACTGCGCTTATATTATTGAGTCGGGAAATGTACAAGTTTCCAAAACATTGGCCACGGGCGAAGAACAAACCATAGGCACGCTTCAGGAGAATGATATTTTTGGGGAGATGGGTCTGATCGATTGTCTTCCCCGAGGACTATAAAAACTTCACATGATTAATTTTGGAGGAAGGCCGAAGAATCGGTATAGAACAGAGGTCTTATTTGCTTTAAGGCTCATATTGCAATTTTACCCTTAAAGATTTAGACTGCCCAGAGGTTCATGATTTTTGGGTATTTTTTGGGGTATCACAACCACTCTACCGGGTTTTTGAATGCCACGTTTAAGAAGCTTGCCAAGATTTTTATAAACGGTTTTATATGAAGACAATATATTTTAAAAAAGGTGAAGAAATTATTCAGGAAGGCACGTTAAGCGATTGTGCCTATATCATTGATGCTGGACGGGTAGAGGTTTCAAAAAAACGCCCAAACGGTGAGAAGCATATTATTGGAGTGCTTAATGAAAATGATATTTTTGGGGAGATGGGGTTGATAGATGGGTTTCCTCGCTCGGCCACGGTGGTGGCTTTGGAAGATTGCACCATTTCGATCATGACCCAGGAAGCGTTTAACTCCCTGGCCCAGCATAACCCCCAGGCCCTTATGCCGATACTTAAAGTTTTAGCAAAAAGACTTCGGGCTACTTTGACCTTGGTAGAAGACCTGCAAGAAGGTAAGGTTTCCTCCCACCTGAAGGATCGCATTTAAAACCCTCCCCTGAGTTTCTTTTAATATAAAAAATCCCTGATGGTAGGCAGATGGTTGCGGTTTCATACCCCATTGGTGTAAGCTGAAAAGCTGAATCACACAAAGCGGAATGAGCTATGACCCCTGAATTATTATCACCAGCTGGAAGCCCTGAAAAATTAAAATACGCTTTGGCGTATGGCGCGGATGCGGTATATGCCGGCATTCCCAAATTTTCCCTGCGGGCCAGGGAGAATCCTTTCAAAAATGATTTACTCGAAGAAGCCATCGCCTATACCCACGACAAGGGTAAGAAAATTTATGTTACTGCCAATATTCTTCCGCCTAATAGGAAAATTGCATCCTTTAAAAAATCCCTGGCTCAACATGCCGAATTGGGACCCGATGCATTCATCATGGCAGACCCGGGAATGATTCAATTTGCACTTAAGGAGTTTCCTCAGATTCCGGTTCATCTCTCGGTGCAAACGAATACTATGAACTGGTCTTCGGTGGAATTTTGGTACAACCTTGGAGTTAAGCGGGTCATTTTATCCAGAGAACTTTCTCTGGAAGAGATTCAGGAAATCCATGATCGGGTTCCAGATATGGAACTGGAGGCTTTTGTGCACGGATCGATTTGTATCGCCTATTCGGGACGTTGTCTGTTGTCCAATTATTTCAATCATCGTGATGCCAATCAGGGTACGTGCACCAACAGTTGCCGATGGGAATTTAAAGTCAAAGAGGAAACCGGGAAGGAAACCGAGCAATATCAACCTCTTGAGGGGCAGTATGCTATTGAGGAAACTCAGCGGGGAGGCGAAATGATGCCCATCGATGAAGACGAGCATGGTACTTATATCATGAACTCCAAAGACTTGAGGGCAGTGGAATACTTGAAACCACTTCACGAAGCGGGTGTCATGTCGTTTAAAATAGAGGGTCGATCCAAATCCATTTATTATTTGTCTATGGTTACCCGGGCTTATCGCAAGGCGATCAAAGATCTGGCAGAGGGGCGTTCTTTTGATCCAGAGTTACTCGGAGAAATTAATAAGACCGCCAACCGGGGTTTCACTTCTGCATTTTTAATATCCGCTTCAAATCGGGATACCGAGCGGTTTGATTCGCCACAGGAAAAAGATCAGCCCCAGGTTTTTGGTGGACAGGTTGTGAATGAGCGGCCGGGTTGGATGGAAGTAGAAGTTAAGAATCGAATAGAGTTGGGGGATGAGGTGGAATATATTTCCCCCAGCGGACAATACAAATTTTTCATCAATGCGATGGAAACAAGTACCGGGGAAAAAGCGAACGTAGCGCATGGGGGCAATGGAACGATTTGGATCGGCATTGATCGGCAGGCAGAGCCGTTTGCGTTATTGAGCCTATTGCAGAAAACCGAAACGGCTGAAACTGTTTAGAGTCAATCGATAACTTTATTCACTCATGGTTGTTTTTGTTAGGGTGAGTTTTGGTGGTTTCTGCCCAGATCAGAGTGAGAAAAACACCAACGATCAAAGCCAGTCCCAACCAACCTGACAGGGTATGGATTCCATAGTCGAAAATATCTTTGGTCAAGGTTCCATCAATAGCTATTGCCGCCAAAACAAAGATGAGGAAAAAGAGAAGTTTTTTCAAGATTGGTTTCCGGTTAATGAATCCCTTGTAAATATAAATTGTTTATAGCTGCTGATTTGAGGGATATTGTTTTTCCGGCGGGGATAAAGTTCTTTGCTCCCCAAACAAACTGGTTTTATAATAAGTTCCCTGATTCTGAAATTTTAGCAAGAAATCTTGTTGGCGCAATTGCTAATTTCCTTTCAAATAATTTAATTGGTATTTAATTCCATGTCTGTTCCACTGATGCAAGCGTTGAAAATAGGATCCTATGTCTTCCGGCAAAAACTAAAGGGGAAGAAGCGTTATCCTCTGGTGATGATGTTGGAGCCTTTATTCCGTTGCAACTTAGAGTGTATTGGTTGTGGAAAAATTCAAAAACCCAATGAAATATTGAAGCAGAATATGACACCGGAACAGTGTTTTAAAGCGGCCAAAGAGTGCGGCGCTCCGGTTGTCTCAATAGCGGGCGGGGAGCCATTGATGCATCCGCAAATTGTAGAAATCGTTAAAGGCCTGATTGCCATGAAACGTTTTATTTATTTGTGCACCAACGCCATTCTGCTTAAAGATTATCTGGATCAACTGCCAGTGAGCCCTTATTTGACCCTTTCCATTCATCTTGATGGAATGGAAGAGGAGCATGACCGCATTGTTGATCAAAAGGGAACTTTCAAACTGGCTATTGAGGCGGTTCAAGAAGCAAAAAAAAGAGGATTCCGAGTTACCAGCGCCACCACCTTTTTTGAAGATACGACGGTAGAGATGGCAGAGGAATTTCTCGATTTTTTAACGCCACTTGGGATAGACGGAGTGACCATGGCTTCTGCATTTCGCTATCCGGATGCTCCTGACCAGGATCATTTTTTTGGGCGGCGGCGCACATTTGAATTTTTTGACAAATTGCTGGCAAAAAATAAAAAGGGCCGTTGGGACTTGAACCACTCCCCACTTTATTTACAGTTTTTGCGTGGGAAAAAAGATTATTCCTGCACCCCCTGGGGGAACCCGAATTATTCCGTGCTGGGTTGGCAGAAGCCCTGTTATCTTTTGGATGATGGTTACGCGGATACTTTTAAGGAATTGATGGAAACGACTGAATGGGAAAATTACGGTCATCAAAATAACCGGAAATGTGCGGATTGTACGGCCCATTGTGGCTATGAAGCCACAGCCGTTGAGGACGCAACATCCAGCTTAAAGGGTATGGTTGACTCCGCAAAAATGGTTTTCCAATAACTACCAGGCGTAGGGCCGACAGTTGTTCCTTCTTGCTAGATAATTTTTTTCTATTGTTCCAGCACTACTTTGTTCGGCAAGGGCTCATTAAGCCGAGATAAATTGTTACTTACAAAATAAAGCTTTTGCTACTTGCCGCCCTCGTTAGAGGGTGGTTTTTTCATTGGTGTGGGTTTCTGCCAGTTGTTCCGGTGTGAGCCCTTGGGCCATTTTCAGGTTGGCCCCTTCGAGGCGGGCATTTTTAATTTCAGCTTGCATGAAATCGGCACGGGTAAGATTAGCGTTTTTCAGGTCAGCATTTTTCAGGTTGGCCCATCGTAGATTGGCTCCGCGTAAATTGGCTCCCCGCAAGTTAGTGTTTTCAAGGTTGGCATTTTTTAAATAAGCTCCATAAAGGTATGCTCCTTCAAGGTCCGCGTTGCTAAGATCAGCACCCAGCAGAACGGCCCCTTTTAAATAACAGTCTTTCAGATTTGCTGACTTTCCATCGCGGCCAGCTGTTTCCAGCCAGACTTTGTGGTTGGAAAGGACCGTCTTCAATTCTGCGACCGAGAGAGTGTTTTCTTTAGAAGTTTTGGAATCGATATTGCTCATTCGGGCATTGTACATCCAGAGAATTTAGGACTGCAAGTTTTCTTGTGGGCAAACTATGAAGCGGGCAAAACCCCAAGCCTCTTTTTGAGTAAATTTTTATGGGGTCAATACTTTTTTATAAAGTTCTTGAAACTTTAAACTATCAGGATCGGCCTGAATTGCTTTTTCCAGGGCTTGCCTGGCCGATTCTTTGTTGTTGGTTTGAAGATGGGTGTTGGCAAGCTGGTAATAGGCTTCTGTATAAGATGGATTAATATTTAATGATTTTTGAAAAGAGTCAATAGCCTTTTGAAATTTTCCTTCTGTCTGGTACAGGATTCCGAGGTTGAAATGAGTGAGCATTCCATTTGCATTAACCCTCAGGGATCTTAAAAGAGTTTCTTCGGCTTTTTCCAGATCGCCCATTAAGCGATAACTATCACCCAGATTATTCAGGTAAGTTGAGTTCGCGGGTTCATAGGCAATGGCTTTTTGATAATACTCAATGGCTCTTGGGAGCTCGTTTTTTGTTTTATAGATATTTCCGATGTTGTTCAACGCTTTGGAGTCGTTATCGTCAGGTTTGATGTCTACAGCGTGTTCCCAGTTTTTCAAAGCTTCATTTTTGTTTCCTGCGGTGTAATGAACCATCCCCAGATTGATATGGGCCTGCACATCTTTTGGATCTAATTGGATAGTTTTTTGAAAATCATTTTTGGCCTCTTCATACTTTTTCATTCCAAAAAGTAGGACGCCTTTTTTGCGATAAATTTTTGGATCTTTGGGATTGAATTTTATGGCCAAATCAAATTCTTCCAAGGCATTTTTGAACAGGCGTAACTCAGCTAACTCCAGCGCCAGCTTATAATGCGATTGGGATTGCTTCGCGTCAATTTTCACGTCTTGGGAAGTGCAGGCAAACAAAAGGGAAGCAAGTAAAACGAGGAAAAGCGAACGTCTCATAGTTCAGATCCTTTGAACAATAAGGTGAAAAAAAGGGGCCAGCCATCAATGGCCGGCCCCTGAAATGAAAATTGAACTCTAACCAGCTTGACTAGTTGATACCTCGACCAGCTGCGGTAGTGCCACTAACCACACTTGCGCCATTAGTTAGGTCACCACCAACGGTGGAATCCTGCATGTCACCGACAAACTCCATGGCGAAACCAGTACCACCAGACTCTACATAAACCACGCCCCAAATATTCAGTTGGGCCAGGTTTTCATATTTATATGTTGACCCTACAAGGGTTCCTGTTGTGGGGGCTTGGCTCACAGTAGTCACCCTGACCGAACCAAACTGTGCAGAATCAGCAGTTGGGATTAGATGAGTCCGGGTATCTGTGAATGACGAGTTTGAGCCATTAATAGTACTATGGCTTTGGTTCACAACAAATATTCGATGGGTCTCACCTGCATCGACCGTAAATATCTGCGCCCGACCTGCAGCATTGTTAACTGTTGTGGTCATGCCAATGACTTCGACCACTACACCGATCTGGGTCAAGGCACTATTCAGCGAAGGATGGCTGATACCCATGAAGGTGTAGCTATCATTGGGAACAGCTTGCGCATAAGGCGAAACGGCTAAACGGGTGCTTTCCCGGGTATCATCCGCCTGAGTTTGTCCTGAGGCAGTTTGGGCAAAAGACAGCATCCCAAAAAGCGCAAACAGGATTAATCGTTTTATATTCTTCATGGATCTTTCTCCTTAATAAATTTTTCCAGTTCAAAGTTGAATTTAGAGCACTAATTTTACGGAGCAGCAGGGCCAACGACCTGTGGAGTAGTAGAGGCTCCCAAAAGGTGTTGTGTTGCTTGAGAATCAGACATATCGCCGATAAACTCCATAGCAAAACCCGTGGTATTCTGTTCTATAACCACAGAACCCCAAAAGGACAGCATTGTGGCATCTTGGTATCCGTCACCTATGTTTCCACCTGTGCTAACCTTGGTCTCAGGATTTGATGCGCTTGGGTCGATACGTACATGCCCATGTGTAAAATCAGTGGTTCCAGTAATGAACTGGCCAGTTGGAATACTGGTTGAGTTAACCGTAGCGTGGTTTGTCCTGACGAGAAACACCCTCGTTGTTGTTCCAGAAGTGATGGTGAAACTCACCGCTGTACCAAAAGTACTATTAGCGTTGGTGAGGGCGTTAACGGTTAAACCAATCTGTGAGGCCATACCGGAAAGTGAGGTGTGACTCACAGCAATGAAGGTATAAGACCCAGAATCCGACTGCCAGTAAGGAGATACAACCCTACTTTTATTCTCCACCGCGAAAGCATTTCCTGCCAGAAGGGCCAGAAAAGCTAAAATCGCGATTAATTTTGAAAATCGCTTTGTCAGCTTAGTTTTCATTATACTTCTCTCCTATTGTATATATGCATCAATTGAAAGTGATATCTATTTAGGAACATCTCAAAACAAGTTTTTCCAGGCGCCTCCTCCCAAGCTCTCGCTTTACGAGATTATTAACTGAGCTAAAACACTCTATATTCAAAGAGTCGCGCAAAAAACACGCCCCCTTAGATGCTAAATAGTATATATAATTCAATTGTATTTTTCTACCGTCCTGATCTGAAATATCCCTAAAACCCTTGCTTGACAGTCATAAAATCCAGAAAATACAAATAAGCACTTTATTTGCAACAGCTTATGCGTAATTTTCAGTGTAATCCCGGGTTTTTGGGCAATATTCGTCATAACTCCTATCGGTCTAGGGGGTTCTATTCTTTAGAGCCATTTGAGAATTATTTGAAACTTTTACTCTTTTCGGCTTTGGCCTTTGATTCTTTGTTGTTTACCCAGTTGAGAAAGCTTTGGCTATTTGGTACAATCGATATCTGCTTTATTAAATAACTTTATAAAAGTTAGAAACTTATGAGCTTTTTTCCGGTCGAGACTCTGAAGTCTGAAAAATGGTGTGGTGCTGTAATTTTTTTGTTTGCGTTGATATTTTCGTCAGGTTGCGCCACCACCGAGCTGATGCCGGAAGATAATAAAATTCTGGCGCAGGAAAAATTCAAGGAGGCCTTGCAGGCAGGTTCGTTGAACCAACGGGATAAAATGGTGGTCTTGCTCAAAGAGGCATTGGAGCTGAACCCTGCAGAGCCTAATTTTCATTTTTTTCTGGGAGAAGCTTACTTTACGCAGGGTGATCTTCGACTGGCAGAACAGGAGTATTTAACAAGTATCAAATTAAACAATAATTTGAAGGACTCCTATCGGCAGTTGGGTTTGGTTTACATGCAACAGAGGCATTGGGAAAAAGCGATCCAATACTTTCGTGAAGATTTGGCGCTACCGGGAACCCGGCAGCCTCAACAGATTTATAATTGGATCGCGCTGTGTTTCTATAATCTGGGAAAAACGAATGAAGCGGAAAGCGAGTGGAAAAAAGCTCTTGAAATAAAAGATAATGCCGGGATTCGGCTTAATTTGGCCTTGGCTGATATTAATCGTGAGCGTTTTGACCAAGCTAAAGACTCCCTGCAAAAGGCTTTGTTGCTCAGGCCGCGTTTTTCTCAAGCCCATTTTGAGTTGGCACAATTATATCTAAAGGAAAATAAAAAGGACCAAGCGTTAGATCATTTTCAAAAAGTGATTCTTTATTCCCCCAGAGGGGACTTGGCCAAAAAATCTCAAGAATATATAAAACTGGTTCGTCCTGAATGAAAAATAATGGTTGAAAACTTTGGTTCTTATTTAAAACATGAACGCGAATTAAGAGGAGTGCCTCTGGAAGAAATATCCGGGGCCACCAAAATTCATATTCGTTTTCTTAAGGCTCTTGAAGAGAATTCTTTTGACGAACTTCCTGGCGAAGTTTTTATTAAAGGATATATCCGATCCTATGCCGACATCATCGGTTCGGATGTTGAGGAAATGCTCAATATCTACAAAGAATCCGTGGAGTTCAAAAACCAGGGAGTTACCCCCTCCCCAACGCCCTCCCTGGTGACACGATCCAAGACCTTTTTGACATTTGGCTTGTTGATTTTGGTGGTTGTGGGCCTCGTCTTTGGGGTGAGATTCCTGATAAAAAAGGGGGGTAATGCAGAAGAGAAAAAAGTTTCCTTAATTCAAAAACAGGCAACCATACCGGAACCGCCAATTATTTCTACTGTTTCCAAAAACCTGGTAGTGGAAAAAATTACGGATGTTCAAGAGGCAGGCTCTGCTGAACCTGAGACTCCCGAACTATCCGCCAGTTTGCCTGATCAATTTGCCCCGCAAGAAGACTTGGACAAGAAAAAAGTCTCATCTCAGCAGGAACTGACCGAGCTGCAGGCACCGCCCGATTTGAATGAACAGACCTCAAGTACTTCGCTAGCTGATCTGGGTCCTCAAAATTCTGCTGATAAGGAAAAACCTTTAAAACTTACGATTCGGGCACATGAAAACTCGTGGTTTAATATGACCGTTGACGATTTCAGGGAAGAGGATTTTATTCTTCCCGCAGGAACTGCAAAGACATTCGGGGGAAATTCTAACTTTCGCTTGACGGTGGGTAATAAGACAGGAGTGGAGTTATCATTAAACGGCAAGGTTTTAACTTTGCCGGAAAGTACAGACAGGGTGGTCAAAGACTTTATTATTAACTCTAAACTGGTAGAGTGAACTGTGGCTAAAATTGATGCCTTCTTCAAGCTGATGAATGAGCAGGGCGCTTCAGACCTACACCTTGTTGCGGGATCGCAACCCATACTCAGGGTTCATGGGGACATGGAGCGGATCAAATACAAAGCACTGGATAATGATGAACTGAAGGCCATGTTGTATGAAATTGCTCCGGAAAACAAAATCAAGGTTTTTGAAGAAACCGGGGATGTGGACTTTGCCTATGAAATTCCCAATCTGGCTCGTTATCGGGCGAATTATTTTCAGCAAAAATGGGGCGTGGGAGCGGTCTTCAGGGAAATTCCAAGTACAATTCTGACTTCCGAGCAGCTGGGGCTTCCCCCAGTCATCACAAAACTTTCCATGTTGCATAAGGGCTTGGTTCTGGTTACAGGACCGACAGGAAGTGGAAAATCAACAACACTTGCTGCGATGATGGACTACGTTAATAAAAACAAGAAAAGCCATATCATTACTGTTGAGGACCCGGTTGAATTTGTTCATAAAAGCCAAGGTTGCATTGTAAATCATCGGGAGGTGGGGGTGCACACAAAGGGGTTCAAGTCCGCCCTGCGTGGAGCCTTGCGGGAGGACCCGGATATCATCCTTGTTGGTGAAATGCGGGACCTGGAAACCATTGAGCTGGCTTTGGAAGCCGCTTCTACGGGCCATTTGGTTTTTGGTACGCTTCATACCCAGAGCGCAGCAAAAACTGTTGACCGGGTCATCGATGTTTTTCCGGCGCACCAGCAGTCGCAAATTCGCACCACCCTTTCAGAATCCTTGAAAGGAGTCGTGGCTCAGAACCTGTTCAAACGTATTGATAAAAAAGGCAGGATGGCAGTGCTGGAAATTCTGGTAGTGACTCCGGCGGTTTCCAACCTGATTCGAGAGGGCAAGACCTTTCAAATTCCTTCAGCAATCCAGACGGGGAAAAAATATGGAATGCAGTCTTTGGATGATGCCATTCTCGTGGCTCTGGAAGAGAAAAAAATTAGTCCCGAAGATGCTTATGACAAGGCGATAGTTAAAGAGCGATTTATACAGTTCCTTAAAACACCTCCAGAATTTTTGTGAGTGACCTATGAGAAAGCCGAAGTTGATCATATTTTAACCACCATGCTGGAAGCGTTCGGAAATATTTCCGATCTCAATATTACAGTAGGAAAAGCTTGTCAGGTAGAGTCGTCCGGGCAATTGACGGCGGTTTCACTAGACCCTCCCATCGAGAAGCTCACGCCATTCCAGGCAGAAATATTTGCCCTGAATCTGATCAACGCAGATAGAAGGCTGACAGAAATTTTAATTCAGCAAGGTTCCTGCGATTGCTCCTATTTTCTGGTGGGCAAAGCCCGGTTCCGAGTGAATATTTTTTCACAGCGCGGAAACTATTCCATTGTATTGAGAAAACTGGAGACGCGAATTCCATCCATTGAGGACTTAAAACTTCCAGCCCAGTTTGCCAAAGCAGCGGAAGAAAAAAATGGGTTGATCCTGGTTACAGGGGCGACCGGAAGCGGAAAATCGACCACGCTTGCGGCGTTGTTGAATAAGATGAACGAGGAAAAATCCGTGCATATTATCACTCTGGAAGATCCTGTGGAATTTGTGCACCCTCATAAAAAAGCTACCTTTAACCAGAGGGAGTTGGGGAGCGATTATGATGCGTTCTCCAGTGGACTTAGGGCGGCCCTTCGCCAGGCACCCAAGGTTATTCTGGTTGGGGAAATGCGTGATCGGGAAACGGTGGAGATCGGCCTTAGTGCTGCAGAAACCGGTCATCTGGTCATGAGTACTCTGCATACAGTAGATGCCGGACAAACCATCAACCGAATTGTGGGTATGTTCTCTCAGGAAGAGGAACAACAGATACGCATCCGCCTGGCAGATACTATTCGGTGGATTATTTGTCAGCGTCTGCTTCCCAAGGTAGGTGGGGGCCGAGTGGCTTTGCTCGAGATCATGTCTTCCAATATGCGGGTGAAGGACACCATCATCAATGGCGAATCCGAAGGTAAAACTTATTACGAAATCATAACCAATGGCGATGCATACGGTATGTGGACTTTCGATCAGCACATAATGAAAATATATCAGGAGGGTCTCATCACAGAAGAAACTGCTCTGGCATATGCTTCCCGAAAGGCTGTGGTTGGCCGGGGTATTGACACCCTCAAATCGGCTAAAGGGGAAAAGACCACGGACATTGAAGGGCTTAATATGGATGATGAGTATGGTGCATAATTAAAAATTAGAAAGGGTGAACCAAGATGCAAGTCGAGTGTAATTCGTGTCAGCGGTCCATGAATATTCCGGATGAGAAACTGCCGAAGGATCAGGCCTTCTCCATAACTTGCCCGGGGTGCAAAAATAAAATCAAAGTAGATCAGCACCTGAAAACCCAAGGGTCACCAGCAGTTCCCGTATCTGAAACAGAAGAGGTGGTAGACGCGGCGAGCATGGTCGTGGAACATGAAGAGTTTGAAGACGATGATGAGCTGGTCATTTATGAAGAAGGTGACCAGTTGGCATTGGTATTGGACGAAAAAAACCAATCTGCCTGGACCCAGGCGTTGGAAAGCAGAGATTTTAAAATTCAATACGCTAAATCACCAGAACATGCGGTGCATAAAATGAGGTTCACTCACTTCCATTTTATTGCCTTGCATGAAAACTACGGAAATAAGGGTCTGGATAATAACCCTGTTTATCAAGTCTTGATCGAACTGCCTATGGTGACGAGGAGAAACATTTTTCTGGCGTTGTTGGGCGCGAACTTTAAGACCTTGAATAATATGCAGGCCTTTCAGAAAAGCGCCAATGTCGTGATCAACGAAAAAGACATGGATAAGCTGGCAGATGTTTTAAAGAAAGCAGTTTCCGAAAATGAAATTTTCTACAAGGTGTTTAAGGAAACCCTTCACTCTATGGGGAAAGCATGAGGCTACAAGACACGCCCATTCACCAACACTATTCCGCTGGTGATATCATCGTTACCGAAGGGATTATGAGCAACAATGCTTATGTGATTATCAAGGGCCAGGTTCGTATCACCCAGAAAGTTGATAAAAAAATAGTGACCATAGGAACTCTCAAGGAAGGAGAAGTTTTTGGAGAGATGGGCCTGATTGCGGAAACGGTGCGGAGCGCCAATGTATCCGCAATTGGAGATGTGACCGTTGGTGTGATTGGCAAGGAACTTTTTGACAAGGCAATGGATGAACTTTCGGATGGCATGAAGCCTATTATCCTGGCATTGGTAGGGCGCCTGAGGATCACAACGCATTTACTGACACGCATTGGACTGGAGCTTGAAAACACAAAAAGTAAAATTAACGCTTATACTTTAAAGCAACAGGAATAGCCCAAATAAATTATGCCTACTTTTACCTACAAATCGCGGGTCCGGGGGAAACTAACTTCCGGGGAAGTGGAAGCGGTAGACGAAAAATCTGCGATCTCTAAACTGAAACAGCAGAATATTCGTGTTACCACCGTCAAGAAAAAAGGTGGTGGAAGTGCTTTGTTTGGGCCCAAGGTTCATAAAATCACCACCCGGGACGTGGTCATTTTTACCCGGCAGTTTTCTACCATGGTCGATGCCGGGCTACCATTGGTCCAATGTTTGGATATTCTTGGGAAACAGGCTGATAATCCAACCTTTGGGGAAACGATTTTAAAGGTCAAAGGAAATATTGAAGTCGGGAACAACCTGTCGGAATCCATGAAAAAATTTCCCCATGTTTGGGATACGCTTTATTCCAATCTGGTCGAAGCGGGAGAGGTGGGAGGAATCCTGGATATCATCCTCAGGCGTCTGGCTGAGTATATTGAAAAGGCTGAAGCACTAAAGAAAAAGGTAAAAGCCGCAATGGTTTATCCTGGAGCCATTGTCAGCGTGGCGTTTGTTGTTGTGGCGTTTTTAATGATCTTTGTTATTCCGGCATTTGCCGCCATGTTTGAGGGAGGAGGCAAGGCACTACCGGGACCCACTCAAATCGTTATGAATGTCAGTAGTTTTTTCCAAAACCAGTGGTGGGTCATGTTGGGCGGGGGGATCACTTTTTTCTTTGTATTCAAAAAGGTTTATGCAACCGAGCGGGGAAATATTGAGATAGACAGAATTGCTTTAAAGTTACCCGTGTTTGGAATGTTAATTCGTAAGGTCTCGGTGGCAAAATTTACGCGGACTTTGGGAACCCTGATTTCAAGCGGAGTGCCTTTGATCGAAGGCTTGGATATTTGCGCGCGGACTTCGGGAAATAAAATCGTGGAACTGGCTGTGTTTAAAACTATTGAGGCCATCAAGGAAGGTGAAACTATTGCCGCCCCTCTTTCGCGGGAAGATGTTTTTCCCCCTATGGTTATTCAGATGATTGATGTTGGAGAAGCCTCGGGCTCTCTCGATAAAATGCTGGCCAAAATCGCAGACTTTTATGATGAAGAAGTTGATGCCGCAGTTGAAGGCCTGACGGCCATGCTTGAACCCATGCTAATGGTTTTTCTGGGAATTGTGGTCGGATTCATTGTTGTTGCTATGTACCTACCCATATTTAAAATGGGAGAAGCTATTTAGACGAAGGACGAATTCTTTAGCGGACCCGACCGCACTATGACACGTGAAACCCACAATCAGGACCATGAGTTAGAGCAACGAGTCAGAAGAATAATGCTCTTGAGAGTTTTCTTTTTGACTGGATTTGTGGCTCTTCTGCTTACCTTTCAAGAACGTTTGGGGATCACCGCACCCATAAAGCCCCTCTGCATGGTCATCGGGATAGGTTTTTTCATGTCCCTGATTTATGCGGTTCTTTTCAGATTTTTGACCTTGACGGAGATGGCTTCTCTTCAGGTCGCGGGAGACTTGCTTCTGGTAGGAGGTATTCTCTTCACCACGGGGGGTATTGACAGCCCCATTTCCTTCCTTTTCTTATTTGTAATCATTGCATCCAGTGTCATGCTACCCAGGGCCGCAACCTATCTGGCGGCATCAGGCGCCATTATCATTTATGGGGTGCTGGTGGACCTGGAGTATTTTGGCATCATCACTCCAGTTTATTTGTTTCCAGAATCAAAGGTATCTTTTGCAAGCGGTTATGTTTTTTATGTAATTTTTTTAAATATAGTTTCCTATTACACGGTGGCTTACCTCAGCAGTTTTCTCTCTCATCGGCTGCGAATTGTTAAAGAGGAACTGGTTCGTGCAAGCATCAACCTGGAAGAGCAAAGGGCTTTTAATCGGAATATTGTACAGAACATGGGAAATGGATTGATCACCATTGATCCGGAAGGCACGATCACATCAAGCAATCCTGCGGCGAGAGCCCTGACGGGTTATTCTATCGAAGAGAGCCTGAGGAATCCCATAGAGGATCTGATACCTCTAACCGAATTGAAAAACCTGTTTTGCGGAGATAAAATACTTGATCTTCCAAAGCAAATTGAAGGGGAATACCAGAGAAAAGATGGAAGGGTCATTTTTATCCGGATAAAAATCAGTCACCTTGCTGATCTTAATGTGCCGGGATATATTCTCGTATTTGAAGATCTCACCAAATTAAAAGAAATGCAGGAAAAGGTTTTAAGGACAGAGCAGTTAGCTGCGGTGGGAAGGTTTTCGGCAGGGCTTGCCCATGAAATCAGAAACCCGTTGACTTCATTGAGCGGTTCTATTCAGGTTCTGGCAAGAGGTCTTAAACTTGAAGACTCCTATAAAAAACTCATGGAAATAGTTATGAAGGAAACGGATCGTTTAAATACTATTCTTTCTGATTTTCTCAACTACACCCAGACAAAAAAAAACAATAATACCATTGTAGATTTAACTCAACTTATTCAGGATGTAATCACCCTGTTAAAAAATAAAGAGGACTTGAGTTCTAAAAAACAGATTTCTTTCAAGAGAACGACAGACCACTTGACTCTAAATGGGGATGAGGAACAAATTAAACAGGTTGTATGGAATTTGTGTATCAATGCTTTGGAGGCGATGTCACAGGGTACCCTGACCTTGTCGCTCAAGGAGGTTTTTTCTTTCCAGAGCGGAGATTTTCAGACTATTCACGGAGGCATGGTTCTTGAGGTTCAAGATGAGGGTTGCGGCATTGCCTCAGACCAGATCAATAATATTTATGACCCCTTTTATTCCAGCAAGAAAAATGGTGTAGGATTGGGGTTGGCAACTGTTTATCAAATTGTCAACCGAAACGGAGGGGTTATGGATGTTAAAAGTATTCTTGGTAAAGGCACTTTGTTCACGGTTTTTCTTCCAGATCAAGAAAGCGTAAAAGTTGTCTCCCTGCCTGCTCATTAATAGTAAAAATTTTTAAAAAGGAAACCGCTAATGTCAGGAGATGGGCCCATAAAAATAAGCGATACTTCAGAAATTGCTGTTTGTACCTGCATGCAGTCCAACCATTGGCCATTTTGTGATGCCACACATCACACCACTGGCGGGGATGGGCCGGAAATAGTACAGTTGGATAAAAATAAAACCTATTATCTATGTGGTTGTTTCAGAACAAAAAACAGGCCTTTTTGTGATGGGTCACACGAAAAAATTAAACCAGCGTGACGCTGGACTGTGATATTTCTTCATTATCTCTCATGCCCCGAAGCAACTGTGTTAAATGTCAAGCATTGGAGATGAGATTTTCATTCCAGAGTGTTT
>JACKQG010003239.1_pt1 | contig 20197 bp, 16 predicted proteins | sample 8237621 | NCBI WGS metagenome assembly JACKQG01 (sample SAMN15677084, study PRJNA649215) | marine metagenome | biome: marine; feature: Black Sea; material: saline water; isolation source: suspended particulate matter (SPM) from the Black Sea western gyre | collected 2013-06-09/2013-06-10 | depth... | reverse complement strand
GAGGAGGCCGCTCTTCTCGGCGGGGAAGCCCAGGATGGCGATGAAGGAGAGGGGGAGGAAGGCCCGGACCCCCATCCTGAAGGCCATGACGCTCCGGAGGACGCTGATGGAGAGCACGTTCCGGGTCCTCATCGCCTCCCGGAGACTGGTCCAGGAGAGGGAGTCCCTAGTTCTGGCCTCAGAGGAGCTCGATCCCTTGACGAAGAAGATGAGGATCAGGGAGAACACGAGGGCGGGCATGGACAGCAGTGCGAGGGCGGGCCTCCAGCCCATCATCGTCAGCAGGTACGCCGTTAGTAGGGGGGTGAACGTGAACGCGAGGGAGGGTATCGACTGGTTGAGCCCCAGCATCCGCCCCCGCTTCGAGGGATCGGTCGCCGAGGTGACCAAGGAGGCTCCCACGGGGTGCTGGGGGCTGCTCCCGATCCCCCCCAGGATCGTGAACCCGAAGAACTGGAGGAAGCCCCGGCTCATCCCGGCCAGAATGTTCATCACCGCGTTGATCAGGTTCCCGACGCCGAGGAGCATCCTCCCGCTGGTCCAGCGGCGGAGGTACCCCACGAACATCTGGGGGAACCCTGCCACGAAGGTGTTCGCGGACCTGAGGAGGCCCAGCTGGGAGTAGGAGAGAGAGAACTCGGCCATGATCTCGGGGTAGAGCATGGGCATCGCCCCGCTGATCATGTGGTTCAGCATGTGCAATATGATCGCGATCCAGACCATGAGCGATGACTGCTGATCCTTCTGTTCCTCGGGTGTGTCCACATCGATCAATCCAATTAGAGGAGAGTGATCCAGCAGGCCCCATATATGGTTAGCCGTCCGGTTCGCTGGTCAAAAGTTCGGGACCTCGAGCAAGGGAAGGGGATCAGGGGAAGAGGAATCACCTGAACAGGTTCATGGCGTCACAGCTTCACGCTGACCTCGACGCCATCCAACCCGCTTCGATGGAACGTGCTCTCGTATTTTCCCGAGTCCCTCACGTGATCCAGATAGCCCCTCATCGACCTCGACATGAAGCCGACGTTGTCAGCGACCACCACACAACCGCTGCGAAGCTTATCCTCGACGAGCCGGAGATAGTCGAGGTACTGGTGCTTCGCGGCGTCCATGAAGACCATGTCGAAGGAGCCTTCCAGGGTCGGGATGATCTCCAGGGCGTCCCCCACCAGAACCTCGATCTTGAGGGGAAGCTCGGCCCGGGCGATGTTGGCCCTTGCCTGCTCGGCCTCGTCCCTGTCGTACTCGATGCTGACGATCTCCGAGCCCTCCCCGAGCTCTTTCCCCATGAGTATCGTGGAGTAACCCACGAGGGTGCCCACCTCCAGGATGCGCCTCGGCCTGTATCTGCGCACCGCCTCGATGAGGACCCGCCCCCGGCTGGGCCCGATTATGGGGAGATACCGCCTGTGGGCGGACCTCTCGATCTCCTCGAGGACCTCGTCGGCCTTGCTCCGAGCCATCAGGTCCGGGTTTCCCGGGGGCCCGGATAAGGGTTGTGCGGATTCCCGTTCCTACCAGGGGGCTTTGCGTGCGCGAGTAGGTGCGAATTTATTATCGCTGGCAGGCGGGGCAGATGTAGGTCACGCCCCCGGAGACCTGGAGACCTTCGATGGGGCTCCCGCAGCGGGGGCAGTCCTGGCCTTTCATGTGAGGGCCCATGGCCGGGGTGTAGCCTCCCCGGTTGCCGTAGAGGTCCAGAAATTTATCCTTCCCCCCGAGTCTCAGCCTCTCGTCGATGACCAAACGCATGGCCCCGTACAGGGCCCGCCTCTCGTCCTCGCTGAGATCGGAGCCTTTCCTCTTGGGGTGAGCCTTTGCTCTGTAGGCGATGTCCTGAAACGCGCTGTTGGAGAGCCCGACCACGATGGCGTTCTTCCCCACGAGAAGCCCTTTGAGCATCCGGTTCTCGTCGCCGAGGAGCACTGAGAAGAGCTCAGGCGTGAGCCTCTCGTCGTCTGGAGACAGGGTCTCGGAGAAATCCCTTCTGTAGATGTAGGACCCGTCCAAGCCGTCGTCCTCGACCGCCTGGATCACACCCATGCTGGTTAGCCTCACGGTCAATACCGCACCGTCGGTGAAATCGAGTCTGAGATGATATCTCTCTGATGAGGCTTCGCCGGGGGCGTGGTACAGCACTCTCCCCCCGTACTCAGGGGTGACTAGCAGGTTCCAGCCGTTGTCCAGCTTGACGCGGACGGTGTTCCCCCTCGACACCACAGACTCGACAGCCCCTCCGATGAGCCTCTGATAGTCGGCTGCGTCCCTGTTCATGAAGCCGATCTTCTGGAGCCTCTCACAGTCCTTCAAAGCGCAAGACTCGATGCGTTTACCCGGGAGCTCGGAGCCTATCTGCCTCGCGAGAATCCGGGCCTCGGGGAGTTCGACGCTCATGGTTTCCCATTGATCCCGAATATTCACGGGGTATTAAATGGTGCTGGGGAAGTCACTTGGTCGCTTTTATGCTGTACATGAGGGGGAGATCGTATCCGGGGAGCCTGCTGTATCCGTCCTCCCCGGGCTCCATGAAGGCTATCTGGGTGCCGTCGACGCTGAAGGGGTACTCTCCGAGCCCCCGGATGGTGAGGCCGGCGCCGATGAGGGCGTTCACCACCTCGCTCATGGGATGGGCCCATTCATAGGAGCTCCTGTTCACCACCTTCGCCTCGGGATCGGCGTAGGAGCCATCCGCCTCGTAGTAGTCGGGCTCCTCTCCCTGCCAGTACCGGTATTTGACCCTGAGCTCCGATGGCCACTCGTCGTCGAAGACCCACATGAAGGGGTGGAACTCGGCTATGAAGAAGGTGCCCCCGGGCCTGAGGTATCGGGCAACGATCTCCGCCCATGCCTCCATGTTGTGGAGCCAGCACAGGGCCCCGTAGCTGGTGAAGACGACGTCGAACTCCCCGTCGAGATGTTTGGGCAGATCGTAGACGTTGCCGCAGATGAAATCCGCATTGACACCCGTCCTTGCGGCGAGGCTCCTCGCGAGCTCTATGGCGGTGTCGCTGAAGTCGACCCCGGTGACCCGGGCCCCGAGTCTCCCCCAGCTCAACGTGTCCAGGCCGAAGTGGCACTGGAGGTGGAGCAGGGACTTCCCGGAGACGTCCCCCAGGGCCTCCAGCTCGATGCTGTGGAGGCTGTTCTTGCCAGAGATGAACCCATCCAGATCGTACTCGTCCGACTTTGCGTGGATATCCACGAGCTCGTTCCAGCGCCTCTTATTCACATCGTAATATTTCTCCATAGGGGATGCCCTCTTCGTTATATCGAATTCTAATGATGCAGCCCTATTTATCGAGATGTCTCCAGAGCAGGGGCTTGGATTCCTGTCACAGCTATTTTATGGGACTCTCTTGGGCTCCCGGACATAGTACTGGAACAAGACCGTGGCCATCAGGAGAATAACGGAGATCACACCAAAGGAAGGGAGATAATCGTAGCGGGAGAGGAGGAAACCCGTGAGTATGGGGCCCGAGGCGTGGCCTATATCCCAGAGGCTCCCGAACACCCCCATCGATGTCCCGTGGCCCCTGGCCCGGGTCTGCTCCGCCACCATGGCCGCGGTGGAGCTGGTGACCATGGCCTCCCCCAACCCGAAGACCAGCGTGAGAGCCACGAGGAGAGTAAAGTCCGTCGTGGTGGGGTAGAAGATGAATGAGGCCATGCAGATGAGCATCCCCGCGGTGATCAGGGGCTTCCGCCCGTATGCGTCGGAGACCCTGCCCATCACCGGGCGGGCCAGGAAGAGCACCACTAGCTGAACCCCCCACAGGACCCCCGCGTGGAAGCTCGTGAGGCCGGCCGTCACGGTGACGTAGACGGGGAGGAACGCCTCCAGCGCCCCCACCGTGAGGTTCTGGACCCCCTCCATGCCGCTGGTCAGGAGCACCTGGGAGTCCGTCAAGACGGCGACCACGTCCTCCCTGAACTTCCTCATCACCTCCGCCACAGACGGGGGATCGGGGCTCGCCCTGCTCGGGAGCCTCCGCCACAGGACGAGGACCAGCAACAGGGAGACGCTCCCGATTAGCCCCACCACGAGATAGATCTGCCTGAAGACCGAGGGGGCCGGGTTGTCACCACCCAACCATTGGAGGAGCCCCCCTCCAAGGGGAGCCGCTATCATGCCTCCCAGGATCGAGGCCGACGAGTAGGTGCCTATGAGCTGCCCCTTCTTCTCGCCCGCGATGTCCATGATCACCGCCATGGCCACCGGCCCGTAGATTGCCGTCGCGAAGCCGTGGAAGAACCGGATCGCGACGAGGAGGCGGATGTCGTGGATGAAGTAATAGGCGAAAGGCATTAGGCCGAAGATGAGGACAGACGAAAAAAGTGCAGCCCTCCTGCCGTAGACGTCGCTCAGGGTCCCCGCGGGGGCCTTGAAGAAGATCCCGGTGACGGTGCTCATCCCCACCACGAGCCCCAGGATCGTCGGGGTGGCCCCGAGGGACCTCGCGAAGAGGGCTAGGAGCGGGGTGCGGGCCATTCCGTAGCTCAGTCGCGCGAAGAAACCGATGAGGATCAGCGCCAGGAAGGTCCCGGTCACGGGCGGAGCCCCGGACTCCTCAGACATGGAGTTCTCTCATCTATCTTGGGGACTCGGCATTTAGATTTTCTATGAAAAAGACGGCCTATCTCGGTATAATCAGAAAAAAGGAGGGTCAACCCTTGAGGGGGCAGTAGAGGTCCAGGATGAACTCCCCCCCCGACTGGACGTCCAAGGTCTTCTCGAAGCACACCCTCGGGTCCAGCTCGTATTCGCTGGCTTCGACCCATTCCGCCAGCCTCATCCAGGCGGAGGGTATGTCATTCCAGGGTTCTTTCACTTGGACCCGGGTCACCGCGAAGAGCCCTCCGGTGTAGTCCTTCACAACCGCGTCCTCCGCCTCGAAGGCGGGGTCGACCCGGATCCAGAACTCGTAGCCGCGCACTGTGTCGCCGGGCTTGGGGTCGGGGTTGTTGAAGCCGTAGACGGGGTGTTCCTCGGGGTCCTCCAGGAGCCCCCGGGGCTGCGCCCACTCAACCAGCATCTTGGCGGCGTCCTCTTCGGGGGACTCGCTCGTGGCGTGGAAGCTCGCGACCCGCATCGGCTCGAGCCTCTCTATCTCAACTTTCATCTCATTCATTCCTTCTCTCCTCCTGTACATGCTCAGGATCTGCTCCGCCCTCCTCGACGCCTCCCTCTTCCTCCTCCTCACGCTGCTCGCGAAGGCGTCCGCGATCGCGCCGAGATACTCCAAGCCGTCGTCGCTGAGCTCGTAGCTCCCCCTGCTCCTCCGCTTCACCACGCCGGAGTCGACGAGGAGCCCCAGGTGATGGGAGAGGGCGGTCTTGCCCAGTCCGGTGGCATCCTGCAGCTCCTGGAAAGATCGCCCCCCTTTTAGGAGGGAGGCGAGGAGCTGCAGCCTCCTCTTGTTGGCGAGGCTGATGAGGATCGCGGCGAAGTCGTCGTCGGAGGCGATCAGGCTCTCCCAGACGACGGCATCGTCGGGTGCATCCATGGGCGGTGTCACATCCGATCGGGTGGAGATGCGTGACGTTAATAAGAATATCGGGATTTTCTGAACATTGGTTCTAATATCACTGAATAAGTGCCGGGGAGCTGATGGGAGCATCGCAGGCTAGATAGGGAGACGGAAATGTGCAATGTACCGTTCAATATACAGCTGAAAGACCTCGAAAGAACCATAAACCCAGACAAACGTGAATTCCCCCATGGCAGGATTATCCTACAAGATCCGCCCCGCCGAGGAGGAGGACCTCCCCGTCCTCATGGACCTCATCAAGCAGCTCGCCGTCTACGAGAAGCTCATCGACAGCTATACCGCTACAGTGGAGCTCTACCGCAAGTACGGCTTCAGCGAGGACGCCATCTTCGGCGCCCTCCTCGTGGAGAAGATCGCCGGCGAGGGCCCCGACTACCTCGGCGTCGCCCTCTACTACTACACCTACTCCACGTTCACGGGGAAGCCCACCCTCTACCTGGAGGACATCTTCGTCCCCGAGGAGTACCGGGGCCGGGGCATCGGCACCCGCCTCCTGGTGGAGCTTGCGAAGATCGCCGTGGAGAAGGACTGCGCCAGGATGGACTGGGTCGTCCTCGACTGGAACAGGCCCAGCTGGGAGTTCTACAGGAACCTCGGCGCTTTCCCCCTGGACGAGTGGACCGTCTTCCGGATGCTCTCCCCGGAGATCAAGAAGCTCGCCGAGAAGCTCTGAGAGACCCCTTCAGGGCACGAAGAGGACCTTGCAGCCCTTTCTGGACTTGGCCACCTCGAAGGCCCGCTCCGCCTCCTCCAAGGGGAACCGGTGGGTCGCGAGTTCTATGGCACTGATCCTCCCTGTTTCCATGAGGTTGACGGCTTCCAGAAAGTTGGATGCCCTCGCATCGTAGGCTCCGGCCAGGGTTATCTCCCTCCGAACCACTGTGGTCATCGGCACATCAACATCCCCCGGGAATATGCCCACGACGGTGACGTGCCCCCTCTTCCTCACCAGCCTGACGGCCTGGTGCACCGCCGACGGGGCCCCCACGGCGACGAAGGCGATATCCGCGCCCCTCCCCGAGGTACGCTCCATCACAAGCTCCACGGGGTCCACATTGTCGACGTTCACGGCCTCGAGCCCCAGCTTCCCCGCAATTTTGAATCGTTCGGTGTCCACGCTTATCCCCGTCACGAGCACCTCGGCCCCCGCGAGCCTCAGGAGCTGGGCGGAGAAGAGCCCGATGGGGCCGATCCCCAGGACCACTGCGAGGTCCCCAGACTCCACGGGGGTCAGGTCGTTGACGAAGTGGACCGCGTTGCTCAGAGGCTCCACGAGGGCGGCCTCCTCGAAGGACATCCCCCCGGGGATAGGGTATAGGAGCCCCCGGGGCACCGAGATGTACTCCGCGAAGCCCCCATCCTGGTGGATCCCGAATAGGCTCGAGGACTCGCAAAGGTTATCCATACCCGCAACGCAGAACCGGCACTCCCCGCAGGAGACCACGGACCGGCTCAGCACCCTGTCCCCGACCGCGAATCCCTCGACCCCCTCCCCGACGGCCTCGACCACACCGGAGAACTCGTGGCCCATCACCACCGGGAGCGTCATATCGGAGTAAGCCGGGGTGAAGCCGTAGATCCCCAGATCGCTCCCGCAGATGAATGCCGCCCTCACCCGGACCAGGGCCTCCCCCGGCCCCGCCATAGGGGCATCCATCTCCCAGACCTCTACGCCGGGCTCAGGCCTCGCCTTCACGACCGCCTTCAAATCGATGACAACTCGACCTAAAGTCTCTTAACGGTTTCCTAGGGGAAAACTAAGTGCTGACACTGGAGACGGATGCATATGAACGACACGGAGCGTAAAGTGCTGGACCTCATAGACGCCGACGCCATGCTGGAGTACCTGCGGGAGCTCGTCTCGATCCCCAGCTTCGGGGGAGAAGAGTCAGCCGCCCAGAGGAGCGTCGCAGCGAAGCTCGGGGAGCTGGGGCTCAAAGTGGATACTTGGCAGCTGGACTTCGACTCCCTCCGGGGCCACCCCGGGTTCAGCATGCCCATCGAGCGGGAGGAGGGGCTCGGGGTAGTGGGCACCCTGGAAGGAGGGGAGGGGGGCCGCAGCCTCATACTCAACGGCCACATCGACACCGTCGCCCCCGGGGAAGGGGCAAACTGGAGCCATCCCCCGCTGGAGGGCACCGTGGCGGACGGCAGGGTCTACGGACGAGGAGTCGCCGACATGAAGGGAGGGCTCTGCTGCGCCATCTACGCCGCGAAGGCGATCATCGACTCCGGCGTCAGTCTGAAGGGGGACCTCTCCATCCAGAGCGTCATAGGAGAGGAGGACGGCGGGGTCGGGGCCCTCGCGACGGTGCTCAGGGGGCACACCGCCGACGCCGCGGTGGTGATGGAGCCCACCGAGGTCAAGGTGGCTCCCGCTCACTCGGGCGCCCTCGCGTTCACCGTGGAGGTTCCGGGGCGCTCCGCCCACGCCTGCGTCAGGGAGGAGGGGGTGAGCGCCATCGAGAAGTTCATACCCCTGTTCCACGCCCTCAGGGACCTTGAGACCGAGAGGAACAGGGGGATCGACGACCCCCTCTACGCCCGCTACGGCATCCCCTACCCCATCAACATCGGCACAGTCCACGGGGGCAACTGGCCCGGCTCCGTCCCGGAGAGCCTCGTCTTCCAGGGGCGGGTCGGAGTCGTCGTGGGGGAGAAGGTCGAGAACGCGAGGAGGAGCGTCGAAAACGCCATCGCCGAAGCCGCCAAGGCCGACCCCTGGCTCAGGGAGAACCCTCCCAGGCTGGAGTGGAGCGGGTACCAGTTCGACCCCGCCAGCATCGAGAGCGACCACCCCATCGTCGAGGCGGTTCGGGAGGCCTACGCCATGGCCACAGGGGAGGAGGCGAGGCTCGAGGGGATGACCTACGCCTCCGACATGCGCCACCTCATAAACACCGGGGGCGTCCCCACCGTCCTGTTCGGGCCCGGAGACGTGAGGCAGGCCCACGCGCCGGACGAGTACGTCGAGATCGGGGAGCTGGTGACCGCCGCCCGGGTCCTGGCCCTCACCGCCCTCAGATTCTGCGGATACGAGGAGTCCTGAGGCCCCGCAATCCCTTTTTCAGTGAGGAAGAGGGAAGTAAATAGAATCCTGGGGAGCTGACTTGACGTGAAGAGGCTTGGGCTGATCGTGAACCCCATCGCGGGGATGGGAGGCCGAGTCGGACTAAAGGGCACCGACGGGCAGGAAATCCTGGACAGGGCGAGGACGCTTGGCGCAGTCTCCACGGCCCCTAGCCGCGCAGTAGAAGCATTGGTGAGGCTCACACCCCTCAAGGATTCGATGGAGATCATTACATATCCCCATGAGATGGGGGAGAACGAGGCGAGGGAAGCGGGCTTCGAGCCCACCGTCATCGGCGAGATAACCCCGGGGAACACGACCCCCGTGGACACAAGGGCCGCCGCCTCGGAAATGATGGGACTCGGCGTCGATCTCATCCTCTTCGCCGGGGGGGACGGCACCGCCCGGGACATCCACGCGGCTGTGGATGGAAAGGTTCCGGTCCTCGGCATCCCGGCCGGCGTCAAGATCCAGTCCGGAGTATTTGCCATCAACCCCGCCCGAGCCGGGGACATCACAGCGAGGTTCATGCGGGGGGATCTGACGACCGTCCAAGAGCTCGAGGTGATGGACATCGATGAGGAGGCCTACAGGGATAACCGGCTTTCAGCCCGCCTCTACGGCTACCTCAGGATCCCCTACGAGGAGGCGCTGGTCCAGGGCTCCAAGGAGGCCACCGGGGGCTCCGAGGAGATCAGCCTCGAGGCCATCGCGAGCGAGGTGGTGGAGGGGATGGAGGAGGACACTCTCTACATCATCGGCCCCGGCACCACGACGAGGCCCATCGCCGGGGAGCTGGGGCTCGAGAAGAACCTGCTGGGGGTCGACGTCGTGGAGAACGGGAGGCTCGTGGCCTCCGACGTCAACGAGGAGGCGCTCCTCGAACTCATCGAGGGGAGGAGGGCCAAGATCATTGTCACAGTCATCGGGGGGCAGGGATTCATCTTTGGGCGGGGGAACCAGCAGATCAGCCCCGAGGTGATCAGGAGGGTGGGGGTGGAGAACCTTATCATCGTCGCGTCACCGGGGAAGCTCGCGGCCCTGAAGGGGAGGACCCTCCTGGTGGACACCGGGGACCCCGAGGTGGACGAGTTGCTCTCGGGCTACCGGAAGGTGGTCATCGGGTACGCCCGGAGATCAGTCTACAAGGTCAGGGCGCAGTGAGCCCGGGGAAGGTTTTCACTTCGGGTGGTAGGGGCCGAGGAATTCCTCCTGGAGGATGTTCCCGCCGTCGATGACCACGCTGGCCCCCGTGATGTACCGGGACTCGTCCGAGGCGAGGAATAGCACGAGTTCCCCTACCTCCTCCGGGGTCCCCTGGCGCCCCCACGGTATCTTTTTCCCGAACTCCCTCATCGCCTCGTCGGCGTCCTCCTCTCCCTCGCTTCCCCTGAGCCCCCAGGCGCTCCGGGACTCGACGTACCCGGGCATGACGCAGTTGACGTTGATGCCGCTCTGGGCGGTCTCCAGGGCAAGGGCCACGGTGAACCCCTGGACCGCCGACTTGGTCGCGGCGTAGGCGGTCTGGCCCCCCGCCGGGGTCCCCACCATGGGCCCCGTCACCGAGGACATGTTCACTATCTTCCCGTATCGCCTCTCCATCATCCCAGGGAGGACGGCCCTAGCGCACCGGAACATCCCGAAGACGTTGATCTCGAAGATCCGGGCCATGAACCCATCGTCCATCTCCACGAGCCTCCGGCGGGGATAGATTCCGGCGTTGTTCACGAGGATGTCGACACTCCCGTGTTCCTCGATGATCTTTTCGACAATTTTGTCGACATGATCCCTGTCGGTGACGTCCATCACCCAGCCGTGGGCTGCGAGGCCGTTCCCCAGGAGCGCCTCGGCGGTCTCAATCACCGCATCCGAGATATCGGTCAACGCCACGACGGCTCCATGGGTCGCCAGGACCCGTGAAATCCCTGCGCCGATCCCCTGGGCTGCCCCGGTGACCAGCGCGACCTTTCCCTCTAGTCTCTTCATCGTTTTTCGCCTCGTTTCCTTTTGTAGGCTCTCCAGGTCATCGCCCATCGTTCGGGGTCGTCGAAGGGGGAGGGATCGAAAAGGTGCATCGATGAACGGTGGGGGGCTGACCTCACGAGCTCCGGATCGCTGTAGGCCTCCTCGCAGACCCTCCCGAGGGCCTCGGCCCAGTAGTCGATGTCCGCCTTGGAGTAGGTCTCGCAGGGCTCCGGGGTGAAGGGCTCGGGGACCAGCCACGGGTGGTGACTAGTGAAGAATGTCTGGATCCCGTAGTCGACGATCCGCCGGTTCACGTCGTCGACGCCGACCCCGGTCTCCTCCTTGAGGGTCTGGAGGCTGTAGCGGATCTGATCGATCCGCCTGCCGCCGAAGGGTTTGGTGACCCCCTTGATGCCCAGGAGCTTCTTCTCGAGGTACTGGTTGTTGATCATGGAGACCTCGGCGACCTCCCTGAGCCCCCGGGCCCCCAGCGCCATGGCCCAGGCGTAGCTGCGGACCACGACCTGGACGTTCCCCAAAAAGTCCCGGACCCTCCCGATGCTCCGGGGCCGGTCGTAGTCGAGGCCGTAACGGTCGCCCTCCTTGACCACCACGGGCACCGGGAGGTAGGGCGCCAGCTCCTCGGTGACCCCGACGGCCCCGCATCCGGGCCCCGAGGAGCCGTGGGGGCTGCCGAAGGTCTTGTGGAGGTTGAAGAAGCACATGTCGAAGCCTGCCTCCCGGGCCCGGGTCACCCCAAGCAGGGCGTTGGCGTTGGCCTGGTCGTAGGCGCAGAGCCCCCCGGCCTCGTGGACGATCCGGGTCCACTCATCGATCTCTTTGTTGAAGATGCCCGTGTCCTCGGGGTTGGTGATGAAGAGCCCGGCGGTGTTCTCGTTGACAGCGGCCTTCAGAGCGTCGGTGCTGGGGAGGCCGTCTTCCTCCGGGTATAGGGTGACCACCCGGAACCCGGCGGTGGCGGGGCAGGCTGCGTCGCAGGGGTGGCTGAAGACCGTTGTGATGATCTCGTTCCTCTGCTCCAGCTCCCCGTTCTCCCCGTAATACTTCCGCATGATGCAGGCGTTGTTGTAGGCCGCCGCGGAGCCCCCTCCGGGCTGGAAGCTGAATTCGTCCATCCCCGAGACCTCCTTGAGGAAGGTGTGGCCGAACTCATAGAGGATCTCCAGGAGGCCCTGGAGGGTCCCCTCGGGCTGGAGGGGGTGTATGTCGGCGGTCATCGCGGCGAGCGCCTCGTTCACCTTGGGGCTGTACTTCATGGTGCATGTGCCCACCCCGAGGTCGATGTCCAGCTCCATCCCCAGGGTCATCTGGCTGAGGCGGAGATAGTGGCGGAGGACCTGGGCCTGGGAGAGCTCCGGGAGATCCGGGGGCGTCTCCCTCATGACTTTCCCGGGGAGGATCGAGTCGATGGCCCCGGTTTGAGCCGTTATCTCATCTTCGACACGGGGCACGCTGATGCCCCTTTCGCCCTTCCTCCCCAGCTCGTGGATGATGGGCTCGTCCCATACTGGGGCGTGGTATCGCCTCAGCTTCGAGCCCCCGGTCATTTCAGAACCTCCCTCAAGGTCATGGCGAGCCTGTCCAGCTCCTCCTTGGTGTGCATCTCCGTGACGCAGTAGAGGGAGCTCTGCCCCAGCTCCGGGAACTCGGATGAGACGTCTTTCCCGCCGAAGATGCCCCGTCCTAGGAGTGCCTCGTTGATGGTGGCGACCTCCCTGCCCGTGGCGTCGATGTTGACGAGGAACTCCTTGAAGAAGCCCCTGAAGGGAACGCTGACCCCGTCCAGCTCCGACACGAGGCGGGCTGCGTAGTGCGACTTCCTCAGGATCGCCTCCCCCACCTCCCGCATCCCCCGGGGCCCCATGAGGGCCATGTAGACCCCCGCCGCGATGGCCCAGAGGGCCGTGGAGGTCCCTATCCAGTCCTTGGCCTTGTCCCGGCCGATGTAGCTGGTCCTGTCGAAGGTGCACTGCCCGAAGCCGTACTCGCCACGCTCGTTCTCGGTGACGCTGATGAGGCGGAGGGGGTACTCCCCGACGTACCTCTCCTCATCCCTGGACGCTATGAAGCCCCCTAGGCCGCCCCCAGCGAACATGGGGACGCCGAGGGGCTGGATGTCCCCGCAGGCTATGTCCGCCCCGTATTCCCCGGGGGGCGCGAGGACCCCTAGGGTGATGGGGTCGACCCCCACGATGAACTCCGCCCCGTGGTCGTGGGCGACTTCCCCGATCTCCCTGAGCCCGGTCTCCACCACCCCCAGGTACGACGGGCTCTCCACGTAGACCCCCGCGGTCTCCTCATCGATCTTCGCCTCCAGGTCCCCCAGGTCGAGGGCCCCTGTCTCGGGGTCGTATCCCACCTCCTCGATCTCGATGTGACCCGGCATCTCCCTGGGCTGGGCGTAGTTCTCGATGACTGAGCGCCTCCCGGGGCTGATGATCCGGGGTACGAGCACCCTGTTCCTGCCGGTGAGGCGCTGGGCCATCCTGACCGCGTTCCCCGCGGCGCCGGCCCAGTCGTAGGTGGGGAGCCCGGAGACCTCCATCCCGACTAGCTCCCCGATCATGCTCTGGAACTCGAATATCGCCTGGAACCTGCCGAGGTCCGAGTAGGGCCCCCCGGCGTAGGCGGTGAGAAACTCGCTGCGCCCCATGATCTCCAGGCAGACAGCCGGGACGTAATGCTGCCAGCACCCCGCCCCCAGGAAGCTGACGTGGTCGGCGCAGGTTCGGTTCTTCACTAGGATGCCCTCGACGTGCCTCCTGAGGTCCAGCTCGCTCAGGAGAGGTTCGGGGAGGTCGAGGGAACGCTCGAGGAGAAGCCGGTTGGGGATCATCTCCGCGTAGAGCTCCTCGGCGTCCCGGGCTCCGATCTCCCGGAGCATCTCTCGTTTCACATCGGGGACGGAGTTGGGGATATAAGGGTGAACGAAGTCGTCATCGACCATCGTAGAATCCATTCGTAAGGGAGCCCGCTGTTAATATTATCCTTTGGATGAAGTCAAAATTTGGGTGAGAAGTGCGGGGTCCCGATGCCGCGAGGATAGAGCGCTATTTCCTCTGCTCGGGCACCAGGTTCGGAGGCGTCTTCCCTTCTAGGAAGGCTCTCACGTTCACGGCGTCGACCTCCGCCATCTTCCTACGGGTCTCCACCGTCGCCGAGCCGATGTGGGAGGTTAGCACAGTGTTCCCCAGCTTCGCGAGTTCATCCCCGGCGGGGAGGGGCTCCTCTTCGAAGACGTCGAGAGCCGCCCCGCCTATCTGCCCCTTCTTCAGGGCCTCGACGAGGGCCGCCTGGTCGATGACGGGGCCCCGGGAGGTGTTGACGATGATCGCGTCCTCCTTCATCAGCTCGAACTCCCTGGCGCCGATGAGGTGCCTCGTCGAGGGTACGAGGAGCACGTGGATGGTGACGATATCCGACGCCTTGAGCAACTCGTCGAGACCCATGTATTGGACCCCCATGGACTCCTCCAGGTCCTCCCGCCTGTAAACGTCGTAGTAGACCACATCGACGTCGAATCCCTGGGCCCTCTTAGCGACCTCGACGCCGATCCTACCCATGCCGACGATCCCCAGGGTCTTCCCCTCCGTGTCATAGCCCAGGGGGAGCCTCCGGGTCCTCCCGGCCCAGCCCTCTCTCACGTGTCCGTCGGACTCGAGGATACCCCGCATCTGGGAGAGTATGAGCCCCCACGTGAGGTCGGCGACGGCCCCCGAGAGGACGCCGGGGGTGTGGGTGACGTGGATGCCCCTCTTGGTGCAGGCCTCGACGTCGACGCTGTCGTATCCGACCCCGAACCTCGCGACTATCCCCAGATTTGGAGCTTTGTCGAGGAAGTCGTCGTTGACCGTCTCCATGCCCGCGATGATCGCGCTGGCATCCTTCAGCTCATCGAAATAAGACTCCTCCCTCGGGGATTCGTAGACCACCTCGGCTAGGTCTCTGAGCCCGTCGGCGAACTCCTCGGGGAAGTTGATCTTCCCGGCTCCTACCAGCACCTTCTTCAAAACCGGTTCACGGTCGGGTCTAGACGACCGGAGAATAAAACCTTAGTGTCTGACGGGGGGTCTCCGCGTGAGCGCTGTTGGGGGTCCGGAATATTCAGAGCCCACTAAACGAGCATCATGGGCCTCAGGATTGCGTCGTTTTTGAAACGAAAGTGTTAATAGCCTCGGCCCTGCAGAAATTTCAAAATTCGAGTGATAAGAGATGGGTTTCCGTGACAAGTTCAAGAACGCGGATAACGCCCTCACTTTCAACGATGTGATTCTTCTACCCGGATGGACGACTCTGGAGCCCGATGAGGCGTCGGTGAAGACTCAGGCGACCCGGAGCGTCTCCCTCAACGCCCCCTTCATTGCGAGCCCCATGGACACCGTCACCGAGAGCGAGATGGCCATCGCCCTCGCCAGGAACGGCTGCCTCGGGGTCCTCCACAGGAACTGCACCGCAGAGGAGGAGGTGGACATGGCCAGGGCGGTGAAGCGGGCCGAGGCCCTCATCATCAGGGACGTCATCACAGTGAACCCCGAGACCACCATCGAGGAGCTCCTGGAGCTCATGAGCGAGCACAGCATCAGCGGCTTCCCCGTCGTGGAGAACGGGGACAGCCTCGCAGGCATCGTCACCTGGAGGGACGTCCGCCTCGCAGACAAAGCGCTCAAAGTCGGAGACGTCATGACCAAGGACGTGATCACCGGCACCGAGGAGACGAGCCTCGAGGAGGCGATGGGGATCCTCCACGAGCACAGGATCGAGAAGCTTCCCATCGTCGACGGGAAGGGCCGGGTCCGGGGCCTAATGACGATGAAGGACATCACCCTAAAGGGGACCTACCCCGACGCCCTCAGGGACGAGGAGGGCCGCCTCATCTGTGCGGCCGCGACCTCCCCCTTCGACCTGGAGAGGGCCAAGGCCCTCGACCAGTACGTCGACGTCCTCATCACCGACGTCGCCCACTTCCACAACAAGAACTGCTTCGAGGCCACCGAGAAGATCCTCAAAGAGGTCGAGGCCGAGGTCATCGTGGGCAACATAGGCACATACGAGGCCGCCGAGGACTGCCTGACCAAGCTCGACGGCGTCGCCGGGCTCCGGGTGGGCATCGGGAGCGGCAGCATCTGCAGCACCAGCGTCGTGACCCGTGCCGGGGCGCCCACCCTCTACGCAGCCTCCCAGGCGGCGGACGCGGTGAAGGACTACGGCGCGGACGTGCCGGTCATCGCGGACGGGGGCCTAAGGAACCCCGGGGATATCGCCGTCGCCCTCGCCGTGGGAGCCTCCTGCGCCATGATGGGAAACGTCTTCGCGGGCTGCAGCGAGAGTCCGGGGAGGCTCGTCGCGCTGGAGGGCAGGTACTACAAGGAGTACTACGGGATGGGGAGCCCCAGGGCCCGGAGGAAACGCTTCGTCCAGGACAGGTACTCCCAGCCCAGCAAGGCCATCTCCGAGGGGGTCGAGGGCTGGGTCCCCTACCGGGGGCCGGTCACCGACATCATCAGCGAGTTCGTGGGAGGACTCAAAGCCGCGATGGGCTACGTCGGGGCGAGGACCATCCCCGAGATGTGGGATAAGGCGAGGCTCGCCCTGATCACCGAGAGGGGGGCCAAGGAGATAGCGCCCCACGACATCATGAGGCCTGGGCCCAACAGAGAACCCTGACCAACCTTTTTCTTTCCAACTATCAATTCGCATGAGCCCACTCACTGGAAGGTTTCAAAAACCGGAGGGGAAATTATATCCCCGAGGTTTTATGGACAGATCCTGGCTGGGACGGGTCGAGATCGAGCCCGCCGGTGAGTTCATCGCGGGCTCCTTCGTCACATTGACCCTGAGTTACCACGTCGGCGAGTTCGGCATCGACGACGGGGGCTCCATCCGCATCGCGAGGAGGAGCGTGAGCGACTCCGAGGATTACCAGTTCGACGACCCATTGGCTTCTGGTTACACCACGGTCGCCACAGACAGGGACGTGAAACTGAGCTACACGTGGAACCGCAGGGGCCACATACGCCCCTGGAGCGGGGCCCTCCAGGTGAACGTCACCGACGGCTCCCTCTACCCGGGGGACACCGTCACCGTTGTGATGGGGGACAGGAGCGGGGGCGGCCCCGGATTCAGGCTCCAGACCTTCAGGGAGGTTGAGCACATCTTCAAGGTCCTCGTGGACTGCTTCGGGTCGGGACGGTACGAGGAGATCGAGGCCTCCCCCGTCGTCACCCTCATCGGGGGACCAGCGGACGAGCTGACCATCGTAACCCCGAGCGGTGCGGTTGCAGAAGAGCCCTTCCCGGTCCTCGTGCGGGCCATAGATAGCTGGGGTAACCGTTCCGACGGTTACCGGGACTCGATCAGATTCAGTGCTTCCGATCCTAAAGCGGGGCTCCCTGGAGACTCTACTTTAAAGGAGCCGGACAAGGGTGCAAAATGGCTCCAGGGCGTGGTCCTCAAGACCTTGGGGCTCCACACCATCACCGTCAAAGACGGGTCAGGGAGGGAGGCGACCTCCAACACCATCATCGTCCGGGAGAAAAAGCCCGAGCGCTCCCTCTTCTGGGGGGACTTCCACGGCCAGACCAAGGAGACCGTGGCCACCGGCAGCCTCGACGAGTACTTCAGCTTCGCCCGGGACGTGGGCGGTGTCGACTTCGCGGCGTGGCAGGGGAACGACTTCCAGGTGACCCGGGGGCTCTGGAACAGGGTCACCCAGAAGGTGAAGGAGTACCACGAGCCCGGTAAGTTCGTCACCTTCCTCGGGTACGAGTGGTCGGGGCTTACCCCCGCGGGCGGTGACCACAACGTCTACTTCCGCGGGGACGAGGGGGAGCTCCACAGGAGCAACCACTGGCTCATCGAAGACAGGAGCGAGGAGCCCTCGGACCGATACCCCGTCACCAGACTCTGGGAGACCTTCAGGGGGCGCCGGGACGTCATCTCGGTGGCCCACATCGGGGGCCGCCACGCCAACCTCGACTTCCACGACCCCGAGCGGGTCCCCCTCATCGAGGTCCACAGCCACCACGGCACATTCGAGTGGTTCCTCGAGGAGGCCATGCGGCGCGGCCTCAAGGTGGGATTCGTCGGGAACAGCGACGACCACACCTGCCGCCCCGGGCTCACCCTCACCTCGGACAGGTTCACCACCCGGGGCGGGTACACCGGGATATACGCCAAGGAGCTCACCCGGGAAGGGCTCTGGGAGGCCCTCTGGAGCAGGCGATGCTACGCGACCACCGGGGAGAGGGTGATCCTCGCCGTGGACGTGGACGGCCACGCGATGGGGGAGGAGTACAAGGGTAAGAAGCCCCCGAGGATCAGCGTGAAGATCCATGGGACCGCTCCCCTCCACGAGGTCGAGGTGAAACGGGGCACGGAGACCATCCACAGGCACCCCTTCGCTGAGGCAGGGAAAGGCGAGAAACGCCTCATCAAGGTGGAGTGGAGCGGCGCCCGGGTCAAGAGCAGGCCCAAGAGGGTGGACTGGAAAGGAGGCCTCCACATCGACAAGGGGCGCATCACCTCCTTCCAAGAGTTCGCCTTCGACGACAAACGCCAGGGAGTGAAGCGGATCACCAACCAGAGGCTCAGCTGGACCTCCACCACCGGCGGGGACCCCGACGGAGTCCTCCTTGAGCTGGACGCCCCCGAGGACGCGGTGATCAGTTTCCACACCGGGCCCGCCAGCTTCGACTTCAAGCCCTCGGATATTGGCTACGAGCCCAGGGTGGTCGAGGCGGGGGGAGTCAACCAGAGGGTTAAGGTCTCCGCCATCAGGGCCGGAGCGCTCCCGAAGGACCTCGAATTAGAGTTCATAGACGAGGACCCTCACCCCGGGATGAACGCATACTGGATCCGGGTAGTGCAGAGCGACGGGGCGATGGCCTGGAGCAGCCCCGTCTACCTCGACTACGAGCCCTGACTAGGGGAGGGTCTCGTCCAGGAGCTCCAGGTTCCGGGCGACGTCCCCTGTGTCGTACATCCCGATGTTCCAGGCGTCGATGAACTCGTGGTGCCGGAGAGCCCATGTTATCGCCTCGTCAGCCCTTTCCCTCAGCCTCCCGGCATGGAGAAGCTTGATAACATAGACCCCCTTCCCGGCGTCGTGGACCGCCCTGATCGCGTCGAGGTGCTCCGCGAGGGAGCCGTCCTCCACGACCATACCCGTCAGGTTCAGCGTGGTGCAGACCACCTCCACCTCCGGGACATCCACGGCCTGCCTCAGGATTCCGGTGCTGTGGGTGGTGAGGCCCACCGCCCGGACGAGACCGCTCTCCTTGGCCTCGCGCCACGCCCTCAGGGCCCCCATCCTCCGCTCCAGGTTCCCCGACTCGTAAGGTTTCCCCGATGTGTCCGTCCTGTGAACAGACCTCAGGGGCACGTTATGAAGAAGAAGCAGGTCAACGTACTCGGTCCCCAGGCTCTCCAGGGAAAACTCGACGGCCCTCTCACCCTCCTCGAAGGTGAGCGCGTTGGACTTGTCCGCGACCACAACGTCCCCCCGGTCCACGAGGCTCAGCCCGACCCTGACGTGGGGGTGGGTCCCGTAATCGTCCGCGGTGTCCCAGAAGTTCACCCCCATACCCAGGGCGTCCCTCAAAACCATGCCCCCCTGCTCCGGTGTCAGGTCCCCCTGGCTCTTCAACCCGTCGGGGCCCTTCTCTATCGCGAAAGGCTCCGTCCCGTAGCACAGCCGGGAGACCACCAGATCGCTGCCCCCCAGCCTCACCTTCTCCACCATCGTAGCACCCGCATGGCGTCTGTCTCATGGAGGATTTCAAACTTACCTCCTAGGCCGGGTCATGGAAAGGCTCATTTAGGGGGTGAACAGGCTGAGGAACTGTTCGGGAGTCTGACTATTTGATCGAGAGGGCTTTGATCAGTGTATACGACAAGAGCGGAATCGAGGAGCTCGTAGCAGCCCTGGGGGGCCTCGGGGTCGAGATCGTGAGCTCCGGGGGCACCGCGCGGAGGATCAGGGAGATGGGATACGAGGAGCTCGTGGAGATCTCCGATTACACGGGCCACCCTGAGAGCCCCGGGGGGCTCGTGAAGACCCTGCACCCCAAGGTCCACGGGGGCCTCCTCCTCGACAGGAACGACGAGGCCCACGCAGAGTGGATGAACGAGAACGGGGTGAAGCCCATAGACCTCGTGGTGAGCAACCTATACCCCTTCGAGGAGGCCGTGGAGAGGGGAGCCGACCTGGAGACGGCGGCGGAGAACATCGACATCGGGGGGCCCTCCATGGTCCGTTCAGCGGCGAAGGCCGCCCTGTTGTACGCCTCCTTTCCTAAGGGACCGTCCCGTGCCATGGTGTACAGGATACAACAGAAGGAAAGGACGAAGGAGGATCTCGACAGGCTGGTGGAAGAAGCTGACCTTGGCCCGGGTTCCGTGTCGGGATGTGTCGAGGAGAACGGGAAGATGAAGTGCCGGGCGATTTCGAAAGACGAATCGCTCTTCCTCGCTATGGATCCGATGACCGGATCGTTCACGCTCGACAATATGACGTTCAAGGAACCACCCTGTCAACCCGGGACCGGGACAGAAATCGACAAGGGGCAGGCCGTGCGCGTGGCGCGCACGGCCT
>JACKQG010003238.1_pt1 | contig 20203 bp, 12 predicted proteins | sample 8237621 | NCBI WGS metagenome assembly JACKQG01 (sample SAMN15677084, study PRJNA649215) | marine metagenome | biome: marine; feature: Black Sea; material: saline water; isolation source: suspended particulate matter (SPM) from the Black Sea western gyre | collected 2013-06-09/2013-06-10 | depth... | reverse complement strand
ATGAAGCTGGGCTTAACGGTATGCAAACATGGATAGAGTTGCTCGACCGTTAAGCCATCGCTACATGGAAAATACTGCTTAAATTTTGGCAACGCCCATTCCCAAAAAGCCTTGCTGCGGCCGACCAAGTTTTCCCACATTCGAGACTGAGACTCATGTACACCCATGCCGACGGCATCCCCAGCTGGAGTGCCTTGCATGTGCGACGGTAACCCTTGCTCGTACAAGCCGTGACCGGCCTCATGCATGATTCCAAACAAAGCCGGACGGAAATCGTCCAGGGCATATCGCCAAGTCAGGCGTACATCTTGTGGGTAAAAACTCGTGCAGAATGGATGCGCAGCCAAGTCTAAGCGGCCGCAATTAAAGTCAAATCCCATTTGCCTAGCAACCATTTCGCCAAAAGCCTGCTGCTGTTCGGCAGGGAAATCGCCCTTGGCAACCGATTCATCCACGCTGTATCCGCAGTCCGCCACTGCTTGCACTAATGGCGCCAACTCGGCACGAAGGCCTTCGAACAATGGCGTCAATTCAGCAGACTTGCATCCTGGATCGAACAGGTCCAACAACGAGTCATACGAATCGCCGCCTGCTGCCAACGCATGAGCCTTTTGCTTGACCAGGTCGATTAAGTGGGCCAACTCGTTGCGAAACAGGCCGAAGTCATCCTCTTTGCGCGCTCGTTGCCATGCCACCAAGCCGCTGCTTTCAGCTTGCGCCAATTGCTGAGCTAAGGCACTTGGAACCTTGCAAGCATGATCCCGCCGACGCTGCGCCTCACGCACCTGAGCGGCCACCGTTGGGTCTTCGGCGGACAGAGCTACACAGCCATCAATCGCATCAGAGTAGCGACTGGAAGTCAGCAGGTCGTGCTTCAGGCCGGTCAGAGTGGCCAGCACCTGACCGCGTCCGGCCGCCCCGCCATCGGGCATCATGGTTTCTTGATCCCATTGCAGGACGGCGCTTGCTACCTCGAGATCCTTGATCTGGCGGAAGACGTCGAAAAGTGTTTGAACTTGCGGTGCAGGTACTGCGGACATGCAGCGATTATTTCATCGTCAGGCGCAAAAAGTCTATGCAGATCGGTGGGAATTCGCTCTCACCAGGCTCAGACTCCAATGCCACCGTCAGCAAATGCTCGCGATTGGACAACATGTGCACACCCATTCCGAAGGCTTTCCATCCAGCCTCGTCCGCATTCAGATCGATCGAAGGCCCGGTTTTTTTGCCATTCAGGTACAAAGCCACCTTAGGGCCACCTGGATAGGTAAAGAAATAAGCCTCGGTCTCCCAGTTACCAGCACTGGCCACGTCGAAATTAAGCTTGGCGTAATTCCCTTTTTGGGCGCCAGTCCAAGCCAACATCGCGCCTGAAGTCTCGGCCGGAACTACCGTGCTAGTCTTCATTTCACCTTCGCCCGTCACCTTATTGACGCGGAATTCCTCAGCTTCCAAAGCGCCGACTACTTGGGTTTCCAGGAATTCGGGTAGCTGTTGTGGCTGCAGGTCCTCAGGACTCGCGGCTAGCCCAGGAGTCGTGGCTTCGGTCGGGCCATACCAATAAAGCACGCCCTCCAAATCCACCGTAGTCTCAACCTCGTGCTTGAGCTCCATGCCAACTTTGAGTTCCTGATGGAACGGGATGGCATCATTAAGGAACGTTCGGGTCAGGCTATTAAATCCGAAATCAAAAGGCCCGTCTTTGCGGGTGGTCCGCTCGAAGTAGGTATAAGCGTCGGTACTCTTCCATGAGGGGGCAGCTTCGCCATCCACGGAAATACTGACGGCGCCTAGCCCCCACTGTTCTTTCACTGGGTTAAGCACGGTCAGAGTCGAGCCCAGAAAACGGCCAGGTCCTGTCATGGAACCTAGGTCGATATCCCGAACCGGCCTAGTTTCAAGCCCGCGCATTTGGAAAAAGTTAGCGCGGAAACGTTGCTCCGGCGGTTCCAGTTTTTGCTGGAAGCCTACATCCAAGCGCAGGCGCACCGTCTTAGGCAACTTGCGCATGGCTTCGATTCGAATTCCGAAGCCACCGACGTAGGGCATGGGGTAGCGAACGGTGAAGGTCGGCATTGCGGTACTAATTTGAGAAAGCCCCCAGCTGTTAAATGTGGAGGTCCCAGGCGCCGTGCCGAAAAAATCACCAAAGGGCACGTCTACCAACAATTTCAAATTTTCCTTGTCATCGAAGTTTTCATAGATCTTCAAGCGCATATGGCGTAAATATTCCGCCAATTCCTCCTCGGTGGGGCCGTCCGTGCCGATAAAGCTGAAAGTCAGCCATTGCACGATGCCGTTGCCATGCAAGAAAAACTTGAATGGGAAAGGGCGACTAACTCCGCCAGTGAAAAAGCTGGCTCGAATGCCAGTTGGGTTGGCATTGGCAGCCATCGAGCTTGCAGTGCGGTGCAAAATACCGCTGCTATCGTCCAACAAATCTTTGCTCCATGACGGAACCGTAACGCCCTTCCCCATCTTGCGGACTGCGATTTCATAAGCCAATTCTGAATCCGTTGTCGTCACCCGAACCGAAGAGTTAAAGGGCATCGGCAAAGTACAGATATTGAGGCCATCGATGGTGCGAACCAGTGGCCGAGGAATGGGACCTTGTGAACTGAATAAATCACTGGCCTCAACTTGCCAGCTCGGTTCAGCCGCACCATCTACGTAAAAACGCAAGGTGCCGCCGCCGCGATGCAGATGCATCTTGGCGATCATGCCTGGGCCAGAGGCTTCCAGCATGATGAATTCTGCGCCAACTTGCCTCATCGCCGAAGCATCGGCCGACGTAAACAGCCGCACCATTTCTTGTGGGTCAGGCGTCTCTATATATGAGGTCATTCTCAGGGTTTGCTCGAGAATTTGCACATAATCGACGTCACCGTGAAAAGAATACCCGCCTTCGGGTGCTTCGAGATCCGCTTGAGGTGCCGGCGTTGCGCCCAGAGCCAGGATCAGGGTCGAAAGAATGGAGATCATTGCGTTCTTTTAGGAAGATGCCGGCGGAGGCAAACGCCACCGCCGGCAAGGGTTTCGGGCTCAACCGGAAAACCTATTCTACTTCTTTACCGCTTTTTTCCGCCCACTAGTTTTTTTAGCGGCTTTTTTGGCGGTCTTTTTTGGGCTTACCTTCTTTCGGGTAGATTCGGCCTTAGCTGGAGTCATCTTTTTGCGACCAGGCTTTTTCTTGCCAGAGCTTAAGCCCAGGCCAGATAAGCGGTTGCTGAGCTGGAGCTCAGACAGGCCACGCAATTCTAAAACAGCTTCCTGCTGCTTCGGACGTGGGTTAGTGCGACCGTTTTCCCACAGCCAAACAGTGTTCAAACCGACGCCGACCAATTTGGCGAAAGCGTTTTGAGACAAGTTATGAATACGGCGAGTGGTGCGAACGGAATCCTTACGCCATCCTTTTACCGGTGTTTTGGCGACCGAAGTTTTGGCTGCCTTTTTCTTTCCTTTACCAGCTTTCACTGGAGTGGCAGTAACCACTGGAGCGGCCATTGCGGCGCCCTCCAGAGCTTTACGCAAGGAAGCGATTTCTTTGGCTTGAGCCTTAATGGTGCCTTGCAGAGTTTTCACCTGCGCGCGCTCTTCTTTCATGGCAACTTTGACGTCCTTGACGACGGCAACAGCTTCCTTTTTAGCTAAACGCTGGATTTCTTTCTTAAGGGCAGTAGCGAGACTAGACATGGTTTGAATGCTTGTGTTTGATTTGTGCGAACTGTGGGTTATGAGTGGAGGTTGAAAGCAAAAGGAAGGTATAGATTGGATCTATTTACTTCTTTTTGCACCCACTATTCGCACCTGAGGGCAACAAGTATAAAGAAGCGTGGAAATGTGTATGGAATTCCTCGAAAATAGTCTTCCTCTCTCCGAAAAAATGTCGCAGAACCTCATCGAAAAAATTGTTCAGCACTTTGCAGTAAACCTTCCTGAAGGTACGCAGGTGCATGCCGGTGACTTCGTCACAGTTCAACCGAGGCACGTGATGACCCATGACAACACTGCTGCGGTAATGATGAAATTCAAAGGACTGGAAGGACAAAGGATGAAAGATCCAAAACAACCAGTATTCACTTTGGATCACAATGTGCAGGATCAATCCGTAGCGAACTTGCAAAAGTATGCATCCATCGAAGACTTCGGTGGCCAAATGGGAGTTGATTTCCATCCGGCTGGACGCGGCATTGGCCACCAAGTCATGCTTGAAGATGGCTACGCCTGGCCGGGTACGCTGGTTGTTGCCAGTGACTCCCACTCAAACGTATATGGAGGAATAGGGGCTTTAGGAACTCCAGTAGTGCGTACCGATGCCGCCGCGATTTGGGCTACCGGCGAAACTTGGTGGCAAATCCCGCCGGTAACCCAAGTGGTACTGAGCGGGCAATTGCAAGCTGGGGTGAGTGGTAAAGACGTCATCGTTACGCTGTGCGGGCTGTACAACGAAGATGAAGTACTGAATCATGCGTTGGAGTTCACCGGCCCTGGAGTGGCTGCATTGTCGGTAGAAGAGCGCTTGACCATCGCCAACATGACGACCGAATGGGGTGCGCTAGCAGGCATATTCCCGTGCGACGCGGCAACGATTGAGTGGTTGCGGCAGCGCGCAGCTCAATCGACTCGGATTGCGGAGGATCAAATCCGAGCACTGGAAACAAATCCCCTAGCCGCCGACGTCGACGCCAACTACCGGCAAAAAATTCATTTGGATTTAAGCCAAATCGAACCGTGCGTATGCGGTCCGGATACGGTCAAAGTAATGAATGTAATTTCCAAAATTGCGGCCCACCAAATCCCGGTTAATAAGGCTTATTTGCTCTCTTGCGTGAATGGCCGCAGCGAAGACTTGGCTGCTGCCGCCGAAGTTTTGGCTGGGCGGAAGGTGGCAGATAGCGTTGAGCTATATGTTGCACCTGCCTCTGACCGAGTTCAGGCTGAAAGTGAAAGCCGTGGTGATTGGCAAAAGCTGTTAGATGCCGGCGCTATTCCATTGCCAGCTGGCTGTGGACCTTGCATCGGCATGGGTGCGGGATTGCTTGAGGACGGTGAGGTCGGAATTTCCGCGACCAACCGGAACTTTAAAGGTCGAATGGGGAGTCGCTCGGCGCAGGCGTATTTGGCGTCCCCGGCGGTGGTCGCGGCGTCGGCTTTGGCTGGCTACATTTGTGCACCGCAGGGTTTTGAGGGCGGAAATTTGGAGCGCAAAGTGGAAACGCCCGAGCCAGTCAAAGGCGAGCGCGCCGCAACCCCAATTTTGACCGGTTTCCCGGCCACTATGGAAGGTGAACTGTTGTTTTGCGATGCCGACAACCTCAATACCGACGGTATTTACCCTGGCAAATACACCTACCGCGAGGACATGACACCTGAGCAAATGGCCGCCGTTGCCATGGAGAATTACGACGACAATTTCCAATCCTTAGCCGAGGAGGGCGACCTGTTGTTGAGCGGTTACAACTTTGGCACTGGGTCGTCGCGCGAGCAAGCGGCGACAGCATTGGCTTATCGTGGCATCCGCCTGGTCCTAGCCGGCTCCTACTCTGCGACTTACAAGCGCAATGCCTTCAACAATGGCTACCTGCTGGTGGATTGTCCAGATTTGCTGGACCACGTTCGTCAAAGCTTTGGACCAGGGCCAGCAACCCGTCGTACCGGTTTGAAGCTCAGCTTGGATTTCCGCGCCTGCACCGTAACCCTGGGTGTACACAGTTTCGATTTTGCCCCGCTTGGCCCAACCGCGCAGCGACTCATCATTGCCGGCGGCCTAGAAAAACAAGTTCGGCAGCAGCTCGTTGGAGCTGCCGCCGAATAGGATTGTCGATTCAGTGGATTACTGAATTTCGCCAGCGACCACCTTGGGTGCATCCGTGACCTTTGGCTTAGCCAGGTCAGACGGATTCACCCATTCGCTGAATGCTGGTGGATTTAAGCTGCCGGCCAGATCCAATGCATCCAACAAAGTGGTGCTTGGAGTGGCCGAACTCGGACGCAAGAACAGTTCAGAGTCGACAGCTTTGATGACGTATTCGTCGCCATTCGGGCCCATGACTGCACCGTCGGCAATGCTGAACGCAGGGTACCAGCGGCCGGTTTCTTTATCTTCGGTGTGAGGAATGCCCCACAGACCGCCGTAACCAGCATATTGGATGAAGACAGTTTCGCCGTCGTGATCCGAGCTGTTGTTGGCGTCGTTGGCGGTGGTGTGGGTGTACAAGAACGACAGCGGCGGATCATAGGTAACCGGTGTGCCATTCAATGCCAAGGCGCGGTATTGGTTCCAGTCGTTTGGACCGGTTTCGTACAAATAGTACTCATCCAATTGCCATGCTTGCCACGGATCGCTCAATGCGCTGAATTCGGCAGGATCAGTCACCAACGGACCAGACATCATGCCCCATTCGTAAAGGCCACCTTCCGACGTCGCACCACTCGCCAAGCCGACGGCGGTCAGAGTGCCGTTATCCAAGTACAGGGTGCGGTCGCTCTTCTTGAACACGTAGCTGTAAGGGCTGTTCAAATCGGCTGGGTTACCGTCGTCCAAGAAAACTTGGCCGTTTTGAGCTTGCTCGGTGGTGATTCCAGCGGCAAGGTTTTCAACCACGCTGTACAAAGGAAGAGTAGTACCCATCCCGAACACGCTGTTGTCACCACTAACGTTTTCATGCTTTTGAATCGACATCGCGTCGTCGCCGTAGATGTATTCCACGTTGCCGCCGAGGCCTTCAGACCAGAAACTGACCCATTCGCCGTTGGCCAGATCCAACTGCACATCGTCTTCGGTAGTATCCAAACCTTCCCAGTTCATATCTTCATGATCCCAGGTTGCAACCGCCCAGAAAGTGCCCAGTACGCCTTCACCATGACGGTATTCCGCTAGGAATTCACTGTTTTCGTAAGTTTCTGGATCCCAGTACCAGTAGTGGAATTGGGCGCCGTCCATGCTTTCCAGAGTAACTTCCTCGCGGGACGTTCTCATCAAGCGGCCTGGCGCCATCATCACGGTGTAAGTCTTCTCTACACCACCTGGCAGGAAACCAGTAACGGTCTCGCCGTCCACCAAGTCAAAACCATCTTCGGTCCAAATGCCCCAGTAGTCAGCCCAACCATTTTTCTTGCCCTTTTGAATTGGGAAGCCGCCGATCAATTCGACGCGGTCGCCAGCGTTATCGCCACTGGCGTGGTAGAGGTTGTAGCTCCAGGTATTGCGATCAAAACTATCGCGTTCGAAGACTTCCGGCTCACCACCATCGGTTTTGCGCACGAATAGGTTTGAGTTGTAAGCAATATGGAACTCATGGCTAACAGGATCCATGCTGCCACCTTCCCAATCGGGCTCGGTAAACAGAACCCGGCCCAGACCAGTGCTTTTATCCTCGGAAACGCGAACTTCAGCGCGCGAGCTGAAATCCCACATGGTGTCTTGCATAGCAAAACCAAAGCCCATGTAACCAGCGACGGTATCGACCGAACGCAAGATCCCTTTCTGGAATGCTTGACTGGTAACAGTATCGTCTTCGCGCATGACGAAGTTCATGTCGAAGCTACCGTACGGGTTGTCGTCGTCTACGCCTTCATCGATGACAGCCTTGGCGAAAATAGTTGGGTTGCCGTCCATGCCGCCACCCATCGCTGCACCAGCGTCATCATCCATACCCCAAGGAACCCAAACGCGAGTGATTTGGTTCGCCTTGTTGTCGGTACGAGTAGCTTGCACTACCCAAGGAGTCAATTCAGTCTTGCGGCCAGAAGATTGCCCTTGGTCGCCCGTGCCAATCTCCCCCTCACCGACTTTCTCTTTGCTCTCGTCCACCAATGCGATGTATGCACCATCATTGACGAATTCCTCAGACTTAGTTTGCGCAATCATGCCCAAAATCTTGCCGATCTCTTGTAGCGGCTCGAGCGATGGGTCCCAAACGTGGGCGAATTGCGGGTCGGTGCTGTAATCTGAATTCGGTCCGAAGCTGTCTGCTGGACTACCAGTAAAACCAATACCAGGGGTATTAGCAGTTTGGCTTTGGTCCACGGTTACAACGTCGAGTTCGTCGGGCAAAGATAAGCCTTCAATATTGGCTGTACTGCCACCGCTGTCGCCACCTCCGCCACATGCAGTCAGCCCGAGTAAGGCCGAAAATGGAAAAATGAGTAGTTTTTTGTTCACGATTTTTTTGATGTCCGAGTCTCAGCGGAGTTGAAGTCGGCATCCTGGGGGAAGCCTCCGCGACTTGCACATCGGCAATTTGCGGTTCAACCCTGTAGAAACTTGAGCGAAAGCCGCTACAACTTGGCCTGTTTACGGTGACGCTTGGCTCGATAGAGAGCCTGGTCAGCCCGCGCCAACAACTCTTCATAGGTTTTGACTTCTTCATCCGGGAAGGATGCAAAACCCGCTGATACGCCGGTGCGCGGCGTCAATTCAGGAAGTCGCTCCCGAATCAAGGTTTCCGCCGATTCGCGCAATCTTTGCACCGTGGCTAGAGCCCCTACCGGATCGGTGTGGGGCATTAGCATCACAAATTCGTCGCCCCCCAAGCGGCCGACGATATCCATTTCGCGAATCCCCGCCTGCACCGCCGAAGCAAATAATTGCAGGGCTCGGTCCCCTTCGGCGTGGCCGAGCTGGTCATTTACCTCTTTGAAGTTATCGAGGTCGTAAAAAGCCACTGCCAACGGGAAGTGGTAGCGCTGAGCCCGTGCGAACTCCAATTGTCCGAATCGATCTAAAGCCCGCCGATTGAGCACCCCCGTAAGTGGGTCGCGCAATGCAAATTCTTCAATCGTGCGCCAAGCTCGGTTGGCACTTTGTGACCGTTTGCGTTCCTTTAACGCGCCGCGAATGCCGCGAATCAGCACCTCGGTTTCCACTCCGCGCGGATCGAATACCGCCACTTTTGGCGCGGCCTGGCCCAAGGTCTTCACCAAATCCCGGAATTGCTGACTACTAAATTGCTCGCCAACGACCACCGCATCGACCTCGCCGGCGATTGCAGCGCGCACCACCTGCTGGCGATTTTGAACGGTTCGAACCAAGCAATAAAGATCAGCCCGACGTAAATCGTCGACTAATCGCGCGGCTTGTTTCATATGCGCCCCGACCACCAATACGCGTACTGCCGGTTCCACTTTGACCGCGTCCGGGAGCAGCGTAGTGGCCGCGCCATCAGCCTTAGGCGGCACCGGCAAATGGTCCTCTAGATCGCGGAACAAATCATGCAGGCGACGCGCAGCCACCCGCATTTCGCGCATTTTTTGGCGAAAGGCCACCGGCAAAGCAGCCATATCCTCGTCCTCCAAGCCGGCCGCCCAGCGCAAGGCGGCCAGCGAGTTACCCAGCTCAACGGTCGTCGACCCCAACAAATCGAGCAGCAAATCGGATCGCTCCTGCTCCGCCAAAGACCGCAATTCCGCGAAGTCTTCACTCAAATCGTGAATTTGAGCCATGTAAAGCGGGGACGACCCCATCGGTCCGGGCAATTGTGAAACCCGAATCTTGCCCTCGCGACGCCCACCCGCTGTAGTTTGGTAGGTTTGGCGCGCGGTCCAAACGTTGCAACGGCGCACCGTATCCCACAAATCATGTTGCGAGACGGGGTGTTCCACCTGCATCACCAATGCCTGCCCTAGGGTGATCCCCGCCGGCAGGCTCTCCAAACACAGCCATTTGGCGGCGACGGAATTCAGGTAGATCAGCTTGCCGGTTTCGTCAGCAAGCAGAACGGGATCCACCATTCCTTCGAGTGCTGAAAGTAGTGGACGTTCCATAAGTTGTTAAAAGATTAAGCCTTTCACCAGAGGCTCGTAAGTCATGAAATCTGTGTGATGGACCACCCAGGCTTCAGGAGTTCGCTTAACCAAGTTACCCTCGCCGGCATGGGTGGCGACTATATGGCAGACGGCGTCCGGCACGCCGCATTCCTGCGCCAGACCGACGCCAGTGAATGGGTGCCGCAAGTATTGACCGCGTCGAGATTGCACGCAGTCGCCGTTGACCTTGTCGTATTCCAGCAACTTCCCCACATCGGCCAGGATAGCACCGGCGATGAGTTCATCTTTATCCATAGGCATTGCGTCGCCCATGAATTCAACGATTTTGCCGTAACTGACTTCTGCCAGGTGCACGACTAATCGCTTGTGCTCCATAAAAGTGACTGTGCAACCTTCCACGTGCAGAGTGAATGGGATCTCCGTTAGGTCCTTCGGGGCCAACGGGCTACGGTCAAAGGCCAGCATCCAGGTCTGGATCACTTTTTCACGTAGGTCCTGGTCCTGAATCCATTCGATTTCAGGCCAGATTTCTAATACTTCCTCGCGCTTAGCCATGGTCAGATTTTACTTGTTGCCGCGCCGATAAAGTAGCTGCACTTCGGGATCTATCACCGGACTTTTAATGGGTCCGCCGCTGAACTTCACCGTAGTGGATCGTTCCAGGATGGCATGGCGTTTTTCTTCGACGGTGCCATCCGCTAAAGTCCAACGTAAATTTAACCCAAAGCGAAACGGTTCGGCTTCTTGGGTTTGAGTAATGACCACCTGATCGTCTTGCCAATCAAAGCTAAGGTGTGGGCAATCGGGCCGATCCAGCCATTGCTTGAAGAACCAATCTAGCTCTAGGTTCGACGCAGTTTCCATCGCGGTTTGGAAATCGGATGTGACCACTGCCTGGCCGGAATGTTTGCGAAAGTACTGCCCGAGTCCGGCAAAAAAGACCTCGTCGCCCAATTCGGCGCGCAGCATGTGCAAAACAAATGCAGCTTTCGAGTATGTATTGACTGAACTGGAGCCGAAAAAATCGTCGGGTTGGCCATACTCCAGCCAGCGAATCGGCCGCAATCGACCCGCTTTACTACCCGACCAACGGCGACGAATTCCTTGCATGGCATTTCGGATGGGCGGCCCGATTTGGGCTTGTTCCATCAGCCACGGCCCAAGATAGCTGGCAAATCCTTCCGACAGCCAGGCGTCTTCCCAACGCGCATAACCGACCGCGTCGCCAAACCACATGTGAACCAATTCATGTGCCAAAGTGCTGTGGCCATGGTCGGAGCCGTCGAAAATGCCCTCCATCAGCCACACTAACCCAGGGTTCTCCATTCCGCCCCAGCGTGTTGGCACTTGTACGGTGGTGTATTTGCCATAGGCATAAGGGCCGAATTGTTTCTCCATTAACGCCATCCATTCTGCATGACGGTTTAGCCCGCGCCGCGCTTTGGCCAGGTCTTTGGCATAAACAAAATGCGGCTCTAGGCGCGGGTCGCCCTTCTCCTCCAAACGAACGTATTCGCCGACGGCTATGGCCAGCATGTAGGTGGAAATGTCCGACTTGGTTTTGGACACCCAAACGCTACTCGGAACTGCGGTATCACTACGCCCCATCAACTGAGTTCCGACGCCACTGCAAGCGACCTGGTTTTTCATCCCAGGTGTCGTCACCTCTAATTCAAAGCTGGCACGATCTCCGGGGTAATCTTCGCAGGGAAACCAACCACGGGCGAGCGTTGAAAAGTGGTCGGTATAAACCACAGGTTTGCCGTAGCGCGACTTTTTCCAGTAAATTCCATCGGCGGGCATGCCTTCGAAATGAGCTTGAAATCGGATTTTTTCACCCTTTGCCGCCGCTTTGGGCAAGCTCACCATCAAGCCGATGGCGTCGCTTTGGCTGCTCAGCGTTGCGCCATCCATGGAGGTAAAACTCACCTGATACTGCTCCGCTTGCAGCAAATCCAAACGGATGAATTTCAGGTCGTCCACCTCGCTGATGAAGGTGTAAACACAGCTTCCCGCTAACCCCGGTTTGGCCGGATCCAAGTTCAGCTTCAGCGCATAGTTGATTGCGTCCTGCTCAGGGTAGCCGATGAAGCGCGAATGATCTGGGGTGGCGACCTGTTGGGCAACCGCGAGCAGTAGGGTAGTCAGCAGCATTTCAGTTTTTATTCGGTTAGCGCCAGAGTTTGCACCACTAGCTCGTGGATGCCATCGGCGATTTGGGACAACGGTGCATCGCACATGTAAGCAGCGGTAGAAACGATCTTGTTGGCGCTATCTACATGCGCTTGTTGCGGGCTGGTGTCGACGTGCGTGGCGCCCATGGCTTGCAGGGCGTCGGCGGTACCTGGATCGCTACCGATGGTAAGTTCAGCACAAGGTTGGCCCTTGAAAATGGCTGCGGCCAAGGCTGGCGCAATGCACAAAAAGCCCATGGGAAGATTGCGCGCTTTGGCTTCTTTGACGATGGCTTCCACCTGAGGATTTACCCTGCAATCGGCGCCGTGAATGGCAAAGTCACACAAGTTTTTTGCCACTCCAAAACCGCCTGGAAAGATCAACGCGTCAAGCTCATCTAGATTCAGTTCGTCCAGACTTTGAATATCGCCACGGGCGATGCGCGCCGATTCCACCAGGACATTGCGACTTTGTCCCTCGGCAGGTTCGCCGCGAAGATGATCGACCACATGCATCTGCTCCATATCAGGAGCGAAACAGCGCGCGGCTGCTCCAAGGCGATCGATGGACAATAGGGTTAGCACGGCTTCCCGGATTTCGGCGCCGTCCAAAAAACCACAGCCTGCTAGGCAAACACCAACTTGTTTCATGATTCTGTAAAGGTTTGATCCGTTCGGGCAAGTGAGAATGAGCGTGGGAATCGTCAGATTCTAGGCGGATTGCCACCAGCCTACTGCTGCGATTGCAGGCTTGCCTGGCTTAATAGCCTGCGGCTTTGTCGACCACGTTCAGCAGCGGCTCACCGGCGGCAAATCGACATAAATTGGCGACGTAAAGCTTGGTCCATTGCTCGCGGGTGAGCCCAGAGCTTCCGGCGACGTGTGGAGTGATGACCACATTCTTTTTCTGCCACAGGGCGTGGCCGGCAGGCAATGGTTCGGGGTCGGTAACGTCCAAACCAGCACCGGCAAGGTGACCGCTATCCAGCGCCGCCAGCAGCGCGTCAGTGTCCACCACTTTGCCGCGCGCAATGTTGATCAAATAGCTGTGCTTTTTCATCGCGGCGAAGGCATCGGCATTGATCAGGTCACGGGTTTCATCGGTTAGCGGTACGCACAATACGACGACGTCGGCCTGTGGAAGTAAGGCCATCAGTTGATCCGAAGTTTCTTGGCGATCCACATACCAAGGCGCGGCTATCTGAGAGCGGCGAGTAGCCCAAACCTGCATTCCAAAGCCTTTGCCGCGTTTGGCCACCTCATTGCCGATGCCGCCCAACCCGACCACCAACAAGGTGCGGCCGCGCAACGCAATGGGCTGCGTTCCACTGCCACCACGATTCCAATTCCCTCGTTGTTCCGGCTGCACATAATAGCGCACATCGCGAGTCAGACTCAGCAGCATGGCAAAAACGTGGTCGGCAATAGTCGGCCCATGCATGCCCTGCATATTGCTCAACACGATGTTTTCACTTTGACGCAAAGTTTGGTTGTTCAGCATGCGATCGACACCGGCGCTTGGCGATTGCACCCACACCAAGTTCGGCGCGGCGGCCAGGATTTCATCATCGACGTAGCGGCCATCCATGCCATGCACGCGGGCGGCGAACTCCAGCACCTCGGCATCGGTCGACGGCACCAGCACGGTCAAATTAGGCGCGCTTTTTTTGAGCGCGGCAATGTCCTCGGCAGCAAGAGAGGCAGCCATATAAAGCACCGGCGTTTTGCCACCATCAGTGTCTTTGGCAACGGTAGCGTGGCGCAGCGAACCGAGGGATTCCATTTCCTCGGCTGGTCGGGTTCCAGGCTGGGCGCATCCAGCGGCAAACACCAGGGCAGCAACCAATCCAAGCAGGCGGGAACGATTCAGCATGCACCTACGTTACTGCACGCGCCAGCCAGACCAGGCCTCAACTCCAGATTGGGCACGTTCGGCAAAGCGCTGGCGCATCAAAACCACTTGGTCGCGGTATCCCCAGGCTGATTTTGGCTGCTGCCGGAGCTGATCCAAATAAGGCTCGACTCCCCCAGCCGCCTTCACATTTCGACTCACCCGGCCAGGGCCGAGCCGATAGGAAAGCAAAGCCAAATCGACGTCATCCTTACGGTGCTGCAGCATGCGCGCCAAATAGTGTGCCCCCATGCGTAGATTATCCCTCGCGCTATACGGAGGCCCGACGACGGTAATGGACCTCGCCATTTCAAACGCCGTGTCCGGCATCAATTGGCACAGGCCCAGCGCACCGACCGACGAAACCGCATTTGCTTTACCGCGACTTTCCGCGTAAACCAACCCCGCTAAGAGGAATGGATCTTGAAGCTCGGCTTCAGCACTGGCTGCCAAAATTTCTTCGGCCCATTTTTCGACCGCCAACAACTCTTTATGACGTAACGGCGATGCGGGGCCTTCCAGCCAACTCCAACTTAAGCCGATGGCCAGCCCTCCGACCATCGCAAAAAACCAGAGCAAGTAGGATCTCTTCAATTATTCGCTGCGCTGGCCACCGTCGCTATTCAACCAATCACGCCAAGGCTTGGCCAACGACTTTAATTGCACGAGCGACAGCATCGGTGGGATGTGGCTGGCGTCGATGTTCGTCACCGAAGTCAGGTACATCGCACAAATGGCGCGCATATGGATTGGGCCGGTTTCTAATACCTCTAGCAAGTTGCGCACGATGGTCTTGGCACTGGCACCGCTACCTTGTACGAAGTTATTTTCTAACGCAAAGCCACGCCCTTTTAAGCCGTCGATTAACCAAAAGGTTGGATCTTCGTTGCTGTGGTCGCGCCACCAAACTTCGTAAACACCAGCCGGATCCGGGGTGGCGCGGAAATCTGCACCGGTTGATTGCGCCAACGCATCCAGTAATTCACTGTCATGCGGCGTTTCTGGCAAGTAGCTCATCAAAACCTGGACCGCAGCCGGTTCGCCTAAGCGACCAGCAAGAATCGAAGCCCGACGTCGGATGCCAGTATTGCCGTGGTCTAAATACTGACGATAGGTGCGCCTGGCAACAGCAGCGCCACGAGTCTTAACCGACTGATCAAAACTAGCTTCCAAAGTGGAGTTCAGATAGCGCGGCAGGATGTTCGCAAACATCAAATCCGCTTCCAAGCCGGACACTTTTCGCAATGCGGTAACCGCCGCCAATCGCACGCCGAAGTCCTCAGCGTAGGCGGCTTCCAGTAATGCGTCGAGAACCTCGGGGCCGGTGTAGGCGCCAAGAGCCAGCAGTGCCTCTTTGCGCACCTCGCGCGGAACGCTGGGGCGGGTCAAGGTCAGCACTGGCTCCAGCGCCACCGGGTCTCCGATTTCACCCAAAGAATGCAAAGCAACCCGAACCACCAGCACGTCCTTCCCGTTCAAAGCGCCAAGCAAAGCAGGAATGGCAGCTTGGCCGCCGTCGGCCAAGGCACGGGCAGCTGCAACACGTACCGGCAAGCGCTCATCCCCGAGACAAACCGCGCCAGCGTTAGGACCAAGCAAACGTAAGCCAGTGACCAGCAAATCAGAACGCGCTGGTTCGGAGAACTTGGTTGCGATTTCCACCGTCGGGGCGGTCAATGCTGGGTTGCCATCCATAAGCGCCACTTTCAAAACTTGCTGAGCCAGCTCAGGTTGCTCTTCCAACCCACCAAATAAATCCAGGAATTGATAAGCGGCTTGTTCGCCCCAGTGTTGCTTCAAACCAGGCCGCGCCAACAAATAGTCACACCAAGTTCCCAAAGATTCGGCGCTCAAGGAGCCCAAGCGCTCATTCTGGAATTTGACCAAGAGTTGATCGCGTTTGGAAGCAGTTGCAACATCCCATTGCTGGGCGGTGGTCCTCAAAAAGGCGTCGGCGTCATCACCTTTGGCAAGGAGCTGCCATTCCAACTCTTCATACATATGATCCAACTGCTCGGCCAGACCTGGCAACCAAGTGGCGGCCGACGAACCACGGAATCGAATGGGCTTGCGACGTCCGCCGATGCGCACTTCGATACCAGCTGTAATGGGGTCGGTTTGAAGGCCGTAGGACCCCGGCAGTACCGAAACGTCCAAAATCACTGTTTGTTGTAGAGCTGCGGCCAATCGGGTTAATCCATTGCTGCCCAAAACGCGACCCGGCACATCGCTAGATAAAGCCGACGTCGCGCTTGCAGTCAACAGTCGCGCCGACCTCCCTTGGTGAAACCAACTGACCTCCAACTGATGCTGATTGTCTGGGGTCAGCTCAAGGCGACCGCGAACCAATTGAAAGGTATCGCGGTTGGCGGTGTACCATTCCACCCAAGCACGCCGATTGCTAGAGCCGAAATCTTGGCCAGATATACGGCGCAGGCTTTTTTCAGCGAGTGGCGAAAAGCGTGCATATTGAGGATAAAACTCCACCCCACCAACAGCTCGGACCAATACCAATGGCAGGCTGCGTCGCAGAGTAGCCAAGTCTTGTTCGGTGTCCGAACGGAATATATATTCGGCGATGACAGCGCCGGCGATTCCAGACAAAAAGATGTCGTCCTTACTTAAATAGGGCCGCAACTTTTCTACCAGCGCTTGGTCGACGATTAATTCATCCGAATTTTGTTGCTGCAAGAGCAGGGCAAAAAGCAAATAAGCCAATTCGGAGCCCGGGGCAGTCTGCATGATGTTTTCATACAGGTAAGTGCGGTGGTCGACCGTGCCAGTACCGGCAATGCTATCGGCAGCTTGAAAACAGACGGTTACCGACGGGTCGCGCAGGGCCGCTCGCAAACCTGCTCGGGCTTCCACGGTAGTGGGATAATCAGCCAAAATTCTAGCGCAACGGATACGAATATCAGTATCGCGACCATGCTGCAATCCGCGCAACAAATCAGCTACGTAAGCTGGGTTTGGAGCTTCGCGGATTCGACCCTCGGCGAGGGTGCGAATCGGCCGCCGTGGGTGCGACAACAACGCAATCCCCCGAACCGGCAGCGAACCATCAATGACCACCGCTGCGTCTAGGCATTCGCGAGCGGCATTGACGTCGCCAACGCTAGAGGAGGTCTCCACCAAAACGCTGGCATCGCCCTCTTCACGGCTGCCCACAGCCCGTAAAAGCTGGGCAGCGAGCGCCACGGTGGCTGCATGGGGCGACCTCAATGCCTTCAAAGCCGTGATGCGTGTGCCCAATCCTAAACTTTGCAAGTTATCCAATGCTTCACGCACTTGGGTCTTGGTTGGGCGCTCCCGTTCCAGGGTTTGCTCCTCAAAGCTCACAAAAATCATTTCGGCACGATCTTTGGTCTCGCCCCAAAATTCGGATCTGAAGGCCCCCGTCGGTTCAGGGGTCGCCTCCTGAGTCGGCTCTTGTTTGCCTGCGCCTTGCGGCAAATCCAAGCGGCCACCGGACTTGCCGCCGTTGCCCTTATTAGGCAATTCACCACCCTGGGCCAGGATGGGCGTTGCGAGCAACAAAATGCTGATGATGAGATGGGGGCCGAATCTACGCACGGGAGAGCATTTTAGTCGCCAGCTGCCAGCCAGTTTCGGATCTCTTTGAGCTGCAGCAAATCAAGCATGCCGACGTCCCGTTGCGGGTCAAATACCTGAAAACGCTGATGGCCATGCTGTGCGACTCCGCGCAGGGTGCCCGGACCGCGTTGCTTGAGATCTAATTCGGCCACCTGAAAGCCATCGGCACACTCCACTAGGCATTCCAACCGCGGAATCGAACCCGGCTCGGCGATTAGGTCGCAAATGGCTGCTTGGGCGTTTTTTCCGCGTGCCAAACGTCCTCGCAGTTGATGCAAGCTAGCGACTCCGAAGCGTTCGGCGCCAAGTACCACCATGCGCTGGATGCCCGCCACATCCAGCCCGACTTCCACCACCGAAGTGCCAAGCAAGGCCAAAATTCGGCCGCTTTTGAAGGCTTCCACGGTGGCCTGTACCTGCGCTCCCGGCATGCGGCCGTGCACACTAGCCATCGGCAATCCCGACCATGCACCGGCTTGTAATTCGCGCTGCAAACTGAGCAGCCCGCCGTCACCATCGATACGCGGGGCAACCAGGAAGACGCGTTGGCCGCGGCGCATAAAGTTGGCCAATTCGGCTGCCAATTCTGGCCATTTTTGGGGCGGTTGGACGCGTGTTTGAACCTCAGCTTGGTTGCCAGCCCGAGTGCGCAAGACACACGGTTTCAGGGCGCCATATTGTGCCCAAGCCAAGGTGCGCGGGATGGGCGTCGCCGTCATCGTCAACACATGCGGACGAATCCCCTTTGCCACCAACGCCGCTTTTTGGCGCACACCGAAACGGTGTTGTTCGTCAAAAACTACCAAGCCTAAGTTTTTAAACCTAACCTGTTTTTGAAAAAGAGCATGAGTCCCTATCACCAGCCGTGCGGTTCCTGTTGCCAAATCACTCAAGCATGCACGTCGCGATTGTGGACTGTCGTCGCCGAGCAAGCAGCGCGGTTGAAGCTGCGCACCTTGTAGCCAGTTAGCAAAGGTCTGCACGTGCTGGCGCGCCAATATTTCGGTAGGCGCTAGTATCGCAACCTGCTGACCGGTAGCCGCGACCACCAATGCCAAAGCAAATGCGATCACGGTTTTGCCGCTGCCAACTTCGCCGTGGAGCAAACGGCTCAATGGGGCTCCAGTTGCCAAATCGGCACGTATTTCAGCCAAAACGGTTTGCTGATCAGGAGTAAGTTGGAATGGAACGCGAGCCAGAATGCGTTGCCAAATAACATCGTCGCTTAGGCGGGGATCAGCTTGAATAGACTTGAATCCATCTTTGCCCAATTCGCCCTTATCGGCCGCATGACGCGACGCCAAGTGACGCGCTTTTTCTAGCTTCAACACCTCACCCAATGCCAGCCGACGCCGCGCAGCTTCCACTGCAGCTGCGCTGGATGGATGATGCAGTTCCTGAATCGCCTGCGGCAAGGTTGGCACGGCGGCGACCTTTAATATTTCGGGCGGGAGTATTTCTTGCCAGGCGGTCAAAGCGGCAGGCACACCGGATAATTGGAATGCCGCGTGCATGGCCTTGGCCACTTGTCCCGCAGAAATGCCGTCGGCGTCAGCATAAATGGCTTCGAGTGCACCTGGATTTAGAATCTCATCCGGATTCACTCGGCGCGGCGCGAGCAACTGGCGGCCACGTTTCAACGACGCAGTTCCCTCCAAGCGCACCGTTGTTCCGACCTCAAAACGATTGCGCAGATAAGGCTGATGAAAAAAAAGGCCTTGCAGTTCGCCACTGGCGTCGGAAATGCGGATGCCAAGCACAGTTTTGCGCCCGCGCGGTCGAAACAGCCATACCTTTTCGATTTCGCCCTCCACTTGCACCCGTTGACCATCTTCAATTTCAGCGATGGCTCGCAAGCGCGCCGGCTGTTGATACTTGCGCGGCAGCAGCGCAAGCAAGCTGGCGATGTCGGTCACGCCAAAGGCAACGGCAAAATTTTGCGCCCGCTTCGGACCAATGCCCGGCAGTGCCGTTAACGGCAGATCGGCGGACACAGTAGGCAAGCACATGGTGGGAATCTACACCTTGCAGGCATGGCGCAAAACTACAATTCCGACATGGCTTCCAAGACTCCCCCTTCGAATAAAAAAAAGGTCGCAAAAACGGCCAGCAAACGGAAGAAAAAGATCGTCTCCAAAAAGCGCCCCAAGCGCAAAGTGGACCCTACTCAATATAGTATTCCGTCGTTTTTAATTCATGGCCAACAGCATACGGAGCAGTGGGATTACGACCACCATGTCGTGCCGCCACTTTCTGCTTCCAGCACTTTTAGGCTGGATTCCGCAACCCGTGGCGAAGCTGGTTTTTGCGGCTTCGCAGATCCATCGCTGACGAATCCCGACAAACCACACATTTATATCTATGAGCGCTTAGATGAACCAGTGCGCGGCATGTTGGAAGACCGACTGGCAGCAGCCGAAGGCGCAGAAATGGCGGTGTGTTTTGGCAGTGGCATGGCTGCAATTTCCGCCGCGTTGGCCCACCGCTTAAAAGTCGGCGACGAAGTGATTGCCCATCCAACTCTGTATGGGTGCACATATTCCTTGCTAGAGAACTGGCTACCACGCTTTGGCATCAAAGTTCGCTACCACGACATGGTGAACAAAATAGGCAGCATGCGAATCACCAAGCGCACGCGGGCGATTTACTGCGAAACCCCTTGCAACCCGACCTTGGATATTTTAGATATCGAGGCCATCGCGGCGCGGGTTAAGGAAGCAAACCAAGGTCGTCCTGAAGAGCAAAAAGCACGCTTTATCGTCGACAATACTTTTGC
>JACKQG010003237.1_pt1 | contig 20206 bp, 18 predicted proteins | sample 8237621 | NCBI WGS metagenome assembly JACKQG01 (sample SAMN15677084, study PRJNA649215) | marine metagenome | biome: marine; feature: Black Sea; material: saline water; isolation source: suspended particulate matter (SPM) from the Black Sea western gyre | collected 2013-06-09/2013-06-10 | depth... | reverse complement strand
GTGCTTGGCATCATATTTGGGAGTTTTGGAGGTATTTTCCTGGCCTTTTTATTGGAATTCTTAGACGACAGCATGGGTAGGCCAGAAGATGTTGAGCGTTATCTTCGTCTCCCGGTGCTTGCTTCAATCCCCTGAAGAATGCGTAGGGGGCATTTACCCTTGAAAAGGGCCTTTCGGGCCTTGATACCCGGATGCTACCATGGCAAAGACATTCGAGGCACTTAAAAGATCTGAAGCAGAAAACAGAGTATCCCCTGTGAAGGCTTTTGACCGGACTGTGGAGACAGAGAACTGGGCTCAACCTGGGCCTATTTTGAGTTATGATGCCGAAAGACCGTATCATAATCTGAGGACTAACGTTCGGACCCGTTATACGGGTGAATCGATCAAAAGCATCTTGTTTGCAGGAAGTACGCATGGTGAAGGGGCTTCCATGGTGGCGGTCAATTTTGCCAGGATCCTGGCCCGTGAATCAGAACTCAAGGTGCTCTTGGTAGATTTGACCGAAAAGACCGATCAACTCGCAGAGTCTGAATCGAATAAAGACAGTATCCCGGCCCCTGCCACAGATCTCTCAGGTCATACCAATTCGAAAATCACCGAAAGAAAGACAGGCCCGGGGAACCTGTATGCACTTGAATACAACGATAACCATTCCGGTTTTATAGGTCTTATTGAATCGGGCGCTTTAGATCATGTCCTGAAAGAGGCGTATGATCGTTTTGATTACATCATTCTTGTTGCGCCCCCGGTCCTTGCTTCTTTGGAAGCTCGGGCTATCTGCGCCAAGGTAGATGGTGTGGTGCTGGTACTCGCATCTGGAAAAACACGTTGGCAGATTGCCCAAAAGGCCAAGGAAACCTTAGAAACGGCCGGGGGGGAAATTCTCGGTGTGGTACTCAATAAGGCAAAACATTACATTCCCCAGTGGATATACAGAAGGCTTTGAAAGATAGATAACATAGGCAACCATTCACTGGTTCAGAGATTCGCCGCAACCCCGAATCCGTGTCGGTTGATCCGAAAACATTTTGGCGGTAGAAGCGATGCGTAGCAGACATTTCTTTATCATATTGTTGATTCTCATTCTTTTTTTGATCTCGGGCTGCAGTTCTAATGGCACGACCTTACCCACAGATATACCTCTGCCGCCTCCACCACCCCGAAATCCACCGGAATATCAAATTCAACCGGGTGACGAGTTGGCCATTAAATTCTTTTACAACGCAGCTCTCAATGATACGGCAATTGTTCGACCCGACGGCAGGATCTCTCTCCAACTGGTCGACGATGTCCAGGCAGCCGGTCTAACCCCGGCTGAACTGGATAAATCTCTTACAGAAAAATACTCCATAGACTTGAGAGATCCTGCAATCACCGTCATTGTCAAGTCCTTTACGGGTCGACAGGTTTTTGTGGCTGGGGAGGTGGCCAACCAGGGGCTCATCGATCTCACTGCAGGCATGACCGCACTTACGGCCGTAGTCAATGCCGGGGGGTTCAAGGAATCGGCCAAACCAGAGGCCTCCATTATCATACGAAGAGGAAAGGGGAATCACCCCTTCCCTATCAGGGCAGATCTTAAAAAAGCACTTCAGGGAAGCAGCACCAAGGCCGATCCCCGGCTTCAACCTTTTGATATAGTCTATGTGCCCAAAAGCTGGATTGGGAAGGCAAATGTCTTTGTAGATCAATATATCCGTCAACTTCTTATGTTCCGCGGGTTTGATGTGGGCTTTTGGTATGGGCTCGGACGTCTTTACGACGATAGTAATGATTAATGGACAGCACGATCAGGACACAGCAATGTTTTTTCGAATAAAGAAGAAGAGGGCGCCTCTTTGTGGCCTATATTCCGAGAGCGAATTTAAAGCCCTCATCGATCACGAGCGCCGACGTTCCGACCGCACCAATGAGAGCTTTTCGGTGGCTGTATTTGACGTGGGCGACATAAAAACAGATATGGATAAAGTGTGTCGCATCCCGGACGAGTTAGTCGACACTGCCAGATCAACAGATGAAGTGGGATGGTTTGACAAAAAACGCATCGGCCTATTATTACCGGATACCAATGCAAAAGGTGCAAAACACGTTGCCAAATATTTTTCGAGTACCGTACACCCTTCCTTCGGCAGTCTTGTTCCGACAATCTACACATATCCTTCTTATTACTTAGAAAGCGACGATAATAGCTCAAGAGACAATGAGATTTCGAATTTCTCTCCCGTTGCGGACCTGTCCCGGGATGGAGGAACGCCGCTGCAAAAGGAAACTCACGACGATGGCGTCACCCTTAGCCACAAACCCGGTATTCCATCCAACGGCAAAATGTCAGGATCTCCCCCTTTAGGCCTTGAACCTTACCTGGGAGTTGCGATCCCGGACTGGAAACGTATATTTGACATAATCTGCAGCTCAATCGGTCTCATGGTTTTGTCACCTCTCTTTCTACTCATTGCCATAATGATCAAGATCGTTTCTCCCGGACCTGTGTTTTTCATACAGGAGAGAGTAGGTTATTTGGGTAGGCATTTCGGCCTGAAAAAATTCCGGACTATGAAGGCAGAGACAGACACGGCCGTTCATGAGGACCATGTTCGAGAACTTATAAAGTCTGGCGGGTCCATGAGAAAGCTGGATGACGACCCAAGGATTATCCCTTTTGGAAAGATCCTTAGAAAGTCTGGAGCGGATGAACTACCGCAGCTTATCAATGTGCTTTGCGGTCAGATGACCCTGGTGGGCCCCAGGCCCTGTTTGCCTTCCGAATTTGAGGAATATCTCCGATGGCACAAAAGACGGTTCTACACCGCACCGGGCATCACCGGCCTTTGGCAGGTATCGGGAAAAAACAGACTTACCTTTAAGAAAATGATACGGTTGGACATTACTTACGAACAAGAAAGATCTTTGATATTTGACCTAAAAATACTCCTAAAGACTTTGCCTGTTGTAGCCAACATTGCAACATAGGACAGCATTATCAATAAAGGCGGTTCCAATGACGGAAAAACTTAATATCGGAATAGTGGGTGCAGGATACTGGGGGCCTAATCTTGTTAGAAATTTCAAATCGCTCTCTCACTGTAATGTAAAGGTTGTGTGCGATTTGGATGAGAGCAATCTCGATCGAATCAGAGGGCTCTTTCCAGGAATAGGTACCACAACCGAATTCGGCCGGCTCGAAGAGGATAAAGAGATCCAGGCCATTGCAATTGTCTCTCCAGTACATACCCATTTTGCTCTTGCAAAAAAAAGTCTGCTGGCAGGGAAACACACCCTCATCGAAAAGCCCATGGCCACTTCATCCGCTGAATGCCTTGAATTAATCGATATTTCTCAAAGGCAGAATCTGACGCTTATGGTTGACCACACCTTCATCTACAGTTCACCCGTTCGAATGATCAAAAAAATTGTGGCCTCCGGGGAAATTGGAGAGTTGATCTATATCAGCGCCAAGCGCCTCAACATGGGTTTGTTCCAAAAGGACATCAATGTAGCCTGGGACCTCGCACCCCACGACATTTCTATTGCCCTCTACATTATGGGGACAGTGCCCTCGTCAGCAAATTGCCAGGGGAGAGCACATATTACACCTGACATAGAAGATGTTACAAACATGTCACTCAACTTCCCAAATGGCGGGTTTGCAACCATTCACAACAGCTGGCTCGATCCCAGCAAAGTGAGAACCATGACCTTTGTCGGCAGCAAGAAGATGATACTTTATGATGACATAGAGCCCATGGAAAAAATCAAAATCTATGACAAGCGAGTGGAAGTCCCACCCCATTACGATACGTTTGCCGACTTTCAGTATTCATATCATTATGGAGACGTATACTCGCCTTATCTAAATCAGATAGAGCCACTCAAGGCCCTTTGCGAGAAGTTTCTGGATTGTATTCGGTGCGGTCATCAGTCTGAATCAAGTGGTTTCGAAGGACTCAAGGTCGTCCAGATTCTTGAGGCAGCAAGTCTGTCCTTAAAGAGCCAGGGCTGCAATGTCGGGCTAACCTGGGAAGACAACTCAGGTGAGGGATCTGCATGGCCTCTTAAAACGGCGTGTTCGAACTGTGAGAGGGAAACGGAATTGGACCCGGAAGCTTAATTTTGCATCATTGACCACACTGGCTTATGCCCAACTGCCTTTTGAGACTTGTCGGGCCCTATTCCCTTCTACTGAAGATTACACGGTCGCTCGTCAAAAGGTCCTTTGTACCAATTGTCCGGTGGAAAGTTTTTGTCTTGGTGTTTTTCAGAGGTGGAGGGAAAATTGCAGATACGAAAAATCTCATCGGACGTCAAAACCGGGAAAGATGTAAAGATCAGTGACTTTGTTAACCTCTATGGGTGTGAAATAGGGGATAACACCAAGATCGGTGCCTTTGTTGAAGTACAGAAAGGTGCTAAGATAGGGAAAAACTGCAAGATATCCAGCCACACCTTTGTCTGTGAAGGGGTGCAGATCGGTGATGAAGTTTTTGTGGGCCATGGTGTCACTTTTATAAATGATCCATATCCCAGAGCTACCACCTCAGATGGCCGGCTCCAAACCGAGGAAGACTGGGTCTGTATTTCCACAACCGTTGAGAAAAGGGCCTCAATTGGGTCAAATGCCACTGTTTTAGCAGGTGTGACTATCGGTGCAAATGCGATCGTAGGTGCAGGCAGTGTGGTCACAAAAGACGTTCCCTCAAATACGGTCGTTGCCGGCAACCCAGCAAAAATTTTAAAAACCATAGGGGAAGAAAGGTGAACGTCCAATTCGTAGATCTGAAAGCGCAATATCTATCCATACGAGACGAAATACTGGAAGCAATCCAGGCAGTGATGGGCAGCACTGCATTCGCGGGGGGGCCATTTGTTGAACAGTTCGAAAAAGAATTTGCCGAATTTTGCCGGAGTCCATATGCCATAGGGGTCGGGAGTGGAACCGAAGCACTCTGGTTGGCACTTAAAACTCTGGGAATCGGTGAAGGAGACGAGGTTATAACGGTACCCAATACCTTTATCGCAACCGCTGAGGCAATCAGTTTTTGTGGTGCTACACCCGTTTTCGTGGATGTTGACGACAAGACCTATACCATGGACCCGGAGAAACTTGAGGACTACCTCAAAATTCGAAGGGGAAAGACCGGAAGCCCAAATCGCTTGAAGGCTGTCGTTCCAGTCCATCTCTATGGCCAGATGGCAGATATGGACCCCATTATGGAGATTGCCAGGGCCTACGACCTCTTTGTGGTGGAAGACGCTTGCCAGGCCCACTGGGCAGAATACAAGGGCAGGCGAGCAGGATCCATTGGCGATGCCGGATGTTTCAGTTTTTATCCCGGCAAAAACATCGGTGCATACGGGGAAGCAGGTGCCATAATCACCAAAGACCCGGTGATGACCGAACGGATTCGCACACTGCGTGATCATGGACAAACCGCCAGATATTATCATGAAACCATCGGATGGAACGCACGTATGGACGGATTACAGGGCGCCGTTCTCAGCGTCAAATTGAGGCATATTTATAACTGGAATAATGCGCGTATAAAAAACGCGCGGTTTTACGACGAACTTCTCTCAGATGTAAGCGGCGCCCTGACACCAAAAAAAGGTCATGACAGAACACATGTGTTTCACATATATGCCATCCTTGTTCAAAACCGCGATGCACTCATTGCATGGCTGAAAAAAAGAGATATTCATTGTGCGATCCACTACCCGGTTCCGGTGCATCTGCAAGCGGCTTATGGCTTCCTGGATCTGGGAAAGGGCGCTTTTCCCGTATCCGAGAAATGCGCTCAAGAGGTGATGTCCCTTCCCATGTTTGCGGAACTGACCGAAAACCAGATGCGAGGTGTCGTCGACGGAATCAAAGAATTCACGCAGAAGAAGCAGGGCTCTTGATCACACATTTGCTGCCTTTTTTCCATGCTATCGAATGTGGATTTACTGAACATCATTCTCCCAATGAAATCACCACATTTTGAGAGGCGCGACTGTCCGAAAAGAAGCGTATGGCCTCAAAGGGGTATTCACGAAGGGGAGGTTTTTTAAGATATGATCAATATAGCCATGGTGGTTTTTTCCCATTATCCCACTGATCCGAGGGTCCGGCGTGAAGCCGAAGCCTTGGTTGAGGCAGGGATGGCAGTGGATGTGATCAGCTTAGTACGACGTAGCGGTGAAGAAACAAAAACCCGTGTAAATGGAGTCAATGTTTATCGAATTCAGCTGAAGCGGAAACGCGCCGGCAAGATTCGATATTTCCTCCAATATGGCTATTTCATTGTGGCAGCCTGCTTGAAATTGTCCTGGCTTCACTTGTCCAAGAGATATGATATTGTGCATGTACACAATATGCCGGATATTTTAGTCAGTACCGCCCTTTTCCCTAAAATGACCGGCTCAAAGATTATTCTGGACCTGCATGATCCCATGCCGGAACTTTATATGACCATATATTCCATGGGCGCATCACATCCGCTCGTCAAGGTTCTCCTTGCTCTCGAGAAACTCAGCATAGCATTTGCTGACCGGGTGATCACGCCGAATACGGCCTTTCGCGATCTTTTTGTTTCAAGGAGTTGTCCGCCTTGGAAACTTCATATTGTTATGAATTCGCCGCAGGAAACCATTTTCCATAAACGGGAAATCAAAGCCAAAAACAGTGAGGATTCAGATAGAAGAGACAAGTTCGACCTTATGTATCACGGACTCATAGTTGAACGCCACGGCCTTGACGACGCCATAGAAGCCGCTTCCCTGATTAAAGATCAAATCCCAAACCTTATTTTTCACATCTACGGCGAGGGTAAATTTCTGGAAGATCTAAAAGAAAAGGTCAAGCGATTGGCCGTTAGTGATTGGGTTGAATTCTATGGATTTGTACCATTAGAACGGATTGCAGCTGCTATCTCAGATATAGACCTGGGAATCGTCCCTAATAAGATGAGCCCTTTTACCAACATAAATTTCCCTACGAGAATATTTGAATATCTGAGTGTAGAAAAACCTGTAGTGGTCCCCAGAACAAAGGGGGTTTGCGACTATTTTTCTGAAGATTCCATATGTTTTTTCACTCCGGGAGATGTAAACAGTCTGGCGAGAACCATCCTTAAGGTTTACGAAGACCCTCAGGGATGTCTAAAGACGGTTCAACGTGGTATCGGCATCTATCATCAACATCGATGGGAATTGCAGAAGGATCATCTGGTCAATCTGGTTCTTGATCTGCTGAAAATTCATCGCGCTGCCATCAGAAAGGACCTGGACATTGGAGCCCGCCAATAGCCCATATGTACTCATAACGGCTGCAAGAAATGAGGAAGCCTATATCGGGAGGACCATCGATGCAGTCATTTCACAGAACCAGTTGCCCAAGAAATGGATCATTATAGATGATGGTTCCACAGATTCCACTGCCGATATTGTCAGCCGCTATTCCGCCCAAAACCCCTTCATGGAGCTTATATCTGTTTCAGGAGATAAACTGAGGAATTTCGGATCCAAGGCCAAATCCGTGAATTTCGCTTACAGGAGGATGAGGGGAATCTCATACGATTTCGTTGGAAATCTGGATGCCGACGTCTCCTTTGATCTCAATTATTACGAAAACATTCTGTCGAGGTTCCGGGCAAATCCAAAACTGGGTGTTGCGGGGGGCGTTCGTTATGATCTACATGATAGCCATTTTATAAAAGTAAAATCTGCGCGAAATAGCGTAGGTGGACCGTTTCAATTATTTCGAAGGGAATGTTTTGAAGAAATCGGAGGATACCTCCCATTGAAGTATGGCGGCATAGACGCAACAGCTGAAATTATGGCGCGAATGCATGGCTGGGAGGTTCAGTCTTTTCCTGAATACAGGGCCTACCATTATCGACGCACTGGAACTGCTTCCAGGAATTTCGTTAAATCAAGAATCCGTATGGGTATCAGGGACTATCTGATCGGGTATCACCCGTTGTTTCAAATATTCAGATGCATATTCAGATTGGATGAAAAGCCATATGTTATCTCAGCCCTCATTTGGATCAGCGGATTTCTATGGGCGGCCCTGATGAGAATGAATCGACCGGTCTCGGACGAGTTTGTAAAATTCCTGAGATCGGAACAACTTAAGAGGATACGATCCCTTGCAATATGATGGAGCTTGGATTCGATGAATAACAAAATCGATCTGATCATATCTCCAAAGAGAGTCCTAAAGGTTTTGGTTGTTATCGTTCTTCTCCTGACAATTGCATCTATTATCGGCCAAACTTACAAATATACGGTCGGCCATGATCGCTATATTGTTGATTTTTTTGACCTTGACAAAGAATTTAACATCCCTAATTGGTATGCATCCACTACACTGCTCTTCTGCTCCCTGCTCCTTGTATTCATTGCATTTGGCTCAAGAAAGGCCAAAGCCAGGTTTTTCCTGCACTGGATATTTCTTTCAGCCATTTTTCTAATTTTCGCCCTTGATGAAGGTTTAAAACTTCATGAACAATCTATCACGCCTGTAAGAGAATTTTTTAGTTCCATAGGTTTTGCGAGTGTCGGCTTTTTTTATTATTCCTGGGTTTTTCCCGCTGCGATCCTTGTGATCATCTTCGCAGCATCTTATGTTAGATTTCTTATGAACCTGCCTTCCAGGACACGATACCTATTTATCATCGCCGGTGTTTTATATGTGGGAGGGGCACTGTTAATGGAAAGCATGACTGGACTATATGCCTCTTACGCTAATCGCGAGAACCTCACCTATGCAATTCTTACGAATATAGAAGAGCTTCTTGAAATGGTGGGAATCCTGGTATTCATTTATGCGCTTATGTCGTATATCAAATCTGATTTACCGGGATTGCGCATTGGAATAGGTAAGTCCTGATCTCATTATCACCACAGAAGACCCAAGATTTTTTATGGATAACCGATTCAAAATGAGTTTTTTCAAAGGCTCTGTGGCCGCATCCGTAGGCACAGTGTCCAGTATTTTTTTTCATTTCATAAGTGTCATGCTAATGACACGCTGTCTGCCAAAAAACGAGTTCGGGCTATATGTCTTGATCCTAGTCATTGTCCATTCCTTTACAATCTTAGGGGGATTAGGCCTTGACTTGACCCTCGTAAAGTTCATTGCCGGCGAAACAGAAGAAGAAGAAGAACACAGTGCCTTTTGGCCCATTGTGATCATACGAATTCTTTTTTTGGTGTTTCTTGGTTTGACAGTTCTTTTTGTTGGCCATCACCTTTCAACCTTTGTAGACAAAAGGGTCGCGGACTATTTGTTACTCATCCCCGTTATGTTTTTCGCAGCGAGCTTTAGGGATTTATTCTACAGCACCCTGCAGGGTCTACAGCAATTTACCAAATATGCTACCGTCCAGATCCTCTCCGCCATGGCTAGATTCCTTTTAATTGTTGTCTTCATTGAACTGGGTCTTTTGAGCGTAAGGATCCTTATATACATAGAAATTTTTGTTCCGTTATGTTCAATCGCCGCGCAGCTTCTCCTGATTCCATTCAAACTCATACCGGATTTCAGGCTCTCAGTCGACAGGTTCACAAGAATCATTCGGTTCGGAATACCTTTATATCTGAACAGTATCTTGACTCTCATCGTAGACAGAGCAAATATATTCATAATCGGCGCCTTTTTGACTCTCGAAAACATCGCCATATACGATGTAGCAGACAAGGTTCCCCAAGGCTTTACAAGGCTTTTTCGATCATTTATTCTTGTCTACTTCCCCAATCTCTCGAAACTGTTCTCCGACGGAAACAGGGAGGATGCTTTAAAGATAATTAATCGCTCCCTGATTATTATCTCTTTTGGAATCAGTTTTACCGTGTTCAGCTCATTTTTGTTTCGCAGTGAAATTATCATCTTACTCTTTTCAGAATCTTATCTGAGTGCCTCACTTGCCTTGCCGCTGCTGATGCTCAATTTTTGTTTAAGGGCAATTTCCAATACCATGGGATATTCTCTTGTCAGTGCAGGCTATTCATCTGTTCCGGTGAAGGTCAATACATTTTCCAGTGTTACCCTCATTATTGGCAGCCTGGTGGCCATTCCCGTTCTTGGTATCATGGGGGCAATCTACTCTCTTCTGCTCATGAACACCGTTTCTCAGTCAATTTACTATTTCTATCTTTCGAAAGCCGGGATAAAAGTAAAACCCCTCAAATATTTAAAGCCCCTATTTCTGATGATCATACTGGCCGGCGCCTATTATCTATTGGGCATAGAAATTATTATATTTAAATTGATATTTCTATTAAGCTATGTGTACCTCTGTAGGTTGATCATCGATGAGTTTTCTGAGATAAAGGATACGTTCAGCAGCCTCATTCATCACCTGAAACCCGCGAACTGAAGAGAGCCCTTCATGATAAACCTAAACCGAAGAGACCTGTTATGAAGATTCTGATGATCGATTCCCTTGTAGGTAATGATTACGCTCTTATACTATGCTCCAACCTGCAAAAAGCGGGGGTACAGGTCACAATGGTTACAACCAAAGGTAGGCAAATCCCCCCCCACTCGGATTTTACGGTGGAGCATTGGGCACCTTCAAAAGACCCGAAAATCAAAAAGACTTTAAAGGTATTAGGATACTTGGGCTATCTGGGTCGTATCTTTGCCTTTGCCCTCAATTCCCGAACGGTTCCTGTTCACTTCCAGTTCTTCAGAATTGAGAGAATTGAAAGCCTATTCCTCTTATGCCTGAAGGTTTTGGGTACTCCCACAGTCTATACTGCACATAACATCCTACCTCATGAGAATAACAGGATTGACTATCTCCTCAGGAATATCACCTTTCGGTCATCAAACCTCATCATCGTGCATTCCGATTATATCAAAAACAGTCTGATAGAAGGGTTCAGGGTCCCAAGAAAGAAAATATGCACAATTCCCCATGGGAATTTTGATGCTTATCTGCCCAAGACCCCTATTTCAAAAAAAGAGGCACGGAAAAAATTGAGTGTACCGGAAAACAGCAAGGTCCTCCTGTTTTTTGGCTATATTAGGAAATACAAAGGCATTGATCTCCTGCTTGAATCTTTTGAAATTGCGTCTAAACAGGATCAACATCTTACCCTTATTATCGCTGGAAAATGCCAAACGGAAAAACTGCTGACTCGTTATCAGCAGCGGATTTCTCAAATTCCCTCACGGAAACGAATCCGATTTGACCCTGAATATGTCCCTACAGAAAAGGTTCCCTGGTATTTTGTAGCTTCAGATCTGGTAGCGTTGCCATACATTAACATTGACCATAGCGGAATAGTTCACCTGGCCTATTCATTTGGCCGCCCCGTCATCGCAACAGAGGTGGGGGACTTTCCCGAAACCATAGAACAGGGCAAAACCGGATACATCGTGAAAAGAAATGATGGCCAAGAACTTGCCGCCGTAATACTCAAGGCATTCTCAAATATGTCAAGATTGGAAGAAATGGGTGAGGAGGCGAGAAAATTAAGCAAGACAAAGTATTCTTGGGGCAACATTGCAAAATTGACGGCAAGGGTTTACAAAAGTCTTGCGAGGAAACCATCCAGGAGCGGGAGGTTTTTTGCTGAAAAAAGCCGATAACAGATCTCTCTCAAGATCGATTGCAAGGTATTCTTTTATTATTTACCTTTTTTTTATTTTTTTCGGGACCTCCCTCCCCTTCAAAGAAAAAATAACTGAGGTTGGGGAGAAGCAAACCGTTAACGTTGTCAACCAATTTGTATTCACAACACTATTTCTATCTTCCTGCTTTTGCCTTTATCTAAAACGGCGTGAATTCATCGTCCTTCTTAGGAAAGAAAAATATCTGACCGTGTTTCTTGTCTGGTGTCTTCTGAGCCTGATGTGGTCGGACTTCCCACTTGTCTCTTTTAAAAGACTGTTCCAAGTCGTTACTGCGTTTACCGTAAGCAGTGCCGTCCTTTTGAACGAGAGGCCTTCAGAGGAGATTTCGTCCTGTTTCAGGATTATCCTTTATTTGTTTATTCCCCTGTCTTTTATATCGATCCTTTTTGTCCATGGAGCAATAGACCCAACAACCCTGGCGTGGCGTGGGCTGGCCCAAAGCAAGAATCATCTCGGACAGATCAGCCTGGTAAGTATTATCATCTGGTATCATACTATGCGAAAGGGTTCCGTAATCAGCAAATTAATGTCTGCCTTCATGCTTATAATATCCTTGGTATTGCTTCTGGGATCTGAAAGTGCTACGTCAATATCGACCTTGGCATTCCTGGTAATCTTCGCAGTGGTGCTTAAACTTGACGAAAAATTCCGTTCATTGACTATGGGTGGGTCTTTTCTTGTTTTGGTAATTGTTGCATCTTTGGCCATCACAATAAGTATATTCTTCCTTGGGCCAGAGGTTATCGGGTCTCTTTTCAAATACTTCGGAAAAGATGTAACTTTCACAGGCCGAACAGACCTCTGGTCGAGCATATTTGGCGAAGCAAAAGGGCATTTACTTATCGGGTGCGGATTTGCAGGATTCTGGGTTATCGATAACCCAGATCTCATCACCCTCTATAAAGATTTTATATGGCTGCCTAATCAGGCTCACAACGGTTATCTGGATATTTTGAACGAAACAGGTCTTGTTGGTTTGTCCCTGTTTATATTGATGGTAGTTACCTACTTCACACATGCGGTAAGGCTGAATAAATCACATTTCTGGAAATGGTTTATAATTGCCGCATTGATTATTAATTGTCAGGAAACCACTTTGTTTAGGCAGAATATCTTGACAGGCGTGATGTTTATTTTTTGTTACCTGGCTCTTTATGCGGACCTTTTCAATAATATCAAAGAAAAGGAAGTAGCTGCGATAAATGGCTAATGCTAAGAGAGTCCACTCATTGCCTCACTCTCAGGTTTCTCGGTGGAGACAGGGCTCTGTCACGTGAGAACTCACATGCCCCAATATCAAAACCAAGGCCTTGAGGTCTGGACACACCATTGATGTCCTGCTTGATACCCTCTGATAACAGATCAACGCCTTTATCAATGGCATCAGAATCTGAACTCAACGTATAAACATCATTCTTCAGATCGGTGAAACTTGCTGTGCGTTCAAAAATTCCATCAATATCAAAGCCCCTTGCCTGCCACTCCGCCAGAGCCATATTCTTGTTGAAATAAAACGGCCCCGTGGTATTCGGGTAGGCTATATAAAAGTTGTGATCGATCACACATCCATTTATATTTCCCATTCTCAGATTGGCCTTTCCGTCGCCCTCAGGCCATGCAGGTGCATGATTGTTTTGATAGAAGAGGTTGTTCTTTACAATAACATGGGACCCCGTATGGATGTAAAGCCCGTCGTAGTTATTGTTAACGATCGTGTTATTATAGACCTTTGTATTCGCTTGATATACATTTCCTTTCCCAGGGTTGCCCGATCCTCCGCCGGCAAAAAATATTCCCCACTGACCATTTCCATATACTAAGTTATTTGAAATCTCATTGTTTCGCTGATACCGGGTATAGATTCCACTTTCCCTGTTGTGGGAGATTCTGTTAAGTGTTATATTGTTCCCGTCCTCTATGCCGGTAAATGTGCTTGTACTTGGAAAGATATTAACTCCCTGGTGACCGTTATCATAAAACATATTGTAGCTGATGGTCGTGTAATTACAACTTTCCACACTGAGCCCGTTCCAGGCGTTAGAATAGACTTCATTGCGGGTAATCGTGTTATGCGAGCCCCCACCAACTTCTGCCTTTAACGTGACACCATTCCGGTGTCCGCCATCCCTGCCATTATTGTGAATTTTGCAGTCACGAATAATATTATTGCTTCCGTCAACCCAAACAGCATATTTGTAAGCATTCCTTATCTCAAACCCGCCAAGTGTTATGTAGTCCTTACCTCTTATGTGAATGAGTTTACTGACTGTGCTTTTTGAGCCATCAATAACAGGAAAATGATTCGGGTAGGCCTGGAATGCTATGGGGAACCCTTTCCTGCCCGAATTCTTTACGCGAACTTCTGAAGTCTCATAATAGACCCCATTCTTTACGTAAACAATATCCCCGGCATTTGCTTCATTCGCTGCCTTGGAAATCGTCCTCCACGGCTTATCCTCTTCCATGCCCGTATTACTGTCGTTTGCAGAGGAGGTCGAGCCTACATAGTAGACCGTTCCCCAACATGTTGAAGCCACCGGGAAAAATACAAGCATCATAAAAAGCAGTATGTTGACGGTTGATTTAGGACTAATATCCCGGATAATCATGGTGTTTTCCCCTTTTGACGCCAGGCCAGCTGGATCATTTACCCTTGAGCTTGATATCATCTACCCTGCCACTACCCCGGATGTTGAACTCATTCACCTCCAGAATTTTTACACCGGGTTGGACTTTTTCCAGATCGGCTTGAAGATTTCGTGTAAAGGTTCGCCATCTGCCATCTATGGTCCCTGAACCAAGACCGTATCTGAGCACCTTTTGGTCTTCCAAGTCATCATAATCAACAGCCGAGTAATAAAACTGCCGATATCCCGCGGTGGTCTCAACGTCAACATAGATGGTAAATCGTTCGGAATAGCTCATTCTCCACTCAATGGTGAATTGGGTCGAATTACGCCATTTTGTCCCGTCCTCGTTTCGCAAAGAATAACCGTTCGACCGCTCTGAACCCGATAGTTCGATTACCCGACTTCCCAAGGCTTCGTCATAGACATTCTCGATCATTGCTCCGGGCGGATCATCATCATAAATATGCCAACGATTTATTTTACCGTCCTCTGCATCTTCGTACACGGTTTCTCCGGGAAGATGGGTCATCAGCCTTATATCATCAACCCTGACGTTGCCTCGAATCAGAAACCCGTTTACTTCTTCTATGCGCACACCGGGTTGGGCCTCGCTGAGATCGGCGTTTAGACATCGGGTAAAGGTATGCCATTTGCCATCCGTCACATGGGATCCGAGACCGTGGTGCACATATTTCTTGCGTCCGAGTCGGTTGGAATCATCTGGCTTGTAATAAATATAGCGATGGCCTGAATTGGTCTCCACGTCAAGATAAACCTTGAAATCTTCATCGGTTTTCATACGCCATTGGACAACAAACTGGCTCCTGTTCCGCCATTTGCTCCCATCCCTATTCCTGAGGCGGTACCCGTTTTTTGTCCCGGCACCCCAAAGCTCGATCACCCAGCTTTTCAGGTCTTCATCGTAGACAGTGCTTATGGTAGCGCCTGACGGTTTGCTGTCGTAAATGGTCCAACCATCCGTAGTGTCACCCTCCCCGTCTTCGTATGTGGTGCGATTGGAAACGGTTATCACGGAGGTATCCTCAGATTCAAACCCGGCCTCATTAACGATCAAAAGTTCAAAAATCAGGGATTCGCTTTCCACCGCATCCTCAGGCACGGTAAGCGTTGTTTCTGCCTTTCCCGGGTCAGACAATATCACCGGGGGACCCCCAATCTGAGACCAGTGGTACGAGGCTATTCCATAATCCAAATCCACCGAAGCAGAACCGTCCAGAGTGACCAAGTCCCCGGCTCGTGCGGATTGATCCGGCCCTGCATTCGCCGTTGGCAACCGAACTTCCGGTACAAGGTAGGCCAATTCCTCGGAATAATCACTCTTATTCCCGTATACATCATATGCGGTCGCGGCAAAAAAGACGGACGTCCCCGGGTCGAGCCCCGTAATCGTGTAACTGGTCTGATCTCCCACGTCTATGTCATAAATGTATTTTCGGGTTTCAAAACCGTAGTGTATGCGGTACCCGGCCACGTTCTTTTCGGTATTGGGGTTCCAAAACAATGCGACTTCCGCACAATAAACAGGCTTGGCCGAAGAAGCGAAAATCATTATCAAGGGCATAACGGAGAGTAAGAGCAGACAAAACGATTTCTTGAGGGCTTTGTATGATTTCAATTTCGATACAATTGTCATTTAATCACCAATATCTTTAAAATTAAATGAGTTAAGCTGGATTTCCTTTGACCTTAGCATTAACCTCTGCTAATGTTTTCAGTTTCCGTAGAAACCTCTTCTCATCGGGGCTCGTTTTTAATTTCTTAACTGACTTTAAATATAATCATATAAAATAATTTATCAATAGGTTTGAACTAATTCCCAGTTTTTACAATACATTTTCCTGAGTTTTCGTTCAGACACTAATTAGGACGTGGAATAAAATTCCCATCCTTCACGCATGGCATAAACGACTCATTAAGGTTGCCCATGTTAACACGATTAATAAAACTCTCCGGGAGCATCATTTTTTTTGCCTTTTGTTGGATCTTTCGAATGTTTAAAATTGTAGTTGGCAAAAACCCCCATGCAATCTTTGTCATTCTTTATTATCACACTGTTAAATCTCACCAGAAACAAGCTTTCGCAAAACAAATGGATTACCTCGTCCGATGGACACAACCTTTAGGTATGGAAAGCAGTTTTTCGCTGGAAAACAGAAAATATTACACTGCCGTTACATTTGATGACGGGTATCAGAGTGTATTGGGGAATGCATTGCCCGAATTATTGAAACGAAAGATTCCATCAACAATATTTATTGTTACAGGATTATTTGGCAATAGCCCATCGTGGGTTCTGGATAGTAATCATCCTTTCAGCATTGAGAAAATAATGACAAAAGATCAATTAATACATCTTAATCAAGAATCAATTACAGTAGGATCCCACTCTGTATCCCATCCGGATTTGTCAAAGCTAAATGGCGATCAAATAAAAACGGAACTACTACAATCGAAATCCACACTTGAAGCCCTATTAAAGAAAAAAGTTGAACTTATGAGCTTTCCACACGGGAAATATAACCCTTTAGTCATTCAAATAGCCAAAGAAATTGGGTACACGAGGGTATTTTCCATTTCTCCTACGCTGTCAACAATGAATGAAGAAGATTTTGTCTATGGAAGGTTCAACGCAGAGCCGACCGATTGGCCTATTGAGTTTGTTTTGAAAATTCATGGCGCTTATCGATGGCTGTATTTTGCCTTTAAATTCAAAGGGTACATAAAATCCATGTTCCATTTGAGGAAGAACATTTTCCACATATCTTTTTGAATATAGAAAATAGGGCCATTTGGTTCACACATGCATATTATTAAAAAAAGGGATAAAATAATTTCGAACAATAATGATTCTACCCCATTTATCGTTATCACACCAGTTAGAAATGAAGCTGGATACATTCAAAGAACCATAGAATCAATGACTGCCCAAACAATAACCCCCTACAAATGGATTATCGTAAATGATGGTTCAACAGACGATACAGGCAAGATTATAGATTATTATATGAAGTATTTCCCGTGGATTGACGCCGTCCACAGAAAAGACAGGGGTTTTCGAAAGGCGGGAGGTGGAGTTGTCGAAGCCTTTTATGCTGGATACGAAAGGATTGATACTAACGATTGGGATTTTCTTATAAAATTGGATGGCGACCTTAGTTTTGAGGAAGACTATTTTGAGAAGTGTTTTCAACATTTTGATAAAGAAGAGAAGCTCGGAATAGGTGGCGGAAATATTCATAATGTGATTGGGAATAAATTGATCCCGGAGAAAAGCCCTCTTTTTCACGTCAGAGGCGCGACCAAAATCTATAGGCGGCAATGCTGGGAAATGATTGGCGGCCTTATTCAGGCTACAGGCTGGGATACTCTGGATGAAGTGAAGGCAAATCAAAAAGGATGGACCACCAGGACCTTTACGGAACTTTTAGTCAAGCATTACCGTTTTACTGGAGCTGCAGCAGGCACCTGGAGAAATCTAATAAAGAATGGTAAGGCAAATTACATTTGTGGGTACCATCCAATTTTTATGATATTCAAATGCTTGAAAAGACTTTTCAGGAAACCTTTTTTTTATGGTTCAATTGCTCTCTGGCACGGATTTATCAGCGGCTATTTTAAAAAAACCCCTCAAGTTGATGATAAAGGCTTGATTAAATACTTGAGAAATCAGCAGCTAAGACGACTCACGGGTAGAAGTTCCATCTGGAAATAGTATTGTTCGTGGTGAAAGTAGGGAGCTGGTGAGAACTAAACTGAAGTTCCCAGAATCCATTGCTGGAAAACTACTGTATTGTTAGATATTCGACAGTTACCGTTTCTTGACTTCCGGAAATTGTCAGAGAATTTATTATTGTATCTGACGATCTAATTATAAATGAGGAATCCCATCCGCCTTGGAGAATAAAGCGCTTTGCACTATTTAGGGTGAGCGCTGCACCATAATTTTCCTGGGTTATCTTAATCAGGGTTTCATCGGTAGCGGCAGCGATACCCGTTTCAATTGTCGTATAACACGGGCTCTTGCCCCCGCATGTGTCGTCATTTTTGCTCACGTAAATAACCGGTCGGACTTCGTATGCCCCCATATCCACAATCCAGCCCATTATCCTGGGATTACCGTCTTTGTCTTTTTCGGTAATTTCAGGAGCATTGTTATTACCCACATTAATACAAGGGGATGAACTTCCAAGATGATAATCGTCTCCCCCTAAAAAAAGGGGGGCTGCATTCATGTTGCCCTGTTCAGAATACCCACCCTCAACATCCGAGAACGTTACCACAGGATTGCCAGTCCCTTGAATCTCTTGCGGGGAATCATCCCAGAGAATACAATTGGTAATGGTCGGAGATGAAGAAACAGTGTGAATTCCTCCTCCGGAACCGCTCTCTGAACTATTGCCAGCGATGGTACAGTTGGTAATAATCGCATCGGATGACTCCAGATAGATTCCGCCACCTTCTTGATCGACGGTATTACCGGTAATAATGCAGTTCGTGATGGTGGGCACCGACGAATGACAGTCGATTCCTCCGCCATGGCGGACACTCGTATTGCCGCTAATGTTACAATCAGAAATGGTCGGGCTGGATGATGAGGCACAACGTATCCCTCCCCCACCGCCCACACTTGCCGTGTTACCAGTAATAGTACAGAATGTGATAGTTGGACTGGATTCCTGGCAGTTGATTCCTGCACCCCGTTCGGCGACATTGTTTATTATGATGCATCTCGTAATGGTAGGACTGGATGACGATGAGCAACGTATCCCTCCTCCGCTACTCCCAGTAATAGTAACTCCCGATAAGACGGCGTTTTTTGTCTCTCCGCTATTGAAAATAAATCCTGTTCCATTTCCCCCGCAGTCGATAATGCAGTTTGCGGCCCCGTTCTTCGACGTCACAGTAATTGCCTTACCATCAAAATTCAGGTCCTTATTGCCTTCGCCAGTATATGTTCCATCAGCTATTTCCACCGTATCCCCATTAAATGCCTCATCGATTGCCATCTGAATAGTCGAATAATCGCCGGGAACACGAATTGTGGCACAGAAGGCATTTAGATGGAAGAGAGGTGCCCATAACAGAACAATCCACGTAAACAGGTGAGTGAAATAGCACTTTCTTGTCTTCATAAAGACCCCTTTATCGTCATAGACTATCCGTTTGTCAGCTATAGTATACCATTTGTCAGCTCTTGTGTACCACTGAAGTAGGCCGTAAGTCTTTAAGATATCAACTTATCCGCAATAGTCAACAGTTATCGCACTCAGCCCGAGGACTGTCTTATCAAGACATAGTTATTCCATTATTAAGATGTTTTTGCCCATCTAAGAACATCAACTATCTGAAAAAATCCTGAACAAATGCCTCCAAATGATGTATATAGTGTCCGAATGAAAACTAGGATTTTTTGTTCAGATCAAGGAAGACGCTAATTTTAACCGCAGGAATACATTGAGTATTTCGAGGATTAAAATTTGAGTCTGACGTCCCGCCGAGGCGGGAGACGAAAAAGACAGTTTTCGTTCAGGCACTATATAAACAGCCGCATGATGTTTATTATCTTTTTTGAAAGGTGGAACCTGAGCAATGGAGAACGACAATGCTGTTATCGGGGTAATCACATCCCGAAAATGTCCGACCTGCGGGCATCATGAGGTGGGCTATGAAACAAGTAACGGAGAATTCTTACCTCTGAGACCCGGAGACAGTGTTGGAGTATTTCGGAAACCACCCGCGCCTGGTCTTGCCGCAAAACCTGAAGAGTTCACGGTGGAGTCACCCGAAGGAGGTGAAGACGATTTTTCAGGATTTGAAACGTGGGTCCCTGAAGCCCTAAAATCCAACAGGTCCCTTCGCTCTAAATATGGCGTTCTCATTAACAAAGATGTAGTTAAGGGGGAAATGTCAGCGGCGCTCTACGAAA
>JACKQG010003236.1_pt1 | contig 20213 bp, 22 predicted proteins | sample 8237621 | NCBI WGS metagenome assembly JACKQG01 (sample SAMN15677084, study PRJNA649215) | marine metagenome | biome: marine; feature: Black Sea; material: saline water; isolation source: suspended particulate matter (SPM) from the Black Sea western gyre | collected 2013-06-09/2013-06-10 | depth... | reverse complement strand
CCGCCAAATTTGGCTTCAAATGCACCATCTAGATGGGTGAGGTCGATGTGCAGCGGCAGCGTCCCAATGTTTTCTGGATGGAGCGTCTGGGCGCCGAGGTTGTGCCGGTGTGTGACGGAACCCGGATTTTAAAGGATGCGATCAATGAGGCCCTGCGGGACTGGGTAACGAATATGGATACCACCCATTATGTCCTGGGCACGGCCTGCGGTCCCCATCCGTTTCCGGAAATGGTTTCTTATTTTCAATCGATTATCGGTCAGGAAGCCCGCCGGCAGATTCTTCAAAGAGAAGGCCGGCTGCCTGCGCGCGTATATGCGTGTGTGGGCGGGGGCTCCAATGCCCTGGGAATATTTAAGGGTTTTTTGGATGATCCGGTGGAGCTGGTCGGTGTTGAGGCGGGCGGCAGGGGCCTGGAGAGCGGAGCGCATGCAGCCCGTCTGGCGTCCCAAGATGCCAGTGTCGGCGTGGCCCAGGGGTATAAGACCTATTTTCTGCAGGACAATGACGGTCAAATGAAAGAAACCCACAGTGTTGCCGCCGGATTGGATTATGTGGGAGTCTCACCGATTCTGGCACAATTCAAGCAAACCGGTCGCGTTCGCTTTGAGGCGGCCACCGACCGGGAGGTTGTCGATGCCCTGGCGCTGACGATTCAAAAGGAAGGACTGATTCCGGCCTTGGAGTCGGCCCATGCCTTTGTTCAGGCCTTCAAGGAGGCGCCAAGCCTTTCCAAAACCGACATTATCCTGATCAATCAGTCCGGCAGGGGCGATAAAGATATCTTTACGGTTGCCGATGCGTTCGGCGACCCCAAGTGGCAAGAATTTATCATCAAGAAAGCGGAGGGCTATCATGCTTGAGACTTACCTGCAAAACCGGCTCAAAGAAAAAGAGATCCTGCTGATGACCCATATCGTTTTAGGATATCCATCGTTTGAAGATTGTTTCAGGATCATCGAGGCCATGGTCGCGGCCGGTGTCGAGCTGATGGAACTGCAGATTCCGTTTTCAGAACCGATTGCAGACGGACCGGTGATCCTGCATGCCAACCAGAAAGCCCTGGCCGGCGGGGCAACCGTGCAAAAATGTTTGGATTTTGCCGGCAACGTGTCCCGGACCTTTGACATTCCGTTCTTGTTTATGAGCTATTACAACATCCTGTTTAAGTATGGGGTTGAGCGCTTTGCAGCCGCGATGGCCGCAGACGGCCTGCAGGGTGCCATCGTCCCGGATCTGCCGCCGGAAGAGGGCACAGAGTACCTGGCGGCCATGCAATCCTACCATCTTGCTCCGATTTTTATTTTTTCCCCGACGACTCCGGATAAGCGCATGAAGTATCTGGCATCTTGCGGGCAGGGTTTCATCTACTGCGTAGCGCGCAAAGGCGTCACCGGTGTCGACACGGACTTTTCCGGGCAGTTGGATGCATATCTTGGGCGCTGCCGCCGGGCAACCGATCTGCCCCTGGCTCTCGGTTTCGGGGTGAAAGAAAAATCGGATATTGATTTTTTAAAGGGAAAAGTCGATATCGCCGTTATCGGATCACAGACGATTCGGCTGGTGGACGAAGAAGGCGTCGGGGTGGTGGGTGAGTTTATTAACAGTTTGAGGTGAAACCCTGCCATGTCGATTCGAATGATCGCAAAAGAGCTTTATCGGCTCCTGCGGGAGATGGAAGCGATTGAAAAACAGATCAAAAGCGCCCCTGCAGAAAAACAGGAAGCATTAAAAGATCAGCTTCGGAAAGTCAAAGCTGAAAAAGATCGTGTGCGCAGTATCCTCGAAGGGCGGAAAGGATAACCGTCAGCGCAGGTTAGAAAATCTTCCGGAATGTTTTTGAAGCCTTAATATTTTCTGCTGAGCACTGCAAAACGGCTTCTACAAAAGCCTTTACTTTGACAAGATCCTTGCGGCCCGGAGCGGATTCTACGCCGCTGCTGACATCCAGGGCGTCAGGGACGCCGGCGGCAACGGCCCGGTAGACATTATTCGGTGCAAGCCCGCCGGCCAGGATCAGCGGATGTGTTTCGCCCAAACGTTTGGCCTCTTCCCAGTTCCACTCAAGGCCTGTTCCGCCCGGCAGATTTTCCCGACCGCATTCCACCAGATAGGCCGATGCCCGGTAGTTTGAAACCTCTTTTAAAGACGGATTGCCCCCGGCAAACAACGCCTTGATTGTTAAAAGTTCTTCTCGGCGGAGACGTTCGACCAGTTGAGGAGCTTCCCGGCCGTGCAGTTGGACGGCGTTGAGCCGGCAGCGTTCGACTTTTCGCATGATGGCCGCAAACGTTTCGTTGACAAAGACTCCCACGGTTTTTACCTGGTCCGTCAAGGCCAGGCAGATTTCCCTGGCCTGGTTTTCGGTCAGGTGCCGGGGGCTTTTGGGATAAAAAACGCAGCCAATAGCATCTGCCCCCAGCGCTGCGCATTCCAGCGCTTCCTCCACCCGCGTCAGTCCGCATATCTTGATTTGGGGAGTGTTGGGTTCTTTGGTCGTCATTTGTTAATTTTTTCCCTGAAGCGATTTGAGAAATGCTTGGGGGTTTTGTGCCTTCACGAGACTTTCTCCGATGAGAAAATTCCAAATCCCGGCCGTTTGATTTTTTTCAACATCCGTCCGCGTTCGTATTCCGCTGGCAGCCACGGCGATTTGATGGGGTTCCAGCAACGATTTCATCTTAATGGCGGTTTCAATATCGGTTTCAAACGAACTCAGGTTCCGATTATTGATGCCGATCAGTTTGGCTCCTGCCTTGGTGGCCGTTTCAAGATCCTTTTCCGTGTGGATTTCAACCAGGGCGTCCATCTTGAGTTCATCGCAGATATCCAGATAGTCGTGCAGTTGCTGTTGCTCTAGAATACGGACAATCAGCAGGACGGCATCTGCGCCCATGACCGCAGATTCGTAAAGCTGGTAGGATGATATCAGGAAATCTTTTCGAAGCACCGGCAGGGAGGTGGTTTCACGGGCACTTTGTAAGTCCCGGCTGCTTCCTTTAAAAAAATCCTGATCCGTCAGAACGGAAAGGGCCGCGGCGCCGCCTTTTTCATATTCCAAGGCAAATAGGGCCGGGTCCAGATCCCGGCAAAGAACCCCTTTGGACGGGGAGGCCCGTTTGATTTCAGCAATAATGTTTACCCCCGTGTCGCCGGGATGCTCAAGTCGTTTCAGAAAGTGACGCCTGTTTCGCGGTATCATTGCCCGTTCACGGATTCGCGCTTCCGGAATACGCTGGCGGGCTGTAGCGACTTCCTGTTTCTTATGAGCGACGATTTGACTTAAAATATCTTTTCCCATAGTCTAAAGTTGTTATTCGTTATTTGTTATTCGTTATTTGTTATTTGTTCTTTTCTTCGTTTTAATAACGAATAACTAATCTTTTCAGCCCTGTTCCTGGGTGAATCGAATCAGGGCCTCCAGTTTTGCCAGGGCGGCGCCGTCATCGATGGATGTTTCGGCCAGGCGGATGCCTTCCTTAAATTCCGTTGCTTTGCCGGCCGCCACCAAGGCAGCGGTCGCATTAAGCAGAATAACATTCCGCCTGGGTCCTTTTTCTCCTCTTAAAATGCCAAGGGTGATTGCGGCGTTTTCTTCAGGACGGCCTCCTTTTAGATCGGAAGAATCCGCCAGGGTTCCAAAAAAATGTTCCGGCCTAATGTCATAGGTTCGGATCAGGCCGTCTTTGAGTTCCGAGATCCGGGTGGGCGCGCAGACGGAAATTTCGTCCAGACCGTCATGGCCGTGAACCACAAAAGCTCTTTTGGCGCCCAGAAGCTGCAGGGCTCGGGCGAACATTTCGGTTAACTCCGGGGCGTACACGCCCAGGAGTTGGCAATTGGCGGCCGCAGGGTTAGTCAGCGGCCCCAGCATGTTAAAGATGCTGCGCAAGCCGATCTCTTTGCGGGCTTTGGCGGCATAACGCATGGCGCCGTGGAAAAGCGGTGCAAACAGAAAGCCGATGCCGATTTCCTGAACAGCCTCTTCCACGATTTCAGGATCAATGTCCAGCTTTACACCGAGAGTTTCCAAAAGATCGGCGCTGCCGCACTGGCTCGATACAGACCGGTTGCCATGTTTGGCGACCGTGACGCCGCAGCCGGCCACTACAAAGGCCGTCGTGGTGGAAATATTGAATGTCTGAGCGCCGTCACCACCGGTTCCGCAAGTGTCCACGACCGTCGCCGCCGAGGCCTGAATGCGCACGGCTTTGCGGCGCATGGCGCGCGCTGCGCCCGCCAACTCCTCAAAGGTTTCTCCTTTGGTCGCCAGCGCCGCCATCAGCGCTCCGATCTGGGCGTCGGTGACATTGCCTGAAAATATTTCGGTTATCATTTGCGCCATCTGATCTTCGGTCAAGTCGTTTCTGTGAACGATTTTATTTAAATTTTCCCGAAACATTTTTCCCCCTTTATGGTCGTTTGTCATCATTCAATTGCCACTAAGGCACCAAGGCACGAAGAAAGAATTTTAAATATATCTTTTGTGTCTTTGTGCCTTTGTGGCAAAATATTCTTTTAATCATGCTTCAATGCTGTTTAAAAAGTTCCTGAGAATTCGTTTGCCGACCCGCGTCATGATCGATTCCGGATGAAACTGGATGCCTTCGGTTGGATGCCGGCGATGTCGAATTCCCATGATTTCCCCGTCATCCGCTTCCGAGCTGATTTCAAGGCACTCCGGGAAGTTTTCCCTGGAAACGGCCAGTGAATGATATCGCATGGCCTCAAAGGGACTGGGGATGCCCTGATATATTTTTTGGCCGTCGGAGTGAATCACGGACGTTTTCCCGTGCATGAGCCGTTTGGCCGCCACCACTTCCCCGCCAAATGCGGCCGCAATGGCCTGATGGCCCAGGCAGACACCCAGGATCGGAGTCTTCCCGGAAAAGTGTTTTATTAACGGCATGGTAAGTCCTGCCGCTTCCGGGCGCCCGGGGCCGGGCGATATGACAATGCCCTCCGGCTCCAGGCCAATGAGCTCCGATAAGGTTAGGGCGTCATTGCGGACCACCCGGACCGAGGCGCCGATTTGACCGAGATATTGCACCAGATTATACGTGAACGAGTCATAATTGTCGATCATCAGGATCATTTTTTGTTCTCCCGGTGTTCCATGTTTTTTTGCAAAAGCTTCAGGGCCTTTTGCATGGCCATGGCTTTATTGACGACCTCGACCCGCTCCTTTTCCGGATCCGAGTCGGCGACGATACCGGCCCCGGCCTGCACCGTCAGCTTGCCGTTTTCAACACAGGCTGTTCGGATGGTGATGGCCATATCCATATTGCCGTGGAACGAAATGTATCCAACTGCGCCGCCGTAAGGCCCTCGAGGACTTTTTTCTAATTCGGTGATGATTTCCATGGCCCTGACCTTAGGTGCCCCGGACAGGGTTCCGGCCGGAAAGGTCGCCGCCAAAAGATCCCAGGCATCGTACTCGGGGCGCAGGTCGCAAATGATGTTGGACACCAGGTGCATGACATGCGAATAGCGCTCCACGATCATCAGATCCGTGACCTGGACGGTTCCTATTTCCGCCACCCGCCCCAGATCATTGCGTCCCAAATCGACCAGCATGAGATGCTCTGCTCTTTCCTTTTCATCGGAAAGGAGTTCATCCGCCAGCGCTCGGTCCTCCTGTTCATTTTTTCCCCGGGGTCGGGTACCGGCGATGGGGCGCAGGGTGGCGATACCGCTTTCCAGTCGTACCATGACCTCAGGAGAGCTGCCCACCAGGGTCACATCGTCCAGGTGCAGAAAGAAGAGATACGGAGAGGGATTGATAAATCGCTGGGCCCGGTATAGGTTCCAGAGATCAGGAGGCGATGTACAAACAAAAGGCTTGGAAATGACCGCCTGGATGATATCTCCGGCAACGATATATTCTTTAGTTTTTCTGACCATGCTGCGAAAGACTTCGTCTTCCCACGGGGCTTGAAGCCGGCAGTTCTCGGCTGTGACGGTATCGGTAATTTCGGGTGTATGCTGTTCCATTTTTTGCATTAATGATTTGATGCGCATGGTTGCCGATTGGAAGGCCTCGTCAGGGTCCTGCTCCTTTTCCAGAAAAGCGATGACAACCACCAGCAGCGTATGCTGGATATTGTCAAAGATCAGCAATTCATCGGGTATAATAAAGTGGGCCAGCGGTTTGTTTTCCGGCAAAAGGTTGGGGATTTTTTCAAAGAAGGAGACCATTTCATAGGTGACATACCCGACCAGACCACCCCAGAAGCGGGGCAGCTCCGGAACGTGCGCCGGCCGATACGCTTTCATCAGACGACGCAGTTCAGTCAGCGGATTCCCGTTGTGCTCAAGCCGTCTGATCCGGCCATTTTCATTGATTTCTATTAGTTTGGGAAACACCCGAATATGAGAGCGTTCAGAGACCCCCAGAAAGCTGTATCTTCCCCAGCGTTCACCGCCTTCAACACTTTCAAGGAGAAAAACAGAACTTTTATTTTGATAGAATTTTTTTAACAGCGAAACCGGTGTCTGGGTGTCGGCCAGGATTTCCGCGCAAACCGGAACGACGTTATGTTCTTTGGCCGTTTGTCGGAATTGGTCGATGTCCGGAAATTCGTTTATCAGCATTGATGTTTCCTTTCCAAAAAAAATGGGCCGCAGAATTTTTCCACGACCCTTTAAAAAATTCAAATAAAAAGGACCGTGGGCTTCGGGTTGTCCACGGTCCTTTATGATGTTTACAGTTTAAATCAGACGGATCAGGTACCAGTGGCATACCCATCGTTCCGGGCTTGCCACCACCAGCAAACATATTGATGTTGAATTTTGTCGATTTTCATTTTCTCCTTATAAAACAGCTTAAAGACATTACCTGGACTTTTTGAAGATTGTCAAGATTTTTTTCGTTATTTGTCAAAAGAATGCCGTTACAAAATTGTCTTGACAAGCCAAAGCAGCAAAGGGTAGGTTAGCAAATAATAAAATGAATGGCGCAATGATGATGAATACTAAAAAATTAATTACACAAGCTTGGTGCTGGTGGTGGAAAACTGACGGGGAGGGGTGTTCCGACCGGTTCATATTCCTGTGAGCCGCCAGCGCAAAGGAAGTTTAAGGACCGTGGGCACCCCAAAGCCCACGGTCTTTTTTTTTATGGAGGAGTGTTATGTTAATTGTCATGGATCAAAAGGCAGCGCCTGAAGACATCAATGGCGTCATCGCCGCCATTGAAGCTAAGGGCTACACCGCCCGTCCAATCCCGGGAGGAGACAGGGTAGCCATCGGCATTTTGAATAACCAGGGACCTGTGGATGCTGCGTTGTTTTTAGCCCTGCCGGGCGTCAAGGACGCCATCCCTGTTACCCGCCCCTATAAGCTGGTGAGTCGCGAGTTTAAACCGGAAGACACCGTAATTCAAATTGGTGATGCATGTATCGGCAGTGGCGGGTTGACCATCATCGCCGGTCCGTGTGCGATTGAAAGCGAATCACAGGCCCTGACCATCGCCGAGCATGTCAAACGCAGCGGTGCCCAGCTTTTCAGGGGAGGGGCCTTTAAGCCCCGAACGTCTCCGTATTCCTTCCAGGGGCTGGGCCTGGAAGGATTGAAGATCCTGGCGCGGGTGCGTGAAACCACCGGCCTGCCGGTAGTTACCGAGGTCATGGATCTTGAAACCTTTGATCTGGTGGAGCATTATGCCGACGTGATCCAGATCGGAACCCGCAACATGCAGAATTTCAGCCTGCTGCGGCGAGCCGGGCGGGCCAAAAAACCGGTTCTGCTCAAGCGGGGCATGGCGGCCACCATTGATGAATGGCTGATGGCGGCGGAATACATCCTGGAAGGGGGCAATTCTGCTGTAATTTTATGCGAAAGAGGGGTGCGGACGTTTGTGCATCACAGCCGCAACACCCTGGATCTTTCGGCAATTCCGGTGGTTCGCAAAGAAAGCCACCTTCCCATCATCGTCGATCCCAGTCATGCCGCCGGACGGCGGGATCAGGTCATCCCTTTGAGCCGGGCGGCTGTGGCTGTTGAGGCCCACGGCCTGATGGTGGAAGTGCATCACGATCCGGCCAGGGCTCTAAGCGACGGGGGCCAGTCGCTTTACCCGGATCAGTTTGAGCTGCTGTGCCGCCAGGTTCGTTCAATTTACCGCATTTTAAAGAATCGCAAGGATGATATTCCACAGGATTAAGCGTTTAGATATGATTGCAGAAATTCTTGTCACCGGCCGGGAAATACTCACAGGCGCCGTCATGGACAGCAATTCAGCCCATATTGCCCGGGCGCTGGAAACAGTCGGCCTTCAAGTCGTCCGGCACAGTTGCGTTGGTGATGATCTGGACAGGCTGGTTGCCGTCATTAAAGAGATCGGCAACCGGGCCCAGATTTGCGTGGTCACCGGAGGACTCGGTCCCACGTCGGACGATATTACGGCCGAAGCTGCTGCCAAAGCGGCCGGTGTTGAACTGGTTTTGGATCAAGAAGCCCTCAAGGCCATCGAAGCGTTATTCAAGGCCCGGCAGCGCTTCATGAGCCCTTCCAACCAAAAGCAGGCCATGCTGCCCAAAGGTTCCGAACATCTTGACAACCCTGTGGGAACAGCGCCCGGCTTTTATTTGAATATCGGCCGGTGTGCGTTTTTCTTTCTTCCGGGAGTACCGCTTGAAATGCAGCGGATGCTTGGCGACGTTGTCATGCCCCGGATAGAGGAACTGCGGGGGACAGATAAGACTTTCACCAGGGTGAAGGATATTTCGACCTTCGGGCTGACCGAGTCGGCAACCGGTGAACGATTGAGCGGCTTTGCGGCCGAGTTCCCTGATATAGCTTTGGGTTTTCGCGCTCTTTTTCCGGAAATTCAGGTGAAGCTTTACGGCCGGGGCAAGGATGAAATTAATCTTGGTCAACGGATGGAAAGGGCCTCCGAATGGGTCTTAAAGAAGTTAGGGCGATATGTATTTTCGGTTGACGGCAACGCTATGGAAGCTATCGTCGGCCGGCTTCTCGGCCAAAGAAGGGCCACGCTGGCTGTGGCCGAGAGCTGCACCGGCGGCCTGATATCCCACTGGCTGACCAATGTTCCCGGCAGTTCGAAGTATTTTCTCTTTGCGGGCGTTGCCTATTCCAATGACGCCAAGATCAAGATTCTGGGGGTCTCTTCCAAGACCATCGAACGCCGGGGAGCCATCCACGAAGAGACCGTCAAAGAGATGGCCCAAGGGATTCGACGCATTGCGGGGGCAACCTACGGCCTTGCCACCAGCGGTATTGCCGGGCCGGAAGGCGGAACCGCCGAAAAACCGGTTGGAACGGTTTGCGTGGGTCTGGCCGCAGAACATTTTGCAAGAGGGTATCGGTTCCATTTTCCATTCGGCGACCGGCTGATGAAAAAGAAGATATTTGCTATCGCCGCCCTGGATGTTCTAAGACGCGAGCTTCAGGGGGAAGAAGCGGAAGAGCTAGCTGATAACAACAGCTTTTCGGCAGCTTAAATGGGTGATCATAGCTTAAAGCGTGTGCTGTTTGAGTGTATTAAGGATCGTTAGAAAGAACAGACGCACGCCGTAAATCTATTATCACATGAGATCACCTTTCATTTTGGCAACTTATTGATTCTAAACGAAAGCCTCTGTTCTTTCTTTACGAGCCTTTATATACGAGTTTTATCCGCCTTTGGCGTGATCACACGTTTTAAGCTATGATTATCCATGAAGCGATTTAACAGCGAAAACTCCCCGATCCCTGAGGTATTTAGCCCTTAAAACAGGTTTTGAACCAGCTTGCAGCTTCTTTGATAAAATTTTCCTGGTGTTTGTTATTGCTCATGCGGTGATCGCCGTGTTTTTGCATGATCAGCTTTTTCGGGCTGCCGGCCTTTGAATAAATCTGGTGTGCATTTGACGGCGGCACAACCTCATCAGCGTTGCCGTGAACTATCAAAATATGATGAAGGCGTGAAAGTTTGTCCGAAATGTCGGATTGAAGGTATTTTTCGTTAAACAGGGCTTCCAGCCGATTTGAACCGTCTTTTTTGTTAAGAGCTTCAATGATGGAGTCGCTGTGGACCGGGGCCGCATAGGTAACCATGGCATCCACAGCAAATGTGCTTGCTACCGATATGCAGACAGCACCTCCCATACTGCTCCCGAAAAGGCCGAGTTGGCCGCCGGTATCGGTTCTGGATCGAATGCATTCAATTGCATTTAAAAGATCGGCATGCCGTGCTTCCAGAGAGGTTACTTCCCGGAACAGCCCTTGGCTTTGCCCGCAACCACGGTGGTCGAACCTGAAATACGCAATGCCGTGGGCAGTACATTCGCGGGCCAGAGCGACCTGTTTCGGAGAATTGCTGGTGCTGCAAAGGCCGTGAGATCCGATGACCACGGGCGGCCGCTTTACAGCCGGCAGATGCAGGGTTCCTTTCAGCAGAAACCCGCCTGATAAAAAAGATATTTCCATAATTAAACATTGACCGCATGCTAACATTCAAATTATAAAATCGTGCAGCGATTTTATAGAGGGCTCGATATATGCCGGTAAAAAAAGGGCAACGGATTGAACTCGAAATTTCCGATATCGCCTTTGGGGGCAAAGGCCTTGCCCGTGTCGACGGCCTGGCTGTTTTTGTCGATCAGGCCGTACCTTTGGATATCGTCATTGCCCGGATCACCAAAAAAAGGAAGCAGTATGCCGAGGCCCGGATCGACATCCTGGTGGAGCCGTCGCCTTTCAGGATAACCCCGCCTTGTATATACAGCGGTTTTTGTGGAGGTTGCAAGTGGCAGTTTTTGAACTATGAAAAGCAGCTAATATACAAGCAGCAGCATGTTGTCGAGTCTCTGGAACACATCGGCCGAATACAGAGTGTTCCTGTCCATGCAGCCATCCATTCAAAACTTATTTTCGGTTACAGGAACAAGATGGAGTTTTCCTGTTCCGACCAGAGATGGCTTTTGCCGCAAGAGATGGACCGGGATGATATTGACAGAAATTTTGCCCTGGGGCTGCATGTGCCGGGAACATTTTACAAGGTTCTCGATACCAAAACATGTCTGCTGCAGCCTGAATCCGGCAACCATATTCTTGAACAAATCAGAACATTCATCAAAAACTCCGAGGCCCCGGTCTATGGACTTCGCAGCCACCACGGTTTCTGGCGGTTTGTTATGTTGAGGCATTCCGTGGCTTACGACCAGTGGATGGTGAATATCATCACTGCGGCCGAGGATCGCGACATTGTTCAACCGCTTGCGGATCAACTGATGGACAACAATCCGAAAATCGTCTCCGTTATCAATAACATCACTTCACGAAAAGCCGGCGTGGCGCTTGGAGAATACGAGATACCTCTGGCCGGCACAAATTCCATCAGGGATAAAATTGGTCCTTTTGAGTTTGAAATATCTGCGAATTCATTTTTCCAGACCAATACCCTCGGTGCCGAGAGGTTATACGAAACCGTAAGGGACTATGCCGGCCTTACCGGCAAGGAGACGCTCCTGGATCTTTACAGCGGAGCCGGGACGATCGCCATAAGCCTTGCGGCTTCTGCAAAAGAGGTCATCGGCCTGGAAATTGTTGACAGCGCCGTCACCGACGCTGAAAATAACTGTCGCCTCAACCGGATTTCCAATTGCCGGTTTATCCTCGGAGACCTCAGAAAATCCCTTTTACAGATAACCGGCAGGCCCGATGTGATGATCATCGATCCGCCCAGGGCGGGCATGCACAATGATGTTGTCAAAATCGTCCTGCAGATGGCGCCCAAGCGGATTGTATATGTGTCCTGTAACCCCGCAACCATGGCAAGGGATATCGCTATGATCAAAGACAGTTACAGCGTGCTGGAGGTGCAGCCGTTTGATATGTTTCCCCATACCCATCACATCGAGTCGGTTGCCAGGCTGGAGAAAATGTAGCTGTCGCCAATCGTTATAATACGTGATACTATGGTGAAGGTGAAAAAATACCGACGGCTGCCTGTGGAATAAACTGTGATGTTTGCAGATTGAAGCTGCCGGGGAAGGGCGTATTTAATGATGCAGACCAGAAGACCCAAGCAAGGACCGCCGAAAAGAACCCCCGGCGAAAATTTAATCAAGGTACCCCTTGAGTATTGGGATCAACTCCGGGAAAGGGACCTGGATAGACTGTGCCGGGATTCGCTGGTCGCCGGCCACCCTCCGGAAGGACTGCTGATTCGATTTCTAAACCTGGACATACTGGTTGACAGACAGAATCGCTGCATTTGTCAGCACAGTGATGATCGCCGGGAAACAATCGATCAGCCGCTGCTGGAGCTTGTCATATTGGTGTATTTACTCAATGTGTCACCGGTTCCCCTCGCCCAGGAGATGATCAGCGTCAATGACCTGAAAGATGCGCACTTTTTTCAGGGCCCCCATGTGCTCAAAACGGCACCGGTTTTAGAGCGCTACGGCAATGATCCGGCGGGCTTTCACAAGGCGGCCGGAATGCTGGATGGTGAGCCTGTAGATCTGGCCGATGCGGCCTACAGGCTATCCCCTCTGCCCAAAGTTCCGCTCTACTATCTTCTGTGGGAAGGTGATGAGGAATTCAAGCCGCATCTTTCAGTTCTGTTTGACCGGTCCATCGAGCGCCATCTTTCGGCTGATGCAATCTGGGGGCTGGTAATTTTGGTATCGGACGCCTTGCTGCGGAGTGGTTAACCCGGGTATCGCCTGAACGATTCAAATGAATAGCTTATGATAATCATTATCGCCGATGCCCACGTCAATGAAGCGCTGGGCAATCATAATCAGTTTTTTGATATGTTGACCGCATTCGAATCCTGCGATCACGATTTGGTGTTTTTAGGGGATATTTTTGATCTGTGGATAGCCTTGCCCCGTTATGAAAGCAGGATTCACCACCGGTTTCTGAGCTGGTGCCATCAACAGAAGCAGCGCCGCACCATCGGTTTTATCGAAGGCAACCACGAATATTTTATTGCCGATGAAAGAAAGGATTTCTTTTCCTGGTGCACCGCTGGCGCCTTCTGGCAGGATAGGCGCGGTACCGTGTTCTGCCACGGTGACCAGGTCAACCGCCTGGACAGCAACTATCTGTTCTTTAGAAAATTGTCCAAAAACAGGATCTCAAAACAAATTCTGCGCTGTTTTCCGCTGGGTCCCTGGTTTGTTGAATACTTGAAAGCCCGCCTGAAAGACACCAACCTCGATTTTAGAAAACACCTCCCCAGCCGGGAACTTGAAACCTTTGCCGAACAGCGGTTCAGGGAGGGCGGACGGACAATTTTTGTCGGCCATTTTCATCGGCAACATTTCCATCGCAGCCCCGCGGGCGGAGAACTTCACACGGTTCAAGGGTGGCTGGGCAGCGGTTCGGTTACATTGTTTGACGTCGAGCAAAGATCCGTCAGCCACAGGAACTGGCAGGAACTGTTCTAACCCGAAGATTTCATCGTTGCATTTCCTGAAGCAGATCAACCGGATCCTTGGCCGCTTTTAACGACTCATCCAAGAGGCTGTTTCCCGCAGCCCTGGCGGCGTCGATCCGCGATGCTTCAGTCTCGATGACCAGCGAGACCGAGGCATCCTTGGCGACACCGGCATCTTTCTTGATGGATTGCCGGTAGCTGCAGGCTGAAAATAGGATCACGGCAAAGAACATCATCAACATCAGGAGAAATATACGCTTTAAATTCATGGCAACCTCAAAGGGCCTATTCTATCCTGTCCAGGGTTTCGGGATTGACAACCTCCATCTTCAGGCTCCTGCCATGGATATGGAAGAACACCACGGCGGATTGCGTGGTGAAGCCCTTGAGATGATCATACCAGAAGGTGGACTCCCGGGCGTAATAGGGCGCACCGGCAGCGCCGTTGTTGATCTGCCAGATGGGTCTGGTAATCTGCAGGGGGTGTTCGGGCAGATACTTATCTTCAGCATAGATCTTTACTCCGTTTTTAAGAAGCAATCTGCTGTAGTTATGTTCATCTCCCGTGAGCATCGCCACGACTTTGGCATGCTCCAAGAGGATCTTTAAGTATTCGTCGCGCCTTTCAATAATGCCTTTGGCAACGGGTTTGCCGGCTACATAAGGCCTTGGTTCATTGGAGCCCCCGTACCACATGCTGTCCTGGACATGGCCGCCGTTGGGGAAGGCCGGCGTATGTTGGGTGATGAAGACGAAATCGATGTTTTCATCTTTTTCCAATTCTGCCAGGGTCTTTTTGAGCCACGCCAGTTGATTGTCCATGATATAGCCGTGGAGGTTTCCTCCCAGATAAGTTTTTTGGGGCAAGGAGGGCGAATACCAGTAATTCGAGTTCAGAACCACCACGGCCACGTTGTCGTAAGTGTAATAAAATACATTTTCCTTGTAACCGGGAAAGTCTTTTCCGTCCGGGTTGGGGTCATAGGATGCGCCGTCCTCGCTGTCGGGACCGTTTTCAGGGTTTACAAAGGCTGCGGCAAAAACGGCTTCGGAAGACTCGGACTCGAAAGGGAAACGGTCACACTGCATGCCGTCATCTGATTTGTCATCCCAGGCGTGGCCCAGAAATTCGTGATTGCCCATCCCGGTGATGACCGGTGTATAGCCGGCCCAGGGCTCAATGGCCCGTTTCCAGTTACTGTATTGCAGCCGCTGCTCGGACACACTGTTGGTATAACCGTTGATTTGATCGCCTGTGAATTGAAGAAAGGCCGCATTTTTGGCATTGACCACCGCCATGATGCGCTTCATCATATAGGCATTGGCTCCCCATATATTGCGCTCACCGCCGCCTTGGCCTGCACGCGAGTCGCTGGCATAGGCAAACACAAAGGGAACCCGCGCACCCGAATTCGGCGCCGTTTTAAATCTACAGGTTTCCTGGTGCCGACCCCTGTCCGTTGAGACCGTATAGGTGTATACCCTGTCCGGGGACAGACCGCTGACAGCGATCTCATGCCAGGTTCGGGCTGAATCAAAGAAGGTCCTGTCGTTTATGAAGATCCGGCCGGCTGCCGGGACATTTGTTTCAAAAGCGATGGTGGCGCTTGTGGGGCCGACCTTGCAGACAAAAGGTCCTTCGATGATGCTGGTATCCACCGTGAAGGGACCGGTCCCCGTAAAAGCGATTTTGCCGTCGTAAAGCAAATTGCCCCTGGCATCGGCGACACGGTAACCGAGCGTGCCTTTTCCCGTTGTTTGCCAGTTAACCAGGTCATATTTGCCGGCAAGCCGCTTGAGAATGTCGATGCCGGCCCTGCCGTCGACAATTTGGGCGGCACGTTTGTAAAAAACAGGAAGGTTGTAACGGCCGTCTCCGTGATGGATAAAGCCGTAATAAAGGGTGCCCCTTTCAAGGGTGAGGCCGTAGGCGCTATCATGAAAATAAAACGTAATGCCCCATTGTGTTCCGGTTGGATTGCCGTGCACCATCCTTAAGGTATATCTGGGCTTTTCCGGTTGAAGGTCGTGACGATTCCCGGCCCTATCTTTGATATACATTTTTCCGTCCGTGTCCAGAAAGATATTGGCATGGGAGGCCGGAATGTCATTTTTTGTGATTGCTGCTCCATGGCTTGCCCAGAACAATCCCACGGCTACCATTGCCAAAAACAAATAGCGTTTCTTCATCCGCTTCCCTTCAAATTTATTCCGGTTCGATATGCTCTGCTCGGAATATGATTAACCCGGTTTGGCAGCGTTCAGGCGTCTTCCAGGGCGCTGCAGGCCGCCCCGAGCAAAGCGGCCTTGTCGTTTTGAATGACCCGCAGCGGTCAGATCGTTGACTATCTTCACGCGGGGCCACCCGAAGTGCCGGGTAAGGGCCCTTTCGGAAACGCTCCACTCAAGATTGGTGGTCTTGCTTTTTCCGCCGGCTACGGGGCCGGCAATACCGAAACAGACGCTGCTGATGGGAACGGCGTGACGCTCGAGAAACTTCTCGATAATCTCTTTTAGACCGCCGAATTTTAAGCTCGAAAACTGTTCAAAGGCCGTCAGCTTTGGCCGGAGCTTGGCCGGCACGAACAGCCCCAGGTTTGTTTTGGTTGCGCCGATATCCCCGGCCAAAACATGCTCTTGTTGGTGATCCGGTGTCATCGATTATAATCCTCAGGTTTTCCAGGATGTTTTGAAGATTTTTGGGTTTCTCCCAACTAAACCCAATCCGGCACTTTAATATTTGCCGATATCAGTTCATCGTCGGGAATATACGGCTTGATGTCGATGACCGGAGAGCCGTCAAAGGCGTCGATTCGGTCGATGAAAATAATATTGTTCTCGATAGCCAGTTTTTTGCAAAAAGAGATCGCGATCAGATTGGGTCTCATTGGCGAATGTGTGCCGAAAACGCCCGTGAGCGGGTTTTTCTTGTCTCTTCTGGGATGAACCTGCAAAACCTTTCGCTTTTCAGGCGTGTCGTTTTGATGGAACCAGTAGCACACGATCAGATGTGAAAACCCATTCAATCCCAAGAGGGCGTCGTTATACTCCTGGTCGATTTCAATCGTTACAGTTTCATCGTTTTTTTTGTGAATAACGCCGATGGGGTAAATGTTATAAACGGATTTCATAATCAACCGAATATATCGCAAATAAGGAAGTGTCAAGGGAGCTGTATGGTTACGGAACAAATGGTTATCAATTTTTTGCGCCGGAGCCTGTTTCCTTTAAGGAGTTTTTTATGATATGTCTGCAAATGATGAACTGATGTTCTGAATTGTCTGCACTCGAACTTAAAAGGGATGTTAGCGATAATGGCCGACGAAGATTTCAAAAATCAATGTTCCGATTTAACCAGGATGTGGCCATAATGGATCTCGGAATGTTAATCCGTCAGGATGCGACCCCGATATTATTTGCTGCCGTTCGGTTTTGGTAGATTTGATAATATTCGAAAACCTTTTTGATATATTTTTTTGTAGCCTTAAAGGGCGGAACTCCCCTATAAAGCCTGACCTTGCTGCTGCCGGCGTGGTAAGCCGCCAGCGCCAGCATGAGGTCTCCGTCAAACTGGTTCACAAGCTGTTTAATCAAAATGGAGAACTAAGGTAGGTTCGTATGGGTGTAGACGGCGGAATAGAATTTTTTCAAAAATTTCAGTGCGATGAAATATTCGGGCCGGCTTATTTTTCTATGACTGCAAAATTTACTAAATAATGTTTATTTGGCCGTTTTTGATCATATTCGGTTATATATTTAATCTCCGTTTTTAAGTATTCGGGCAAATCGGAAGCTGCAACCGGATTGTATTTCAAGTTCAATTTATCACCCACTTTTAAGTGTCTTAAAACGGCAGAATCTTCCTGTACCAAAATACCCACTCCCGAAGAGGGAGTATTGCGGATTCTAAACATATAAACAGGCTCCGAATCAATTAATGCAATTTCTACACTGCTGTATCGATCGGCTATAAAACCTGGATCGAAACTGTGTTCAAATTTTTCGTCTGTATCCATAAGTTTTGCTTCTGTTTCCATGGCTGTCTCTTAAGATCGAACTTTGGACGGAATGGTTTTATAAATTCGAAATTAGCAATAAATATGCCAGATAAAAGCCCTGGAATAAACACGGAAACTGCCAAGTGGTTAAAAGCAGTTATATCAGCAGGTTATACAAGAAGCCCCGGCAAACAAAATGTTGGTGTCGTGTCAAAAAATACGATGGTTAAAGATGCAACTTAAAAAATGACCAAAATGTGTCAGCATTATAAATAGTTGCGTCATTTTTTTGCCGCTGCTTATCAGTAAAATTTTTTTCTTGTGGCGGATTTACCGAGAAAAAATCCTAAAAGAAGCACGCCGGCTCCGGTGAGAAAAAATTGAATCCTTTTTGCACCCGGCTGATTGCTGTTATTTTTTTTAAGGTTAACAATTTCGGCAGTTAATTCTGTACTGGTTGCCTTTAGCTTGTTACGTTCACCTGTCAGTGCATCTATATTTTTTTTATGTTCGTCCAAAAGAGCGTTGTATCTATCGGTGAGCTGTTTAAGTTGGCCATTTAAAGTTGAAACAGTTTCTTTTAACTCCTTATTTTTTAATTGATCTTCCTGGCTGCCTACCTTAATTTTATCCCTATAACCATCTATATTCTTATCAAATTCTTCGATCTTTGAATTTAACCGTTTTATTTCTTTTTGCAGCTGTTCAATAATTAAAGCTTTTGGCTTCTCGGAAGTGATATAATTCTTTTGAACCCATCCTTCCAGGGCATCTTTTGTCCGTATCCGCAGATAAGGGCCGCTTTCCTCAAGCACTTCAACAGAATCAGCGGTTTTCAAATTCCCTAAAACGTTTGCGTCTTTGTCCGGCCTGTCGCGGACTGCAAGTATCAGCATGTCAGAGACATAGCGAGTGTCGGCAGCGGCTGAAACCTTAAAGCCGGCAGAAATTGCAAACAGTATCAAAAGAATGATAAGATGTGATCTCATTATTTCGGTCCCTTTCATATGAATAGCCTTTTGATATCCCCTTATTCTAAAATTTGTGGGTGGAAACCGTTTAGGAAGAAGGAATCTGTATATTCACAAACACAGCAGGTTTTGTCAAGGACAAACCCTCTGCGAGGTATAGATTTGTTTAATTATCTTGACAAGTTAGTTCAAAAATCCTGTTGAATGAACGTTTATGGGTCTTTTGGGGGCCAGAACCGCCCCGCGCCCTGAATTACTAATCAGCATTTTTATTTGACGCTCTGATAGCTTTAATATAGAAGTGATTCCAATTAAAGGAAAATATTTATGAACAAAACTGACCTCAAATACTTAAAAAAATGGTTTGCCGATTATACGTCCGCTTTTTATACAGATGATCATGACTACAACCTGGCGTTAAATATCAAGGAAAGACATACCATGCGGGTATGTGAGAATGTTGTCATGATCGGCGAAAGTCTGGGCATATCAAAGCATGATTTGGTAATCGCTGAAACTGCGGCCCTGTTTCATGACCTTGGAAGGTTTAAGCAATTTAAAGAGTACGGCACTTTTAATGACATGAATTCAGAGAACCATGCAAGACTCGGTCTGCGGGAGATGGCCGCCCATAAGGTCCTGTCAAAATGTTTAAAAGCTGAAAAGGCGTTAATCATTAAGACTGTCAATTATCATAATTGCTTGAAGCTTCCTTCTGATGAGGATGAGAGAACGCTTCATTTTATCCGTCTTATTCGTGACGCGGACAAGCTTGATATATGGAAATTCTTTTTAGAATTCTTCCATCAAAGAAACAATTGGCAGAATAACGCCATGGTGCTTGAACTGCCGGATAAACCGGAATATTCAAAAAAGTTTATCGAAGCGCTTCACAGTCAAACAATAGCTTCGATGAAAGATATGAAAACCTTAAACGATTTTAAACTCCTTCAAATAGGCTGGGTTTATGATCTTAATTTTTTCCCTTCGGTCCAGGTTGTTCAAAGCGACAATATAATTGAGAGAATTGAAGCGCTGCTTCCCCAATCAAAGGAAATTGCAGAAGCTGTCAGACAGGCCAAAGATTATGTAAAAATGCGTTTGGAAAAATCAAATTAATATTCCTTGCGCCTGATGCCTATTATTTATAGTTCCTCCCTGGTAATTCAGGAGACATTACTAGTTCTTTCATTACCGAAGGGCGTATCCCATCAGGATTTATGCCATCGTTAGTTACCAAAACCTCTTTGTTTCCGAATATTTCGAGATATCCCTTTAGATTATATAATTTAAGACAAGTGACGATATCCTCAGGTTCGTTATCGCTGACGAATTCACTGGAAATACCTATAGTATGTTTTGTTTCACCAGTGGGTGCATCAACATGAAAGATATATCTGCGAGATTTGGAATCCCACATGTTCTCAATAACACATCCGGGAAACAACTCTTTGAGGTAGTTTTCGATTCCTGACAGTTTGTCCTTTTCGTCCATCCAAGCACCTCCTAATTTTATAGGCTTGTGGAATAATCGAAGGCCTTATTTACCCCTTATAATACTATGTTTCTAATTAAAATTCAATTTATTAGCTTAGTCCGACCACCGACCGCACACATACATGATGATGCACGGCAAGGGCCTCTAATGCTGCTTTTGCTCCTGCTTCAGCAACCTCGCGGGCTTGAACGATGGTACGCTCAAGTTTGTTTCTTAATTCGGTCGAAAGCGTCGACATTTCCGGTTTCCCTTAATTTAGTATAGGCTGCCATAATTCTTGACAATTTATATTTTAGTTATTATGATCATACTAACCATATTCGGAGGCCTAAAATGAATAAAAGTGTATCAAT
>JACKQG010003235.1_pt1 | contig 20225 bp, 19 predicted proteins | sample 8237621 | NCBI WGS metagenome assembly JACKQG01 (sample SAMN15677084, study PRJNA649215) | marine metagenome | biome: marine; feature: Black Sea; material: saline water; isolation source: suspended particulate matter (SPM) from the Black Sea western gyre | collected 2013-06-09/2013-06-10 | depth... | reverse complement strand
ACCTCCTAAAATGGTCGCTCTTTGCCATCCATGGCACACCGCTTCATACGACCGCCATGGATGGTGGAAATGCAGTTTTTGCAGGAGCAAAAAACTGCCGTGTCCTATACATAACAAAACCGCCTCATGGGCGGTTTCAAATACAACAATGTCTTATCAGTTATTGGGGACTTCAGCATCACACCGGGTTTGCAATCCACTGGAATCTAGTTGGTGCTCAACCCGGTTGATGACCCAGTCGCCATTAACCGGATCGCGTATACCTGTAATACGTAGCTTTCCTTCGGCCTGCAGCTCCGGCCTGCCGAGTAATGTTAGCGATAGCGTGGCTGTGCCTCTGAGTAAGCTTTGAAGTTTGGCTGAGGCTGCCCTTGTCGCTTCTTGGGCATCATTGTAGGCATGGCGAATGGCAAAGACCGGCTCGCCATCACCGACTAATACACTCTGTTTTTCCGCTGTGTCATTGTCGTGCCAGTAGGCTTTTACAGATTGATATTTACCGCGTTCTGCTTGCGTCATACGGTGCCGAGAAATTTGATGCTTTGGTATCTGAACTAATGGCAACTGCTGCCCGGTGGCTGACTTGGCTTCGCCTTTGGAAACAAATACCAGAAAGCCTGCAACGGGTTTGCTTACGCCGCCATGTTGCCGAGCTAAGCGTGTCAATAAGTGCAAGTCAGATTCATTGGTTTGGTCGATGTGCTCTACAGCAACGGAAGCCAATTTCTCCGATATTTTTGCAGACAAACCATGCTCGCCTGCAATCGTCTGTACCAAAGCGCCCAGCGTAATACCGTCCCAACTGCGGGTTTTAGGCGCCTTGATTGAAGCGCGCATATCCGCTGCTTTGCCGCGAACGGTGATGGTATTTGGTGGGCCTGAATGCTCGATGTCATCCACAATGTATAAACCCATTCGGGTCAATTGGTTTTGATCTGTACCTAAAGAAATTTCCAACTCAGCGCCATGGCTCGGCCATTGTATTTGTGCATCACGATCATCCAGTTGCAGCTCTACCGTATCCGATTGATTGCCTGCCTCATCGGTAATGCGAAGTGACAACAAACGATCTCGGATTGTGTCAGTGATATCTTGTTGATCCGCCAGAATTCTAAAACTTGGTCGCATCTATTAGCTCCATAGACGAATACTCTCTTGGCTTCGTTTTTGCTCCGATAGGTTCGGCAGCTCTATTAATAAGCCAGAGGGATAGACTGGACCCATATCAGCAAGACCGGGATTCGCAGTTAAAACAGACTCAAGATAACCATCCGCTTGGCCGTAGTACGACAAGCAAATTGCATCCAACATATCGCCATCGCGCGTTCGATAAGTCGCCATTAGTTATCTGCTCCATAATTCACAAGTTTAAGTTGGAAGCTTTGTTTAAGCGGTTGACCGTTTCCCTGAAAGAACGACTGCCCTTCATCAATTTGAGTAATCACCCATTGGCCCCAGACAAAACCTAATCCATCCACCAGTAACAACGGTTGTCCTTTGCTAGCTTCGGCACGCATGGTATCCAGCTGTTCCAACCCGCCTTTAAAATGTGGGTAGATCACACCACTAAGCTCGATCGATTCTTCACCGGCTCCTACAAATTGCATGGCCGGTCGGCGTTGTAATCGCTCTTGAGCCTGCCAGCGATAGGCTTGGCTGTGTTGCACAATTATTGGACTCAGATAGCAATGTTTCACTTGCTATGTCTGCTTACCGAAGCGTTCATGGTGAAACAGAGAACGCCAACACTTCGGAGGAAAAATGAGCTCAAACATCATATTCGAACCATCATCGTCAGCAGTTGCGCAAATAGCCCAGATATCAGATATGACAATGGACGAAATTAAATCATTGTGGCGACAACTTTACCGCAAAGAACCACCAACCCATATTCGATCCTTCCTAGAGAAGCGCTTAGCTTTTCGACTGCAAGAAGTCGAATTTAGGCGCGCGCATCAAAATTCTGCCGACAAAAACGATCGGCGTATTAATGCCATCGTAAATACAGGCAAAAAGCCTCTGCGAGATCGATACCCAAAACCTATACCGGGAACTGTTCTAAGCCGCATCTACCAAGAAAAAGAACACAAGGTAACCGTCACCCACGACGAACAGTTTGAATTTGAAGGCCGGATTTATAAAAGCCTTTCGGTTGTCGCCAGAGAAATTACTGGCACCCGATGGTCTGGACCATTGTTCTTTGGCTTGAGAAAAGAAAGCCATGAGAAGAAAACAAAGCGGGGTAAAAAATAATGTCAGAACAAATCAAAAAACGACTTCGCTGTGCAGTCTATACACGCAAGTCCACAGAAGAGGGGCTGGATCAAGATTACAACTCAATCGATGCACAACGCGATGCAGGTCATGCTTACATAGCCAGTCAACGAGCTGAAGGTTGGATTCCCGTTGAGGATGATTATGACGACCCTGCATTTTCAGGCGGCAATATGGATCGCCCAGCGATGAAGCGATTACTTAAAGATATCCAAGATGACAAAGTCGATGTTGTGGTGGTTTACAAAATTGATCGATTGACGCGAAGCCTGACTGACTTCTCCAAGATGATTGAAGTGTTCGAACAACATAACACTTCGTTTGTGTCAGTCACTCAGCAATTTAATACCACGAATTCAATGGGCAGGCTGATGTTAAACATTCTTCTCTCATTCGCACAATTTGAAAGAGAGGTAACGGGTGAACGTATTCGAGATAAGATTACCGCCAGCAAGAAGAAAGGCATGTGGATGGGCGGCATCCCACCGCTGGGGTATGACGTAAAAGACCGACATCTGATTATTAATCCAAAAGAAGCGAAATTAATTCAACAGGTGTATAAACGGTTTACAGAGATTGGCTCAACAACACTATTGTACAAAGAGCTAAGACTAGAAGGCGCAACCAGCAAATCCTGGACAACTCAAGACGGGCGCTTCCGCCCTGGCAAACCAATCGACAGAGGCCTTATCTATAAGCTACTGCACAATCGTACTTACCTCGGCGAACTCAGGCACAAAGATCAATGGTACCAAGGCAAGCACGACGCCATAATTGATCAAAAACTTTGGGACGATGTTCACTCCATACTCGCAGTGAATGGCCATAAGCGCGGCAATTATACTCGCGCTAAAATACCATTCCTTCTGAAAGGCATGGTATTCGCCGAAGATGGCCGAGCGCTGACAACTTGGAGTTCAACTAAGAAAAAGAGTGGCCGACGGTATCGCTACTACATTAGCACTCGCGATACTAAAGAATATTCAGGCGCATCAGGTCTGCCTAGAATCCCTGCAGCCGAGCTAGAATCTGCTGTAGTTGAACAAATCAGAGGAATACTCAAAGCACCGCCCGTTACGCAACAGGTTGCATCTATCGTACAAGAGAAAGACCACGATATTGATGAAGCCCAAGTTACGGTTGCACTAAACAAGATCGATAACGTATGGGCGCAGCTATTCCCCAACGAACAATCTCGCATCATTAAATTGATGGTCGAAAAAATCATCGTCAAACCAGACAACATTGATATTCGGCTTTGGGAAAATGGTATCGAACGACTTGCCTTAGAAATTACTGATTCAGCCAAACAGGAGGTCGCATGAGTAAAGGTAGCGGCTTTAAAATTGAAATGAGTCAGTCAGGTGACTCAAGCGTTGTTGAAGCCAGTAATGGCCAACTCAGTATTTCGGTGCCTATCAACTTAAAGCGCCGAAGCGGCCGACAACTTATCACTCTACCTGATGGTTCCTCCCATGAGCCCAGGCCATGGGATACTGATCCAACGCCACTGCAGCTAGCTCTGGCACGCGGCCATTGCTGGCTCGCCATGCTGGAAACCGGACAAGCTAAATCCCTAAGGGAAATTGCAGAGAAAGAAGGCGTCGACAACAGCTACGTCAGCCGAATGGTTAACCTGACTACACTAGCGCCAGATATCGTCGAGGCCATTCTTGACGATCAATTGCCACCGACCGTGACTTTGTTTGATCTGGCGGTAGATCCGCCTAGGCTATGGAGTGATCAGCGGGTAAGAATCTACAGCTTGAAATCCTGATGCAGGCTTTTCCAATGCTCAATTAACTTTTGTTTGTGCGCCTCATTCATCGGAAGTTCTTTAATTGCTGAATGCCACTGCGTTCGAGCCCTATCCATTACATCTTCTAAATGAGGCTTGATTGCTCGCCAAGGTATACCTGACTTTTCTGACCATGCCTTGAAATTTGCGAAAGATACAACATACCAATCCTTCGTTTTTCCTAAATTCAAAGCAAAGTTGCGTTCCCCCTCGATATACACACTTGTTGTTACTATGTCATAGGCTGGGGATAGTCTCGGCGTCACCTTATCTTCGTATAGTAGGCTCCAGTTTTTTAAATGCGCATCACCATTGGCCAACAAAATATTCACTAGCAATCGTCTTGCGAATTGCTGCACGTCAGCCAAAGCATCACCTGAAAACTCGTACATGACACGGCCAATCTGCTCATAGTTTGCAGAGTTATATTTTTCATGGGGATACTTCACTAATACTTGGGCGAAGTCTTCCATGTGAACTCTATTGCTCTCGTGTCGATCAAAACGCTTTATCGCAAAAGCAAAGGCTTCGTCTGGCAAATTGATTTGTGGCAGGTTATCCAACTGGCCCATATCAACCAGCTTAATTTCGGGTATATCAACTCCTATTAATGACGCTAGAGTCATAGCCGAAAACTCATTAACAGGAACGTCTTTATGTTTTGTCGATGGGGTTTTTATTATCCAATCACCTAAATCTCCAGATTTAGAGAGGTTATAACGCCCATCCTTTTCTTTCATTGAAAACTTCATCTGGACGCCAGCTAACGAAAATTTATTTTCACGTTCCAATTTCTCGAACTTTACGACTTTAGCATCTCGATTATGGCCGCCAGAAATAAGCGACATTACATTATCAGGTACATCCTCTGGATCTAACGGTGTGGCGACAATTGCACCCGGCAAGTCTTCCCCTAGATAAGAGAAGATATGAAACTCGTTATCTACATGTACCTTTAATCCTTGCGCAATAAGCTCTCGTAGCGACCCTTCTGGCAATAGGTTTGATAATGTAGGATGCAAGCGTTGGTTTCGTGCCCAAGGCTCTGATAACAATTTGTTAGAGTGAGGGAATGCAGGATGGGTGATCAAGCTAAACGTCGATCGGTGAGTATTACTGCTAAATTCATCGGCAAAAATAAGTACATTCCTACCATTCAGGTAACCTATCAAATAGCCTACCAGTTCTCCGTGAAGCGTTAACTGAATAACGTTTACAGCGTTGCTCACGAGTCATCTCCAAGCCCATTGTCTTCCCAATGTTGCTGCCAAGGGTCATCAGACAGGCTTTTCTTGCTCACTGACTTGGATGTGTTTCGTTGGCTAGAGCTTTTAGTTTCAGTGCCAGGACCTTCTGAATCTGCTTCCCACTCATCTGCAGCTTTACCTTCAAGAACGGCGAGAACAGTCCCAAGCTTCCCCTTGGGAATAAGCATTAACTCGCTATTTAAACCTTTCGCTATCAATTCGAGCGTATCCAGCCGTGGGTTCCCTTTAGATTCCAAACGTTGATATTGCTGGCGAGAAACGCCAACACGCAACATCATGTCGTTTTGTTTGAGACCTAAATCTAAACGCCTCTTTTTGAGCTGCTGAAGTAGAGTATTCATGCCATCCTGTCAACATATATATTGCTTTTACCTACAAAGAAACATATTAGTTTCACTTTCCACAAAAAGCAACTAATATATTGCTTTAAAGAAAATCCAACTAGAAAAACCCTTAAAGCAACTCATTTGTTGCTTTTCGGTTTGCGTAATGGCATATAGTTAAACCCAGGGGTTAACTATGGGGAAAATCCTAAACCAATGATAAAAATAAGTAACAACTACTATGTATAAACAACACGGACAGTTTCATTTCTCCCCCTCAGATCTGACTCGCTACATGGAGAGCCCTTTTGCTTCATGGATGGACCGCTTTATAGTTGAGCGTCCAGAGCAGGCGCCAGAAAAAGACCCTGCCGATGCACTCATGAGTTCACTAGCCCAGAAAGGGTATGCGCACGAGGATGCGCTAGAAGCGACCTTTGCTGAACAAGGCCTCGCCGTAGTCAAAATTGAAGGCAAATCAGCAGATGAAAAGCAGGCCAGCACGCTTGAAGCAATGCACCAAGGCGTTGATGTCATCGTACAGGCTCGATTGGAGCTGGTGCCATTTGGTGGGTATGCAGATTTTCTCGTCAAAGTTCAGCATGCTGAAGGCGCTGAACCTAGCTTACTGGGTAATTGGCATTACGAAGTTTGGGATACGAAACTGGCCAACAAGCTGAAGCCAACCTTTGTTATTCAGCTATGTTGTTACGCACAAATGCTCGAATCCATACAGGGCCGTTTGCCCGAATTTATTACCGTTGCCTTAGGGAATGGCGATCATGAACGCCTGCGAACCAAAGATTATTTCTATTATTATCAAACACTAAAATCTTCATTTGTTACTGATCAAAGAAACTTTGACCCAAGTGTAAGGCCCGATCCAGCCGACTCAAAAAACTGGGGTGACTGGAGTAATTTTGCCGAAGCGTTATTAGTAGAAAGAGATCATCTCTTTCAAGTCGCCACCATTACCAAGAGCCAGATAAAAAAGCTTGCACAGGCTGGTATTAATACAATGCAAGAGCTTGCAGATTCAACAGTTGAGCATATACCCGGCTTCAACCCTGCCGTTCTTGAAAAGCTCAAAGCGCAAGCTGCCATTCAAAAACGCAGCGCAGGCGATGACATCCCTAAATTTGAAATTATAACGCCAGCGCCTGATGAGAAAATAGGATTAGCGTTACTTCCACCACAATCGCCACTGGATGTGTTTTTTGATATTGAGGGCTATCCGCTCGATGAAGGTGGCTTGGAATATCTCTGGGGAAACACTTACTTTGATGCCCCTTTACCTGGACAAGATCGGGGCAATCGACAGTTCATCGATTTCTGGGCGCATAATCCTGAGCAGGAAAAGCAATGCTTCCAAGACTTCATTCATTGGGTTTACCAGCGTTGGCAGCGAGACCCAACAATGCATATTTACCATTACGCCAACTATGAAATCGCAGCCTGTCGCAAATTGATGGGGCGGTATGGTGTATGTGAATATGAAGTTGATCAGCTACTTCGCAACGAGGTTTTCGTCGACCTCTACAAAATTGTTAAAGGTGGTGTTCTGTTAGGCGAGCCTCGCTACTCAATTAAGAATGTCGAGCACCTTTATCGTGGAAAGCGCGAAACTGAAGTCGGCAATGGCGGAGATTCAGTTGTGGTCTACGAACAGTGGCGAGAACTCAACCAACGAGGCGAACAGGGTGACACCTGGGAAACATCTAAAATCCTGAACGATATCAGGGATTACAATATTGATGATTGTGACTCAACCCAAGAGCTTGTTGACTGGTTGAGACAACAGCAAGCTGAACACTCTATTGGCTACTTAGGTAAAACCGAAGTTACGGAGCCTGATGTTAAAGAGGAAGTAACAGAACGAACGCAGCTGCGGGATCGTCTACTCGCACGTGTTTTGTCTGAACTAGAATCCGATCCAAGAAAAGCGGTATTAACTGAAAATCTGGCATGGGTGCTAGAGTTTCATCGACGAGAAGCGAAACCCATATTCTGGCGTTTATTCGAAAGACTTGGCTTAAGTCACATTGAATTGATGGACGATCTAGATTGTTTGGCCTGCTGCGAAAGAACCGAGCGTGAGCCATTTAAGCCTACGCCACGAGCGCGCAATATGGCTTATGAATATCGCTTTGATCTTACACAAGAATTTAAAGGTGCACAAAAACAATTCTATTTATTGGGGGTTGAAACGGAAGATGGAAACACTGCAAAGGTTACTTTCGTCAGAGATGAGAGCGATCTGGAAAATGGACTGATCGTGCTGCAATCAAAAGAGGAACCACCAACGATCATATCGTTAGTGCCGGATGAGTACGTTAATCCGAACCCGATTCCTCAAGCCATTGACCTAAGTGTTAGCGAATACGAAAGTGGGCAGCTGATTCCTGGCCAATCAGCCATCATCGATTTTCTATCACGATCTAAACCCAGGATAAATGGACACAACGAAGGTCCTATTGCTCCAAGTCATGATCCCGGAGAAAGGCTTCAACAAATCATTCATGCGATCAGCAATCTTGAATCCAGTTATTTAACTATTCAAGGACCTCCTGGTGCTGGCAAGTCCTATACCGGCAAGCATGTCATCGCAGAGCTTATGAAGTCCGGTGCAAAGGTGGGAATCGCTAGCAACAGCCACAAGGCGATTAACAACCTGTTATTGAGTACAGCAAAATACTGCAAAGAAGAAGGCATCTCTGCGACCTTCTGTTGCACAAAAGATAATGAGCCAGAACTAGTCGATTACGAAGTAGCCATTTTGAAGAACAATGAGCTAGTCAATCATATTCAACCGTCCAGTGTGGTTGGCACCACAGCCTGGGGTTTTGCCCGAGAAGATATGGCAGATCAGCTGGACTACCTTTTTGTCGATGAAGCGGGGCAAGTAGCGGTTGCCAATTTAATCGCCATGAGCCGCAGCGCGACCAACCTTATTTTGATTGGTGACCAAATGCAGTTAGGCCAGCCCTCACAAGGCACACACCCGGCCGACAGCGGGCTTTCTGTATTGGACTACCTTTTACACGAAACACCCACCATACCCGACGACATGGGCGTGTTTTTGGGCACAACCTACCGAATGCACTCAAAGGTCAACCGTTTCATCAGCGAGCATATTTACGAAGATAAACTGGAGTCACACCCTGATAACGATCAACGAATTATTGAAGTGCCTGCCGGTTATGATGGACCACTTAACTTCGATGCTGGTGTTACATTTGTGCCAGTCGAGCATGAAGGCAACACTCAAGCTTCCGATGAGGAAGTAGCTGAAATAAAGTCCCTCGCCAACGCTTTGATAGGCAGGACTTTTCATACAGGAAAATCAGATCTCGAAACTCGGGCTATAGACTGGAACGACATGTTGTTTGTCGCTCCATACAACCACCAAGTCAGTAAACTACGTGCTGCTTTAGGTGAGCAAGCCAAGGTTGGTAGCGTAGACAAGTTCCAAGGACAAGAAGCTCCGATTGTGTTCTTGAGCATGTGCGCGAGCGATGCCAGTGAATCCCCTCGCGGGCTAGACTTTCTATTCGACAAGCACCGCATTAACGTAGCCATATCCAGAGCTCAATCATTAGCCGTTGTGGTAGGAAACCCGAATATCGGTAAAACACCAGTGAATCGGGTCGACCAGCTTAAACTGGTCAATTTGTTTAATGGAATTGTTAACCAAGACCGATACTCAGCTTAAATCGTCAGACCAGTTTTCAGATTCAAATTATGTTTGTTTTGAGTTATAGTAATCGGATCTTAGGGGAGTAGCCTTCTTCATCCGGCAAGAGATTCTGTCAACATACTTGAGCCCTCATGGCTTATGGCAGTTTCGTACCGCGAAAGCGGTATTGGCAAGACCTAAGGTAAATAGCAGTCCCAATGGTGGGCGACTGTTGTTTGCCTTTGGTTTGTAGTTGCCCACCGGAGTCTATTAATGGAATCATTTCTTACCTCCACATTCACTGTAGCGCTCGCCGAGATTGGCGATAAAACTCAACTTCTATCTCTTGTTCTCGCTGCTAGATTCAGAAATAAGTGGGCAATTATTGGCGGCATTCTCGCTGCAACAATTCTTAATCATGGCCTATCAGCATGGCTCGGAAATTGGCTCGCACAATTTCTACAAAGCAACTTAGGGCAAATATTGATTGGAACGAGCTTTATCGTTCTTGCACTATGGCTTTTAATTCCTGATAAAGATGAAGACATTAATAATAGTTTCGATAAGTTCGGCGCATTTTGGGTTTCGACTATTTTATTTTTCTTGGCTGAAATAGGTGATAAAACTCAAATCGCGACGGTGCTTCTCGGAGCGCAGTTTGAATCTATTATCTGGGTAACGATTGGTACCACTCTTGGCATGCTAATCGCCAATGTTCCAGTCGTATTTGCGGGTGACTATTTAATGAAGAAAATCCCTCTAAATATCACCCGAGCTATTGCGGCAGCAGCCTTTGCATTGGTTGGACTATTTCATATATTTGGATAACTAACCTTGATGCAATTTTCGAGACGTTGAGAGCCTTAAACAATCTTGTTCATAGGCCTCAATGTCGACCTCTCGATACATTACCCGCCCCCCAAGCTTTAAATATTGGGGGCCTATTCCTTCCGAGCGCCACCTCTCTAAAGTGGCTTCACTAACACACCAGCGATTGGCCAGCTGCCTCTGATTCATATGGGTTACCGTCATAAAAACTCCTGTGTTGAACGATTTGGTAACCACCATGAACGCTCGAAAATACGGATAAAATCAAGCTAATTAGGACTGGTTAAGGGTATAAATACCGATAGGTAATCGTAGGTATTTAATGGACTTGTTCAGTTGCGAAAGAGGGAACTGAACCCGCGTCCCGTCCCTCCACCATCTTGTAAATAGCCCTAATGAGCCCTCACCAGCCATTAGGGCTTTTTATTAACCCGCAACTTTACTATCAGGAAATAAGGGTTGATGCGGGCAATTACTTACTAGCTCATCCTCAAACAGCTTCAAACGTACTCTTTCTCAAGCAACTGGCCTCATATTCCAGCACATCTTCTCGCCTGTACCTGACTTGGCCGCCCAGTTTCACGTAAATTGGCCCACAAAATATCTGGAATATTTTGCACCGCGATAGCGCCCGAAGGGGCAAAGCCGTGGATGGCTTTGCGTGCATCCTTCAGACCGCCACCTCTCCAATGTCGCCTCGCTTACTTGCCAACGATTACATATCTCTCTTTGCGTCATAAGTGATTGATATTCATTCATATTGATTCTCCAGCCGCTCGTACGCATCCATGCGCCAGCGGCATACCATCCACCCTTGGATATAATTTTAGCTGAAATAGTCCCAATTTGGGACTATTGTTAACTCTATGAGAATCATTGCCCTATCGACACTGAAAGCTTTCTGGGAAGAAAATCCAGAGTACATGGATGCTAAAGAGCCGACACTCGTCTGGTATCGACATGCCTTAGCGGCTGACTGGAGCGCGCCTGCTGACGTTAAGCAGGACTTCAGAAATGCCAGCATCCTCAAAGACGGGCGAGCGGTTTTCAATATTGCAGGGAACAAGTACCGTTTGGTCATGTGGATCAACTATGCCTATCGCGTGGTGTACATCCGGTTCATCGGCACTCATGCGCAATATGACAAAATTGACGTACAAGCTATTTGATTGCCCCAAAGGTAGAAACGAGAGGTAAAAATTATGGACATCAAACCGATTAAAACTGATGCCGACTACCGAGCGGCATTAAAAGAAATTGACAGCCTAATGATGGCAGGCCCTGACACTCCCGAAGGTGAAAAGCTGGATGTCATGGTCACGCTTATCGAAGCTTATGAGGCTAAGCATTTCCCAATGGAACTGCCAGACCCTGTTGAAGCCATCAAGTTTGAGATGGAGCGTAAAGGTTTAACTGTAAAAGACCTCGAGCCAATGATTGGTAAGAGTAACCGTGTGTATGAGATTCTCAACTATAAACGTTCACTCACACTGAAAATGATTTGGAGGCTGCATGAGGGATTAGGTATTCCAGCGGAATCCCTGATCAAGCCGCCGCAAGCACATTCTTAAACATGAGGTTTCCAGAGAATTTATCGCCACATAGGAGCGCAACAAGTAATAAATCTCTAGCCTTCGATGTATTCACTTTTATAGTTTCACATATCAAGAGCTCAATCCCCGGCTTTAGTCGTCGGCAATCCAAGCATCGGCAAAACACCGGTGAGCCAGGTTGACCAGCTCAAGCTGGTAAATCTGTTTAATGCCCTAACATTTTAATCAACTATTAAAATTCATCCTCAATCGGTGCCAATGTAGTTTCAGGTTTGATGTCTCTGCCTTTCAAAAAGTTAATGACAGGTCCTAAAGATAAGCTTGAATCAGCTCCGTTCAGATAAACGGCATAAACTTGCTGCTCCACCTCCAGAGAGCCGGAGATCTGAAACAGATTTCCGTCATCCAAATAAGGTTGCACTAATGCTCTGGGCAGATAGGCAGCGCCACGATGACTTAATATAAATTCCAGTGCTATGCGACTTTGCCCGGTGTGCAAAATAGGGGCGACAGGTTCTTTGAATAATCTTGCTTGCTGAAGGTTAAATGCGGTTCCCCAATCAACAAAGACATGCCCAATGTTCGGTACCTCATCGATATGCATTGATGGGTGGTTGCACACCATGATCAGTTCCAGATCGCCTATCACCTCTGCCTCAAAATCATTGTTGGCCGGTGGATCTAAGGACGCAAAAATATCAACGCGCCCCCCCAGCAATGAACGAACAAGCTGCTGAGACGTATTAATTTCCGTGCGCATATATAGATTGGGAAATTTGATGGATAGCTTAGGCAGCAACGACTGTAAAAAGGTATCCCAAAGGTTTGATGTGCCGCCCAACGATAATTGAGTGTTCTTCTTCGCAGGCACTCCTACCTCTTGCACAACCAGCTGCCAGGAAGCCAGAAGGTTTTCTGCATGTGGCAACAGGCGTTCACCAGCCGTTGTCAGCAAGATGTTGTTGCGCTGTCTCGTAAAAACCGGCGCGCCGATCATGGATTCGAGCTGTTTGACGCGTGAGCTCACTGCAGATTGGGTCAGATAGAGATTTTCAGCCGCATGACCGAAATGCCTAGTTTTGGCCACTTCAAGAAAGGTTCTCAGCAGATCTGTATTCATACCCAGGCACCTCAATCAATATTTTCTATCGAAACCAAGAAAAATCTATCATTTTACTAGCTTCAAAATCAAATAAATAATTATGTAAGGAGTATTTAGTTAATCGGAGTTTTTAATCGACATGCAAAGCCAAGACTCATTTTCTAGTTCAAAGAAGTTCTACGGCGGCGAGCATTTCCCTTATGGAATGTCCCGCAGTGGCGAATTCAATCGAAATCAAGCGACATTGCTGGAGAAGCATGGGAGAGCCTATCAGGAGCTGCATAGCGGGCAACGTGAGTCCATAAATGATGAAGAGCGAGCGTTCGTCCTGGTTTGTAGGGGTGAAAAGCCAGCACAAACAATGCACGAGCTGGCCTGGATGCGTTACTGCGAAAAGACTCAAAAGCGCAACGCAGTGGCAAGCTTTTATGGAATACCACCGGAAGCCGCTGATAGCCTGCCTCCCTCAGACGAAGAATGGTAAGTAAAACAATGAAAATCTGTTTTTTAATGTATTCATGGGATCGCATTGAACCTGAATCGGACAGCACGCTTCGACTTATCCACGAGGCAGCCTTCAGAGGCATTACAGTGGCTGTCACCACACCGAACAATCTGACGATTCGGGAGAGCGTGGCCTATGCCTACTGCAATGTTCTAAAAAAGACAGAGAAGATCAGCAGTAATATCCCGGCCTTTTACAAATCGGCTGAATTTAAGCGTTGCAAACTGCCGTTGGGAGGCTTTGACGCCATCGTCATGCGAGCAAACCCGCCGCTGGACACCACGGCACTTAACTTTTTAGATTCAGTGCGCAACGACGTGTTCATCATGAATGATATCGATGGATTACGGATTGCAAACAACAAACTTTATCCAGCTTCATTTAGCGGTGAAGCGGCACGCTTTATTCCGGTCACGCATGTGTCCAAAAGTCAGGAGTATTTAGAACAGGTACTGGACGAGTCAGCCACTGAAAAAATGATCATGAAACCTCTCAATGGTTATGGCGGGCAAGGGGTAATCGTAATCGAAAAAAATGCGCAGCAAAACTTTCGCTCACTGCTGGAGTTTTACATCGGCAGTGATCATGGCAATTACGTCATTTTGCAGGAGTATGTCGAAGGCGCGCACAACGGCGATGTTCGAATTCTTATGCTGAACGGTGAGCCTATCGGGGCGATGCGACGGGTGCCCTCCGAAAAAGATATTCGCTCGAACATTCATGCCGGTGGGAAAGAAGTGAAACATAGCTTGAGCAAAGAAGAGAAACAGCTCTGTAAAGCGCTGGGCCCTCAACTGGTCAGGGATGGACTTTACCTCGTTGGCTTAGACGTTATTAACGGTAAATTGATTGAAGTGAATGTCCTTAGCCCAGGTGGTATTGCGCGCATCAATAAACTCAATCGAACCAAACTGCAAAAGCCGATTATAGATTTTCTTGAAAATGTCGTCTCTGCACGCGAGTTGGTAATCGAGCGAAAAAATTCGTTCCGCAAGGTTATTGAAGATGCTGAAGCTACCTGAACAGGAGATCATTCAACGCATCGAGACTGGCCAAACGTTTGAATGTGAGCCGCTGGATGGCAGCTTTCTGTTAAAGATTGAGTCTTACACCCCCGTCATTTGTGCAGCCGTTCATGCAGGGCATAAATTCAGAACCAATCTGATGACCCGCTGTGCGCTGTCAGAAGCTGAAAGGCTTTATGAGGAAGATCCGTTTACCGATCAACTGATTCAAGCCATGCCAATAACCTTAATCGGACAAAACTCGCGCTACGAATACGATTTAAATCGCCCCATTGCCAACTGTATTTACACAAAAGCTTGGGGCAAAGAAGTCTGGCAACGCAAACTACCGCCCAAAGAGCGCAATGAAAGCATACAAAAACATCAGGCCTTTTATCGGGTGCTGGATGCACTGGTAAATAAAATTGAGCGATTATTTAGCGCCGCACTCATTTGTGATATTCATTCATATAATCATCTGCGTCGTGACGGTGAAACACCCACCTTCAATATTGGCACCGAACAGATAGATTTGGATCGTTGGCAGAGTGTCGTCAACCTGTCATTGGACAAATTTTCAAAAATAAATCTTCCGAACATGCCTGTTTTGGCTCAGGAAAACGCGGTGTTTTATGGACGCGGCTATATGATTTCTCATATCAATAGTCGTTTTCAAAACTCTCTGGTGTTACCCGTTGAAGTTAAAAAAGTATTCATGGATGAGCTAAGTGGAGAGTTGTATCCCTTAGTGATGCAATCGCTCACACAGCAGTTTAAAGAGTGCTTGGTTGACATATCCGCCTTTTTTTCTCGTCGTTTTACTTCAAAAAAACGAACGCGTACGTCCGATATACTCACCGAGAAAATGGATCCGGCAATTGTCAAAGTCGACCGCGAGCTCTTTAACTTGGCCAAAGGTATGGAGACGCTGCTGTACATCAATCCTGTTAATATTCCCACCGAGAGAAAGCGGTTTTTTAAATGTAATGGCAACTACCACCCTCAGTTCAGGTATCGCCAACTTGATATCGACCCTTACCAATTTAAAGAACAATTATATCGACTGCCGGTGGATACGATTCGAGATCCAAGCATCCAATCCCTTTATCGCGATGTGGTTGATGGCTTAAGTGAAAAAATCAGTATGCTAGTGAAAGCAGGTCGGCCGGATTTCTTGTACGAGTCACTCAAGTACTATGGCGTGCCTAGCCAAATTGACGAACAAAATGCTCGCTTTTTACTTCACGCAAGCAAGCTCGATGATTCCGATAGCCCGCATGTGACAACTGAAGGCTTGATCGGGCAGATGAAATTAGCAGCGTCTGAATGGGGTATGTCTTGCAGAGTCGAAACAAGCACTAAGCTGGTTGCCTCGGCGATGGTTTCAAACAGCCGTAAAGCTGTGATGATCGCTAAAAACCTCAACATAACAGCCACAGAGGCCAGAGCGTTGGTTCACCACGAGCTGGGTGTGCATATGGCGACCACTCTCAATGCTGCCAACCAACGTCTAAAAGTATTTTCACTAGGTCTACCTGGCAACACATTAACCCAGGAAGGACTCGCCATTCTGAATGAATACCATTCTGGAAACATGACTTTGACGCGCTTACAAGGTTTGGGCCTACGCGTGCTTGCGGTTCGGGAAATGCTCAACCATGGTGATTTCCGACATACCTTTAGCTTTTTAGTGGAAGAGCATCACTTGTCTCAGGATGAGGCATTTAAACTGGCGGTGCGAGTACACAGGGGCGGTGGGGTCACTAAAGACTACCTTTACCTTAACGGGGTTAGTATAGCCCTCGACCTGTATAAAACGCAGAACATAAAGAATCTCTATGTTGGGAAGACCGGTTTTTCTTACTTGCCCATCATCAATGAAATGGTTGAGCGACAGCTCATTTCCAGCCCGAAATTCTCATCGCATTTTCTTGATAACCCCGCGCCGGCGTCACCAGTTCTAGAGTATTTAATGGGCTGTATCCAACCTTCTTCCGGATACAATACAACGGCGTATAACACCCGAAATGTAAAAGCGGCTTAATCGAGTGTTTCCAGCGACAATAATATCCGATTAGCAAACTGCCAGTGAGTCATGTGTATTACCGTCATAAAACATCTGTGCTGGACAATTAGGTAACCACCATGAACGCTAAAAACTACGGTTCAAATCAAGCTAATTAGGGCTGGTTAGGGGCACAAATATCGATAGCTAATCGCAGGTATTCAATGGACTTGTTCGGTTGCGAGTTAGGGAGCTGAACCCGCGTCCCACCCCGCCACCAATTGTTTAAGCCCTAATGAGCCCTCACCGGCCATTAGGGCTTTTTATTAACCCGCTATTTAACTATCAGAACATGCGGGCTAGTGAGGGGGCTCCACTACGGGCACTTAAACAGCCTCAAACGTACTTTTTCGCAAGTAACTGGTCTCATACTCCTGCACATCTTCGCGCCTGTACCTGACCTGACCGCCCAACTTTACGTAAATTGGCCCAATATCCTCGGACCGCCATCGCTCAAGCGTCGCTTCGCTTACCTGCCAACGATTACAAAGCTCTCTTTGCGTCATAAGTGATTGATATTCATTCATATTGATTCTCCAGTATATTTTAGTTGATCGAGTCCCATCTTGGGACTATCATTAACCTTATGAGAATCATTGCCTTATCGACACTGAAAGCTTTCTGGGAAGAGAACCCAGAATACATGGATGCTAAAGAGTCAACGCTCGCTTGGTATCGACATGCGTTAGCGGCTGACTGGAGCGCACCAGCTGATCTAAAGCAGGACTTCAGAAATGCCAGCATCCTCAAAGACGGGCGAGCGGTTTTCAATATTGCAGGGAACAAGTACCGTTTGGTCATGTGGATCAACTATGCCTATCGCGTGGTGTACATCCGGTTCATCGGCACTCATGCTCAGTATGACAAGATTGATGTACAAACTATTTAATTGCCGGAGGAAACACTATGGACATCAAACCAATCAAAACTGATGCCGACTATCGAGCGGCATTAATAGAAATTGAAAGCCTGATGATGGCAGGTCCTGACACTCCCGAAGGTGAAAAGCTAGATGTAATGGTCACGCTTATCGAAGCTTATGAGGCCAAACATTTCCCTATGGAACTGCCTGACCCTGTTGAAGCCATCAAGTTCGAAATGGAGCGTAAAGGTTTAACAGTAAAAGACCTCGAGCCCATGATTGGCAAAAGCAACCGAGTCTACGAGATTCTCAATCATAAACGCTCGCTCACGCTAAAAATGATCTGGAAGCTGCATGAAGGCTTGGGTATTCCAGCTGAGTCTCTGATCAAACCACCACAAGCACATGCTTAAACATGAGGGTTTCCAGAGCATTGCCGAGATTGACTCTCGGCTTGTTGCGCTTGAACAGGAGAAAAAGCAACTTCTAGCTCTCAGAGAACAACTTCAACAACCCCCATCAAATACATCTGACGCGCCCCTATATTCACCAGAACAAAAGATTGCCATTTTCAGAGGATTGTTTAGAGGCAGAACCGATATTTTTGCTAACCGCTGGCAAAATAAACAAGGTCGCAGTGGTTACTCTGTTGCCTGCAATAACGAGTGGGTACAAGGAATCTGTCATAAGCCTCGCATCAAATGTCAGGATTGCAATCACCGTCAGTTCACAGAGTTAAATGACGAGATCATATATCGCCACTTAGCTGGGCAACAAATCGTTGGCCTTTATCCTTTGATGCCAGATAACACCTGCTACTTTCTTGCCGCCGATTTTGATAAAGGCCAATGGCAAGACGAAGTGAACGCAATGTCGAAGGCTTGCCAAAACTTTGGAATACCACATGCCATTGAAATTTCTCGTTCTGGCAATGGCGCGCACCTTTGGATTTTCTTCAACGAGAAAGTTCCAGCCAAAGAAGCTAGGCTATTGGGGTTTGGACTACTCGACAAAGCGATGGAATTCTATCCAAATCTGTCGTTTGATTCCTATGATCGCCTTTTCCCCAATCAGGATATTTTACCCGAAGGCGGATTTGGAAATTTAATCGCTCTGCCACTTCAGAAGGAAGCGCGATTGTCTGGCAATAGCTCCTTTGTCGATAACGAACTTAATGTCATCCAGGACCAATGGCAACACCTAGCTAATATGGATTCTATTTCACACAGCAGACTGACAAAGTTACTGACACAGATTTCACCAAATTCTGCGTTATTTAAAGAACAAGAGGTTATAGAGAATCGCCCACCCTGGGAGATGACCGCCAAGGCAAAACCGCTCATACTGGAAAACCCACCAGACAAGGTATCAGTCACGCTCGCAAATCATGTTTATTTTGATTTAAGCGAATTACCGAGCGCATTAGCAGCAAGGTTAAGGCGACTCGCGAGCTTTTCCAACCCTGTTTTCTTTAAAACACAGGCTCTACGATTTTCAACTCATGGTATCCCGCGATTTATCTCCTGCGCCCGAATTGAGCAAGGCTACTTGGCAATTCCTCGCGGCTGCTTAGACGAAGCGCTAGAGTTGCTAGCTGAGAACAAGATCGTAGTCCAAGTAGACGATCAACGTGAAGGTGGTGCTAAACTGAAAGCCATTAAGTCACTTGTTAAACTCAGAAAGAATCAACAAGCTGCAGTACGAGCTATGAGCAAGCATGATGCAGGCATTCTTCACGCTCCTACAGCCTTTGGTAAAACAGTTACCGCTATTGGCATGATTACTAAACGCAAAGCCAACACCCTAATTTTGGTTCATAGTAGACAACTGCTCGACCAATGGAGAGAGCGATTAAAATCGTTCTTACCTGATGCCGATGTCGGCATCATCGGTGGCGGCAAGAAAAAACCAACGGGTGTTATCGACATCGCAACCTACCAAAGCCTCATCAATAAAAAAGACAACACCGTATCGGAGATCGTCCAAGATTATGGGCATGTGATCGTTGATGAGTGCCATCACGTTTCTGCGCCGCGCTTTGAAATGGTTTTAAACGAAGTTCGAGCTAAATATGTACTCGGCTTGACCGCCACACCCGAACGGCAGGATGGCCACCAGAAAATCATCTTTATGGCAGCAGGCCCTATTCGACATAAGGTGAAAAGCACAACAGAGGAGAAATTTGAGCAACAAGTTGTTGTTCATCAGCTGTACGACAACCCTCCAAAGCAGTTAATCAATTCAGAAGATCGACCGAAAATATCTGACGCATACCGCTGGATCATGGAAAATGATGAACGAACACAGAGAATCATCAGCGATGTTCTCGCCTGTATTCGGCAATCTAAACACCCAATAGTCTTAACAGAACGTAGGGAACATGCAGAGACGATCAATGCTTTGCTGCTCGACAAAGAGGTCGACTCGGTCGTTTTAAAAGGCGCAATGCGCGCGTCTGAGCGGAAGACTGTTGAAGAACAACTACCTACCGCGCAAGTCGTCGTTGCCACTGGTAAGTATGTGGGCGAAGGTTTTGATTTGCCAAGACTAGACACGCTGTTCTTAGCCATGCCCATTGCATGGAAAGGTTCACTGGCTCAGTATGCCGGGCGTATTCACCGAGAGTCGGATGGCAAAGACCGTGTCACCATTTACGATTATGTCGATTGCTCGCTCCCTATGTTGCAACGAATGTTCAACAAACGGGAGAAAAGCTATAAGGCAATGGGATATCAAATTTCGTTCAATGGTGAAGCGCCCGAACAAGGCCAATTGTCAACCGAGTTTCTGCTAGCTTCTGACAAACAGGGTTTCGAAGCTCCTGCGTAAGCATAGACCCGCATTGGCTTACTAAAGCAATTGAGGGACTAATTCCGTTCCTATTGAGGGAACCAAACCGGCGTCCCGTCCCACCACCACTCACTTTTAAACAAACCGATCCTGTTGCCGAGTCCGGCACACGGGATC
>JACKQG010003233.1_pt1 | contig 20226 bp, 13 predicted proteins | sample 8237621 | NCBI WGS metagenome assembly JACKQG01 (sample SAMN15677084, study PRJNA649215) | marine metagenome | biome: marine; feature: Black Sea; material: saline water; isolation source: suspended particulate matter (SPM) from the Black Sea western gyre | collected 2013-06-09/2013-06-10 | depth... | reverse complement strand
AAAAGATGGGATAACCGTAATACCGAAAGGCGCTGTTATCCCATCTGATACCCAAATAAAACACTAATATTTGATTACGGTAAATTCAGCATCGTCTTTCAGTTTTTGCAAGTGAGAAATTGTAACGCTATTTCGCTTTTTCCCGGTGAGTTCTTTTTCAATGACAGGACGAACTTTTTCAAGAGGTTCGGTTTCCTTTTTTCTGTCAACAATTTTAAGGATATGAAATCCGTATCGAGTTTCAACAATATCACTTATTTCACCAATAGGTACGCTGAACGCGGCATCTTCAAAAGCTTTTACCATTTTCCCTCTTCCGAAATCTTTGTACAATCCGCCGGTATTTTTTGAGCCGGGATCTTCCGTATGTTTTTTAACAAGTTCTGCAAAGTCTTTCCCGCTTTTTGCCTCGGCTAAAATACCTTCCATCTTTTTTCTGATTTCTTTTTTAACAGAGTCACTTTTTCCCTGGGTCATTAATAAAATATGACGAACCGAAGCTGTTTTATCCTTTTTATATCGTTCCATAATTTCTTCTTCAGTAACTTTGGCTGAATCACTCAAAGTGTTTTCCAAATATTTACTGATGGTTGCTGTGTTAATAATGTCTTTCTTGATAAATTCCACATTAATATCTCTACCCGCTAAAATGGAGTCAAATTTTGCCTCCCCGCCATATCTCTTATATTGTAAGTCCAACATGCTGTCAATTTCAGCCTGTGACAAAGATATGTCCGTTTCCTGTGCAGCATCCAATAATAATTTTCGTTCAGCAAATTGGTTGATGAATCTATCAATGTATGGTTTTAATTGTTCTGCCTTCATTGTTTTTAGCCGGTCCGTACTTTTACCGTCGCCTTCATAGAGCTTTTTAATCGCTTCGCCAACAGTGAGGTCAAAAGTTCTGGTTGAAGCTAAAATATTATTTTTTTCAGGATCAAGATAATCCAGTTTTTCAGAAAGCGTTTTTGCTAATTCATAGGCTGGAGTATCTTTTTTAAGTTTAATCCCGGTCTCTTTTTTTCCACAACCGGATATTAGCATTAAAACCATTGGGATAATAAATAACAAACGTTTCATGTAACTCTCCTAAAATTTAAGTGAATGAATTGAATTTGGTGGCGAATGTAAGAAATAAAATTTAAAATTCCTAATGATTTTTATTATTTTTGTTAATACACCTGTTACATATACGTTGAAATGATTGGTTAATTTTCAATCAAGCTTGCGATAAAAAAGATCAAGGTCGAGATTAAGGTCAAGAAAAAAATCATTTCAAATTATTTGCAATGTAATCTATTCATTGAAGTTAAATTAAGTAATTCACTTGCCAACATCCCAAATCCCCTCCATCGTTCAGAAAGACATCTTCAACTAATTGCTGAAAAGTTATAATTATTTCTTGATCTCGATCTTGATCTCGACCTTTTTATTATCGGCTCGTCCTAGTGAGAAAAAGAGCAAATCATTCAGAATAACGCTGAAAAATCAAACATCCATTTGTCCCGCCAAATCCAAAACTATTGGACAGGATGGTATTCAATTGAACATTCTTTTTGGTTTCAGTAACGATTGGCATACCTTTGGCTTCTTCATCAAAAGTTTGAAGATTCGCTGTAGCGGAAATGAAATTATTTTCCATCATCAGAAGGGAATAAATGGCTTCATGAACCCCGGTTGCGCCAAGCGAATGACCTGACAATGATTTGGTGGAATTAATCCAGGGAATTTTTTCGCCAAATACTTCTTTGATGGCTTTCAGTTCTACCATGTCTCCTGCCGGCGTGGCAGTGCCATGGGTATTAATATAATCTATCGGCGCGGATGCGGATACGGTTGAAAGAGCCTGGCGCATACAGCGAACTGCTCCATCGCCTGATGGTACAACCATATCAAGTCCATCGGAGGTTGCAGCATAACCGACAATTTCAGCATAAATGTTTGCTTTTCTTTTTAATGCATGCTCTAATTCTTCTAATACTACTACCCCTCCACCATTGGCAATGACAAATCCATCCCTGGTTGCATCAAATGGACGGGAAGCTGTTTCGGGTTTGTCATTATATTTTGAAGAAAGCGCAGCCATGGCATCAAATGTTACTGTCTGCGCCCAGTCTTGTTCTTCTCCGCCACCGGCAAAAATAATATCCTGTTTACCGAATTGGATCTGTTCGTAACCATGCCCAATACAGTGAGCGCTGGTTGAACAGGCAGAGGTGATCGAGTAATTTAAGCCCTTTATTTTAAACGGAGAAGCCAGGCAGGCGGAAATCGAACTCGCCATACATTTGGTAACCATGTATGGCATCACACGTTTCGCCCCCTTGTTAAGCAGAGTGTCGCTGACCAGTCTGATGTTTGAAGATGAAGCGCCACCCGATCCAACAACAAGCCCGGTTCGTGGATGTGAAACCTGGTCTTCAGTCAAACCCGATTGTTCAATTGCTTGTTTCATTGCAATATAAGTTAAGGCTGGCGTTTCTCCCATAAATCGCCGTACTTTTCGGTCAATTAAAGCTTCTGTATTTATGTTCACAAAACCACTTACCTGGCTGCGAAAACCCAATTTTTTATATTCTTCATTAAATCGAATTCCAGATCGCCCTTTTAATAAGGATTCAAGCACCTCTTGTTTATTATTCCCCAAACAGGAAACAATCCCGTATCCGGTGATGACGACTCTTTTCATGATTATTCTCCTGGTTCGTTGTTGGATGTTCAATGCTTTAATGTTCGATGTTTAATGTTCAGCGTTCGATATTCGTTATTCAATATTCATAAATAAAAAAACGTTTGTAATTTAGGATGTTATGAGCAAATTTAACTTATCCAAAAAAATGTTTAAAGCGCTCTTTTCGAAAAGACAAAATACAACTTTTTCGAGTTTTGTTTTACTCTGTAAATAGTTTATTGTTTCCTTGATCATTATACCAGCACATCTCTCTAACGGAAATCCAAAAATACCGGTGCTAATCGCAGGAAAAGCGATTTATTTGAGGTTATTTTCATTGGCGACTTTGAGACTGTTAATAGTGGCATTTTTTAATTTGTTGTCTTCATCTCCTTCACCCATTTGTGGCCCAACAGCATGGATAACATATTTTGCTTTCAAATTTCCACCTGTCGTGATCACGGCACCACCAACAAAAGTGCCGCCGATGTGATTACATTCATCCTGAATGGTGGAGCCACCCTTATTACGAATCGCACCAGCAACTCCACCGCCTAATATCAATTGTGCATTTGCTGCATTGACGATGGCATCAGTGGTTTGTTCAGTAATATCACCTTGTATTAACTGAATTACCGTTTTGTTAATTTTTTTTGTGATCATTTTAAACCTCAAAACAAACTTCATTATACACTAATCTTGTACTTTTTTAGATGAATTTTCCATAAAATTTCTATAAAAGTCGATGAACTTATGAATACCATCACTACCACCGGCAATTAAACCTCCTGTTAAGAGTACATCCATGAATCTGAATACACTGCTTTGATAGTAAGGTAAACTTTGTAATGACTGCGCTACAACAAATGTGTTTAATGTTCGAATACCAAGAGAGCTGATTATAATCCCTATGAACAAACCTGACCACATGGCGTATTTTCTCGTTTTTGCTTTATAATCATGGATTTCTAAATTTAAGACACCTAACGTGGCAGAATTATCATTAATTTCATCAGTTAGCTCTGTTGCACGGATTTTATTGGTTTCATCAGGATTCGTTAAGCCCTTCTTGCGTGTCAAAAGTTCCTTTTTTTGAGCTTTAAGGTTTGAAATTTTTGTCTCCAAATTTTTAATTTTTACGCCAATCTTTTCAGAGTCCGTAGCACGCCAAGTCGTTAAAAATATATCCAGAGCTCTTTCCAGTAATAAGGCAATGACAAAAAGTATTCCGAGAAATTGACCTATTTCTGGCAATGTCAGCTGCTTTAACTCTAAAGGGTTAGGAGTGATCCAGATTGAAAGCACAAAAGCAAAAATTATCGGTATAAAGATGATTGATTTTGTTTTCATGAATTACCTCACTGGTAGTGAATGACAAGTTATTCCATCTATCATCTGATTTTGATTTTTAAATTTATTTTATAATATTCAATGTTCTACCAGGCTCCCGACCATATCCAATCACATTTAAACTATCGGGATACACTTCAACAACAGCAAAAGCATTCGTATCAGCCGTTTCAACCATGCCTTTAATGGTTAAATAATGAATGTTATTTCGAAGAACATAATTCCCCCAATGATTATGTCCGCTGATGTAGGCAACAACACAGTCATAAGCCTCTATTGTTTTATAAACCTCTTCGTCATTCCATAAGCTGTGCCACTCCCGCGGCAGCACCGGGAAATGACAAAATATGATCACTTTTTCCTTATCATGGCAGGATTTTTCCAATTTATTTTGCAGCCATTCAAGTTGTTGTTCTCCAATGCTGCCGTTCCATCTTTGCATATTTTGTGTCTTTTTCTTTACCAAAGTATTGAATAATTCTTCAACTTCTTTGCGCTCTTCACTTCCGTGTTTAGTACTATGGATACTGATATCGTTACCGTCCAGTACAATAAACCGCCATGAGTTGATCTTAAAATCATAATATCGTTTTTCCAGGCCGATTCTATCCATAAGAGAATCGTAATACCTGCTTCGTATAGTAAATTCATGGTTACCAAGCACATGATATTTTGTGTGTTTTATCTTTTCTAAAATTGGCATAATTGTATCATAACTGGCAAAATCCTTTTCAATAAGATCTCCTAACTGGATGACAAATTCAAGATCTTTTGAATTAAATACCTGCACACATTCTTCTAATTTTTTTACTGAAGAACGATAAAATCTCGATTTGTGAGGTTCAGCATCCATATATTGAATATCCGTCACCACGCCAAAAGTGAACTCCGGCTTTTCAACCGAATCACAAAAAATGATAGAAAGAATTAGAACCAAGAAAACTAACAAAAAGTTGTATCGATTTAATTTCATTTTTTATTCTCCTAATTTGTAAATTAAAGACCCTGGACAATCCAGAACGAATAAGGTAACTGGGTAATTAGTTTATTGGGTAATTGGGATTCATAATAATGATTTATTTTTTATTACCCAATTTTCTTATTGCCATATTACTTTTCAAATATTATTTTTCTTATTCAGTGTTTTCTTGCCCATTCTCCTTCGGCGAACCTGTCCGCCGTTTGTTTGGCGGATCAATGCTCCAACAAATACGGCGCATCTTCGATCAATAATAGAAATCTGCCGAAGATTGTGCAAGAAATTCACTGTTTAGAAACTAATTACCCAATTACCTAATTACCCAATTACCTATCACATTTCAGAAACATTCTTCCATTCTATCCCTATTTTTGGACAAGCATATTCCATCTCTTGAATATAGTCCCCACAAGCCATCATCCAATGAAATCCCCTGTGGTCTGAAAGCAGCTTCTTCCAATTCCCATCAATTTTGATATCGTATTGAGATCGGCAAATATCAAAGAACGGATTATCTTCAATTGAACCGGTGAATCCCAGCCATTCTTTTTGGCTGCAATCAGGGCAGACCATGGTTATTTTGCTTCCGATGGGTAGTTCAACTTTCGGTGTCGCGCCATAGTCAGATTCAAAATGAGTAACGACTTTTGCCAGCGCATAATTTTCTCCATCCATCCGTCGAGGCGCTGTGCAATGAGCCGCTGTAACAATGCCATGGTGGGGATAAGTCGGATCATTCAAAAATACCGGCTTGTGCGAAAGGTAATAAAGCAGTATTCCCGATGGAATGACATTAAAATCAGATTCACAAAAGGCGATTTTTCCTTCATCATTTAGCAGACTGAGTGGTAAACAGGCGGTCGTTTCTGATAAGGGCATCACAGTACCCATACAATTTTTAATCGTGAATGCATTGGTATTATATTCACTGAGATAATCATTAAAAATGCTGTAAAGTAAAAATCCATTGATCACAAATTGTTTGTCCGTGTGCAAACTTGTTTCGGGCAGGGACAAATATTTTTCCGCCCATTTTTCTGCTTTACGTATTCTTTTACGGTCTGCCCGTGCCGATTTAATTCTCTTCCCAAGGTCTTCATAACTGACAGGTTGAATATCAAGTTTAAACTTATCCTCAGATAATTCGGGCGCTTTGGGACAGCACCAACCGCCGCTGCCACCCAAAGCGACAATGCGATGTCCAATGAAATTTTTCACACCGAAAAGCGCACGAAACTTGAGTAGCAGATCATCATATTCATCTACAACTACATCGTGAATAGTAATGCCCTTTGGATTGCGGTAAGTGTCCAACTCAAATTCTTGGACGCCTGTTCTTAAAAAACGATTGTGTAAAATTTCATACCAGAGGTAGATGGGACCGGATCGGTGTCTCAAAAAAATCAAATTATTATTAGTCTCAGAGCAGCATGATTCTAACAGATCTGTCCGTCCTGAAGCAGCATAAACAAGCGGTACATCGAAGGAAGATGAATTTCCAATTTGTTTTGCCTTTTCAATCGTTTTTACTTTTTCGACAGGAAGAATTTGAATAGGAAATTTTGCCTTCTTCTTCAACAATTTCAATTCTTTGGAAATTCGCTGTACTTCTTCATTTATGTGCTCTTCTGTTTGTAAACCACCCCAGGAGCGCCAGGATGTCTGGTGTCTCTTTTGGGGAATTGAATAGACTAATATCGGTTGAACCACCAACTTTTTCCCGGATTTGATCATTGGTTTACCCGGATCCCAATCCATTGTGTTTGAAAAGGATAACGATGGTGAAATCAAACTGGCGCCGGCAACACCCATTGCAGATACTTCCAGGAATTCTCTTCGGTTCATTTTGTTTTTTGAACATTCACAGCACATGGTATTCTCCTTTATTTATTAGATTATTATTATTGGCAAAATAACAAAATAATTGTCAAAATAATTTAAGTCAACCTGTCCGCAGTCTTTTTGGTGGAAATAATTAGACTAATTATTTTGACTATAATCATTTTGACTACAGACAAATGGCAAATTAGCTTTACTAAACCTTGAATTGTACATCTGTTTATCAATATATGAAGATATTTGAAATCGCTTATAGATAAAAATGAATATTAGAACCAGGTTTAGTAAAGCTTGTTGAAAAAGAACTATTTTTCAAGTTTAATCATTGCATGACCATTCCGTCGGTTGAGTTTAACCGTGATGGCGAATTTCTATGCTCGAAAAATTAAAATTTGATATAACAAAAATATATAAAACTTAACTGTAATTGTCAAATACTTTTTTTATGGATTTTGGATATGAGATTAAAATCAAAGCAAAATCATAAATGTTGTGTTTATAACCTAAATTAAAAATTTTTAACAATTTTCTTGTTGAATCATTGGGATTTTTAGAGTATATTGGTTAAGTGTATAATTATGTATTTAGTTCCAATAATTAATTTGAGTAGAAAGATGTATTGTCAGTTAGGTGGGACTTGCAAAGCAGGCAAACATTTATCACTTGCGAAACGATTTATCGAAAAAGTTTGATCATTTTAAAAAACAATTAGTCGTCGGCAAATGTAAGGAAAATCACAATGAAGATTAACTCAAAAGTTATCACCTGTGTTTTAATTTTTATACTCAGTTTATTAACGTTTTTAACACTTTATTCATCGGACAGTTTTCCGTCGGGACAAACAGAACAGGATTCTTCTGCAACGACAAATGCAGATTTCCGGATGAAAATTCAAGACAATTCAGTTTTGCTTGCATTTATTGGCGGCATTATTATCACACTTTTGGTGGGAATTTTAACTTTCTTGATTTTTAAAATGGTGCGTATGCGGGCTGAACAAAAGCAAATAAGAATCGCCACAATTATGGAGAAAGCAAAGAGAGTAGAATCAGATGCCCAAGGAATAAAATCACTTGAAAAGAGGTATTTCGAGGTATTGCGTGCTGCATATCAGCGAATAAAATTGTTCGGTTTTCTTTCCCAGGCAAATATTGATGTCGGATTATTAGACGTTTTTGTAAATATGAGATTTATGGAAAAAATTAGCAGTGAATTTGATCGGCAACAAAAACAATTGGATCCACTTGAGAGAATATTGAGTCCACTTAATGTGATACAACGGACGCAACAAAGTAAAAAACTGCTTATGATTTTTGGTGGCGCCGGTTCAGGCAAAACTACCCTGTTAAGATATTTGACAATATGTTGTTTGGATGAAGAAAAGTGGAAACGCATTGGACTTGAAAAACCGCTTATCCCTATTATAGTTCCCCTGCGCGCGATTGATCCCAAATTGCCATTCATCTATTCAATAATCGAATGGTCGAGAAAAAATAATCTTAACTTGACCAGGAAACTTTTAGAACATTGGTTAACAGAACGAGGGGCTCTTGTACTGTTAGATGGTCTGGATGAAGTAGGCGACCGGACTACCCGTCAAAACGTTTGCCAATGGATCGATGCTGCTTATGCAACTTATAAACGTTCCATGTTTGTGGTGACCTGCCGTTTTACAGGTTACAGCGAAGCTGAGGGTGTTTCGCTGAAAAGTCCCAAACTACGTGCTGATATGCTGGATCTGAATGAAGATCAGAAAAAGATTTTTTTATTTCAATGGTTTAAAGCTACAGGTTTGACAGACCTTGATGAAGCTGACAGACAAAATCCGGAGAGCCTGCAGTTAATTGTACAGCAGGCAGAAAAAAACAGGGATGCCCTGATGGACTCAATTTCTCAGCCGGGAAACCGGTCATTACTTGACATGGCAGGAGTACCGGTTATGCTGCAAATTATGGCGACCGTTTGGAAAGAACAGGGCAGCCTTCCACCGGAAAGGGTTGAATTATATGACCGCAGCACCGACTTTTTGCTTTTTCATCGCGACAAAGCTAAGGGTCTTAAGCCGCTGATGAGCGCTTCGCAGACAAAAAGTATATTACGTCCTCTTGCCTTAAAAATGCAATGGGAATGGGAAAAAGATGAAGTAACAGAAGAAGAATTTTTAGCTCTTGTTGAGCCGTTAATTCAAAGAATCAATTCAAATCTTGAAGGTTTGGATTTTCTGGAAAATATGCGCGATCGGGCAGGTGTTTTAATTTGGTCTGGTACGAGAACATATAGCTTCCAGCACAAATCAATTCGGGAGTTTTTTGCCGCAGAAGAACTTGGTAACATGCGGTTAGTCAAACCATTAGTACAACACTTTGATGAAGATTGGTGGCGCGAGACAATTCTGTTTGCATCAGGTCTCTCACGTCCCAGTATTTTTACTCACTTTATGAACATTTTTTTAAATTCCGAACAGAATTTCGGTGAAACACCACACCTGTTACTACAATGCGTTAGTGAAGCTGTAGCGCCTGATGAAACACCGTTTATTGCTTGCCTCAAAAACAAAAACTGGCAGGCTCGTTATAATGCTCTAAAATGTTTACAACTTATTAGCTCTGAAAAAGCAAAAAATGCTACGCAAATATGCCTGAAAGATCCAAACAGGCAGGTCAGGGATTTAGCTTACAGTTTACTGTTAGAGTGGGATATAATCAAACTTGAACCCAAAAAAGAGCTTGATGAAAACCTAAAATTGCCGCTTCGATTTTTAAATCAATTTGAACATAATACCGAATACATTTTAATTCCGGCAGGAAGAAGAATTGTGGGAGGACGGCAGATAAAAATAGATATAAAAAATTCATTTTACCTGGCAAAAATTCCTGTCACCAACAGGCTCTATCAAAGATTTATTCAAGAAACAGGGCATAAAGAACCATCATTTTGGAATGATAAACGTTTTAATGAACCAAATCAACCTGTTGTAGGCGTGACCTGGTACAATGCAAAGGAGTATTGTGAGTGGCTGAAGCAAAACAGCAAGGAAGGATTGGCTTTTCGTTTACCAACCGAAGAAGAATGGGAATGGGCAGCCAGTCGCGGGGAGAGAGAATATCCCTGGGGAAATGAAAAACCTGATTTTATTCGGGCTAACTATGGAGATAAAGTTGGCAACACAACCCCGGTCGGGAGTTATCCGTTTGGAGCAACACATGATGGATTAATGGACATGGCTGGTAATGTTTGGGAGTTAACCGATCCAATTTCTGCGGAGAATAAACAATCTGTTGTACTTCGCGGTGGTTCATACAACGATCAAGCTAATAATATGGCTTGTTCTGCTCGGCTAAATGTTCTGCGGAGCAGTTTTTGGATGGATCACGGTTTCCGAGTGGCGTGCTCCGCACAATACAATTATTTAGCGCATGGGATTCAATAACTTACCCGTTTAGTTTTATATTTTGTTACAAACCAATATTTTATAGGTTCAAAATTTTTAAATTAATTTATCCCACCACTTGAATTTGGCTCTTTGGAAATTATGAAAGAATTTGTAGGGCAAGATGGCATCTTGCCCTACAAATTCAATGTTATGTTTTACTCTCTACCAATCCCATTTTCCAGTTTAGACGCCACCTTCACCCTTAAGGTATTTATCCAAAAAATCCAAAATAGCCTGGTAACCTTTAACCTGGTTTACTTTATTGATAAAACCGTGTCCTTCATCATCAAATACCAGGTATTCAACAGGAACGTTATTTTTCTTAACAGCTTCCACAATGTCATCAGATTCAACTTTAAGTACCCTGGGATCGTTGGCGCCTTGCAGCACTATCAAAGGTTTTGTGATTTTATCTGCATGAAATAGCGGTGATATGCTGCGCAAGTATTCTTTGTCGGTTGTGGGATCGCCTAATTCTTCATAAAGCGCTTGCTTAAAAGCATCCCACCACGGCGGAATGCTTTCCAAAGTGCGCACCCAATTGGAGATTCCAAATAGGTCAATACCCACGGTAAATTCTTCGGGCCTGAAAGCCAAAGCAGCCAACACCATATAACCGCCGTAACTGCCGCCAATAATACCGATTTTATTTTCATCAACATAACCGGTGGCGACAAGAATTTTTTTTGCTTCAACGCAGTCATCAAGATCATCTGATCCGTGCTTCCTGTCATCCATTTTAAAAAATGTTTTTCCGTAACCGGAGCTGCCGCGGTTATTAACATCTATCACAACGTAGCCATGATTCACCCAGTACTGTATAGTTGAATTGTAACCGATCCGAGCCTGTCCTCCGGGCCCGCCATGCACCTTAACTAATGCCGGCGCTTTTTCCCCGGATTTTAGATGTTTTGGTTTGTAGTAAATTGCCGGAATCTCAACACCGTCAAACGATTTATAACGGACAACTTTTGCTTCGACCAAATCCAGTGGATTAATTTCCAGGTTCATTGTATCGGTGAGTTTGGTATATTTTTTTGTCTCAAAATTATAAAGGTACAAATTATTTGGAGCAGTTGATCCATTAAAATAGAAAGCCATCAATTTTTCACTTTTTGAGATATTTACAGAACTTATATTTCCGCCGGGCAATTTTGGAATTTCAACTAACTTATCCGTTTCATTTTCATAAACCTTTATGACTGTTCTGCCATCTTCGTTAATACCTGTAACCCGGTATTTACCGTTATAAGAGAAATATGAATACCATATATCCCAGTTTGTTTGTTCAACAGTTTCTGATTCGCCGGTTTCAATATTATATCGTTTTAAAAAGTTGAACTCGTTGCCTTCATTAGTTAGAAAATACAAAAATTTTGATGAGGGGCAAAATGATTGCGGTGAGTAATTGATATCGCCTTCATGTAGAGACAGATGTTTCAATTTTTTAGTCTCCCTGTCATAAAGATACATCTCTGAATTATGGTCGGTGATGAGTTTTAAAAAGGCAAGGTAGCGCTTATCCCTGGAAATTGAACCTAAATAGTACCCCTTATCATTTTTGTAAACCAATTTTGGAGTGAATGTTTCAATATCCATTTCATAATAATCAATATTACGGGGATCACGTTTTGTGCAGCCAAAGAAAAAACTTTTGCGATCAAAACTCCAGCCGGAAAATGTAGCCCTGGCTTTTTCATCGGGCGTTAAATCTTGTACTGTCCCATCTTCATTCAATAGATAAATATGTGATATTTCGTTTCCGGCTTTATCACTGCGGTAAAGAATCCGGTTGTCATTGGGAAGGTATGAAATTGCAAAAATCGCATTGTCTTTTGATGTTGTAATTTGTGTGGGCTCGTCTCCGGCAACAGGTATGGTAAAAGCATTATAAATACCTGATTTATTGCTGGAAAAGAGAATTGAACTTTCGTCAGCCGAAAAAGAACTACCGCGAATGGAAACGGTGTTCATGAATTGTTCAATGGTATATTGTTTTACCTCTCGGTAATCGCTTTTCTGACAGGCAAATACAAACAAAATAAGTATTAACAGGTGTAATTTTGATGATTTGAACATGGTAAATCCTCCTGATATTTTTATGTTGTTTTGGGCTATTAATTTTCTATGATTTTGTCAAGACAAAGGAGTAATGGAGCGTTGGAGCTTTCATTGCTCCATCACACCAATAATTATTTTGACTTGATATCTTTTTATCATTCTGCTATAAATCATTCTGTCATATAATTTTTTTATCAAATGTTTACAAAAATTTTTGGATTATTTTAACCTAAAGTCTCTTATTTTTCTTTACCTTTACCTTTGCCTCTGCCTTATTCTTCACATACTTCTCCAACCACTGATTCTGTTCCCACAAAACATGCATCACCGATTCCCGCGCCCGGTAGCTGTGGCTTTCATGGGGCAGGAAAACCAACCGCACAGTTGCGCCAAGACCTTTCAGCGCGTGATAATAGCGGCGGCTTTGCAGGGGAAAAGTTCCCGAGTTGTTGTCAGCTTCGCCGTGAATTAACAGGATTGGTTCGTTGACTTTTGGCGCGTGCATGAAAGGGGACATGTTGTAATAAATTTCCGGCGCCTGCCAGTAGGTTCTTTCTTCAGCCTGAAAACCAAATGGCGTTAAAGTTCTGTTGTATGCGCCGCTGCGTGCAATACCTGCGGCAAACAAGTCCGAGTGCGCCAACAGGTTTGCTGTCATAAATGCGCCGTAGGAATGCCCGCCAATAGCCACCCGGTTGGAATCCCCAACACCACGCCGGGCAAGTTCATCGATGGCAGCTTTGGCGCTGGCGACCAATTGTTTCACGTAAGTGTCATTGGGCTGCGAATCACCTTCACCGATGATAGGCATGGTGGGACCGTCTAAAATAGCATAGCCCTGCGTCAACCACAATGTTGGCGAACTCCAGCGGACGCGAATGAACTGGTACGGGGAACCGCGCATTTGTCCGGCTGCTTTGGCGCTTTTGAATTCCCGGGGATAAGCCCACATCAGCACTGGCAAGGGACCATCTCCTTTGGAATAATCTTCGGGCAGGTAAAGTGTTCCGGTTAATTGAACACCATCATCACGTTCGTAACGAATAATTTCTTTCTGTACATTTTTTAACTGCGGCGTTGGATGCGGGAAAGAAGTTAATTGTTTTAATTCATCCTGTTTCCAGTTGCGCAGGAAATAGTTGGGCGGTTCGGTTTTGGATTCCCGGCGGGTGATGAATTGATACCCTTTTTTATCGATTGGTGTTACCGGGCGCTCGTAATAAGGAGCAGCAGAGCGCCAGAGTCTTTTCGTCTTCAAATTCTTTAAATTCAATTTATCAACAAAAGGGCGGTCGCCTTCGGGAGAAGCGCCTGTGCCGATTAGAAAAAGCGATTTGCCTTTATCATGACTGAATAAAACAGAGAAACCTTCAGCGTTTGGTTTGGTGACTGGTCTGCCAGGATCTGAGTAACGATCTTCGTAAGACCTATCAAATAAAATCCTTGGTTTTGATTTGCGGGAATCCGGTTGGACTATCCAGGTTTTTACATTTCGCGTTCTCCACCAGTATTCGTAAACGAGCGCTAATTTACCGGCGCTCCAGTTTATGCCATTGAAACGCAATGATAGTGAAATGAGCGGTTCCGGCTCAACTGTAAAAGGTGCAGCCAACATAAAAATTTTGTCCCTGATTTCAGCTTCTTTATTAGGATCACCTTTATCCTGTGCTTCTGCCCAATAAAGTGTTGCCGGCGCATCTGCCCGCCAGTAAACCGAACGACGTCCTTTTCTCACTGCATTAAATCCTACCGGAATTTCTTCGGCAAGCGGCAAGTCAGCTACCTGGTAAATTAAATTTCCTTTCAAATCCCAAACCCCTATTTTTAACGGGAAACGGTAAACCGGCAAAATATAAGAGTAAGGTCGATGAATCGTTTCAACGAGCAAGTATTTTCCATCAGGGGAAGGATAAAAGCCATCGTAAATTGCCGGTTTATTTATCGGGCTGGTTTCACCGTCAAGAGTGATTTGTTTTAGTTGTGAAGTCAAATAATAGTCGAATAAAGATTCATCATGCGGATTTTTTAACAGATCCTGATAGGTTCTGGCGGGCGCTATTTTTCCCAGATTTTGCTGGATCACAGGTCCTGAAGGAGTTAATAGTTGCTGCGGGGCTTTTTCGCGGTTTTCAGGAACTGTCGCGCAGATTAATGTTTTATTATCCGAAAGCCATACGAATGGCGTGGCGCGGGTTTCATTAATTTTTGCGTTGGTGAGTTTTCTTGCCGCAGCTGAATTAATTTCAACAGTCCATAATTCAATTTTATCCTGTTTGGTGAGTGTGAATGCGATCCATTTTCCATTGGGAGACCATTCGAGATTGCTGATCCTGGCGTCATCCGGCAGTTCAACAGTTTTTTCTTCTGCACTGAAAATATTTTTAATTTTGATACCGGTGTAAAACCATTGCCGGCTGGGCCCGTTTGTTTTCGGATTAATACGGATTCCGGCTATCCTTAATTTTGGCTGAGAAACCTCTTCAATAGATGGCAAATTCGGTCTGCTTAGTATTAGCATCCATTTGCTTTTGGGACCAATATTGACCGAGGGTGTGGCAGGCGCATCAACAATATCTGCCATAATTTTGGGCGGTAGCTGGTAGGTCAAATTTTTGGAAGGATTATTTGAACCATAAAGCAAAGCGATGAATGAAAATAAAAACAGTGTACAAAAAACAATGGATTTGATTTTACTTCGTGATCGAATCATGGTTTTGCCTCCTGTTTGTTATCGCAGCATTTTGAGAATAATTATATTAAATGTAACGTATTAAATTGCTAATGTCAATCAAAAACTAATGTTTGTTTGATATGTTATTCTGGCATATATTTTGCAAATTTGGGTGCTTACGTTGTAATCGTTCACCTGCTGACAATGAATGGATGAAATCGCGCAGTTGAAAATAAAAAAATTTGCCCAACGGATGAGCAGCCAACGGATTTTGGCAAGCGGTTGATGTAGATTTTTATAAGGATGTCTCCCAATATATAGTGATTGAACGAAAACACTATCTAACACAAAAAAAAATCTTTTATGCTTATCAAAAACTCTAATTCGTGTCCGTCCGAAAAAGCAGTCATTCCTGTTGAAGCGAAGCGTAGTACCGGAATCTCTTACTTATACAAAGGAGATTCCGGCACAAAAAATCACCGGAATGACAAAACAGACATTTTTCAGACAAACACTAATTCGTATCCGTTGGCTGCTCATCCGTTGGAATTTTTCTGTCTTATCTTCACTGATATACAAAATGATAATTAAATTTGTTTCCATAACATAACTAAAGAGGAGTAAGAAATGTTTTTAGCTATACTTTTAGGTATTATTTTTATGATTGTCCTGTGGCTAATTACTATTTATAACAAGTTAGTACGCAACAGAAATTTAGTTGAGGAAGCCTGGAGCGGAATCGACGTACAACTAAAGAGACGCTCAAATCTAATCCCCAATCTCATTGAAACTGTAAAAGGATATTTGAAACACGAAAAAACGTTATTGTCCGAGGTAACGGAGCTGAGAGCCAAAAGTATGGGGATGAATGAAGTTGGCGAACGCGGTAAAATAGAAAGCGCTTTAGGGCGATCACTGGCGAATTTGTTTGCCGTGGCAGAAGCTTATCCCGATCTTAAAGCCAACCAAAATTTTATTGACCTTCAAAACCAGCTTTCACAGGTTGAAGACCAGGTTCAAATGGCGCGGCGCTACTACAACGGATCAGTACGAAATCTGAATATTCTAATTGAATCTTTCCCAAGTAACCAGGTAGCAAATATGTTTAATTTCACAAAGAGCGAATATTTTGAGATTGAAGATGAAAGAGACCGGGCTGTTCCTAAAGTCAAGTTTTAAATTAGTCATTTGTCATTGATTATTGGTTATTAATGTCTTGTTGTCTTATCAATGACATGACTATTCACCAACTAATGACTAATAACCAATGACAGATGACCAATGTATTGGCTAACGCAAAAGAATCACCTCGTTTACAAAACAGATATTTTCTTTCACGAATAACACTCCCGGAGGAATTATGCGAATAAAATTATTCTTTCCAAGCGCTTTAATTATCTTGCTGTTTCTGTTAAATAATAATCTTCCCGCTGCCAACCAAACCGAAAGAATTTTAGATTATAAAAGCGATATCACTGTTTATAGAGATGGCAGCATGACTGTTACTGAGACCATCAAAGTTATTTCTAAAGGAGACCAGATCAAAAGAGGGATTTATCGCACCTTTCCTACCAAATATAAAGACCGCTACGGCTTTAATGTACGAATTTCGTTTAAAGTAAATCAAGTCTTAAAAAATGGAATGGTTGAACCATTTCATACTGAAAGCTTTTCAAACGGTGTGAAAGTTTATATTGGAAGCAAAAATGCTTTTCTTAATCCCGGGGAATATACCTATTCAATTACTTACACAACAGATCGTCAAATCGGTTTTTTTGAGGAATTTGATGAATTATACTGGAATGTTACAGGCAATGATTGGGGATTTGCCATTGATAAAGCAGAAGCCATCGTCAAATTACCCAATGGCGCTTCAATTATTGAAAGTGACGCTTACACCGGATTTGAAGGTGATAAGGGTAAAGATTTTAGAATGGGTGAGGATAGATCCGGAAATATAAAATTTATTACAACAAGAGTTCTTAATCCGAATGAATGTTTAACAATTGTTGTAACCTGGCCCAAAGGTATTATCCCGGAACCTACTTTCGAGGATAAAGTCAGTAATTCTTTTCAGGACTATCCCAGCACATTAGCGGCAATTTTGGGTATGCTTGTTTTACTTGTTTATTACCTTGCAGCTTGGCTTAAAGTCGGCAAAGATCCTGAAAAGGGAACAATTTTTCCTTTATTTAAACCACCTGTTAGATTTTCTCCCGCAGCAGTACGATTTATGATGAAAATGGGATATAGTGATAAAGTTTTCGCTGCTGCAATCGTGAACATGGCAGTTAAAGGTTACGTGAAAATTACTGAAAATAATGGCGATTTTACTTTAACAAAAACCGGCAGCAATGAATCGGTACTTTCCAAAGGAGAGAAAAAAATTGCTCACAAATTGTTTTCAAGTAGAAACAGCATCAAGTTCAAACAAAAAAATCATGTAAAAATTCGGGCGTCGATTACTGCTTTGAAAAAAAGTTTGAAAGTCGATTTTGAGAAGATCTATTTTTATACGAATTCAAATTATATCATCCCGGGAATTATCCTTACGGTTTTGACGCTGGCTGCTGTCGTACTTTCTGCATCGGAAAAAATGGGCGCGCTATTTATGACGATATGGTTATCAGGCTGGACTACAGGATGTTTTTTTCTGGTGAAATCTGCAATCATGGCATGGAAGGCTGCGCTTTCGTCCGGTGGCGGCAAAGGTGCCCTTAAAAAAGGAGGCGCTATGGGATTGACTCTTTTTTCCTTACCATTCCTCATCGGAGAAATAGTTGGCCTCACTGCATTTTCATTTTTTGCTTCACCGATTACAGTTGTCATATTTTTGGTGATTATTGCCATCAATATTCTTTTTTACCAGCTACTCAAAGCGCCAACTTTATATGGGCGGAGATTTATGGATCAGATCGAAGGCTTCAAAATGTATTTGGAAGTTGCAGAAGAAGACAGGCTCATTGTTCTCCATTCCCCAAACAAAACACCGGAACTTTTTGAGAAATATCTCCCTTATGCCATGGCATTAGATGTTGAAAACGCATGGAGTGAAAAATTTTCTGATGTGCTGGCTAAAGCAAGCCAGGATACAGGATATACTCCCGGATGGTATAGCGGCAGGAATTGGAGTTCATTGGGAACGACCGGTTTGGCATCAAGTCTGGGCTCTTCATTTTCTTCTGCAATTTCATCATCGTCAACTGCCCCGGGATCCAGTTCAGGAAGTGGTGGCGGAGGTTCTTCCGGTGGCGGCGGAGGTGGAGGTGGAGGCGGCGGTTGGTAGCCTGTTTGCACCGGACAAGACGGTTTTGTTATGGCTTACGAATCGAATGATCCGGCTTTCCCGGCTCTTACAATAAAGTTTGCACGCTGTTTTGGCCAGAGTTTCCAACAAAACTCAACCAAAGAAACGTATTGTTTGAATGCATCAGCAGGGGATAGCTTTCCCGCATTTTTAATCCGCTCTGCAAACCCGGCTTCATTCCATTGCTGGTATATTTTATGAGCTTGCTGGTATAATTTTTTATCTATCTTATTCTTCATATTAATCGGCAAACTGTTAATCTGAATTTTGAGAATAATAATATAAGAAAAAAAAGGTTAATAGTCAAGATTGGATTCTTGAAAGAAAGTGGGTGAAGATTATTGTGAGCTCTTAAAAAATAAAGCAAAGGCCGGGATAAAGAAAGAACAAACATTGCCTGTTTTCTTGATCTAAATCTCGACCTTGACCTTGATCTATTTTAATTGGTTTTGCTAATCAGAATATCGCAACCAAACGGTAATTTATAGGCTGAACTGATTTATCTTATTCCCCCTCAAAATCAAAAAACACACTATCACAATTAAACGCGCTAAATACTCCCAGTCCATTCACAATATTAGTTAATGGCTCATTCAAATCCCGGGAATCCTGATTCCTGGATTGGTATAAATCCCCATATTCCTGGTTCACCCGGAAAACTTTCACAATGTGTTTTCCCGGGTGCATCATCATTGCGTTTATTGTATATTCACCTCTTCTTGAAGTTGGTTGGGAAATGAATTCTCGTGGTGGTCTTCCAAATTAGGATTCTATTGGTACGGGATTCTCATCAATATTTTCAATCAGTATGTAAGAAAGCGTGTTTTCCTTCTGATTATTGTTGATGAAGGAGATGAAATAATACAGGTTTTTATATTAGACGTAAACGTTGAAATAATGATTAGAAATTATATCCTCATCATCAATATTTTTTTGATATTGCTCTGATTTTTTGCAACATATTCTTGTATTTTATTAATAGATCTATATTTTCCAAAACATCTGCGAATTGTTTTAGCCAATTTTCAATATAGTCTTCATCCAGCTTATTTTTTTGTTCAATTAAAAGGGCTTCTACATCATCCCAGTCTTTTCCACGTCCTGCAACAATTTTTTGTATGATCAAGTCCTCAACAGAACAAATCCAGATCGGAATTCCTCCGATATTCCGTTGAATCGAATGTTCAATTATAAGTTCTTCATATCCAGGTATCGCTAATAGGAAATCTACGATAACATTTTCAATCATAACAGAGATAATCAGTGGGTTTTCCGGGATAATTTTTCTGGCAGGAAGGGGAAAGGTAGATTTTAACAGGTCACGAATTCTTGTATAATCAGTATCTGGGACAAGGACTTTAATATCGATGTCATAAGTGGCACGAACAACACCCCATTGAGATAAAGCTATACCTCCGATGATTGCATAACGATAATTATGCTTTTCCAAAAAAGTGATGGCTGCTCTAAGAGGAACATCAAAGCTTTTTTCCATTTAATTGTCTCCATTCCTCAAAATTTTTAATTCTATCATAATAGCGATCAATCGATAATAATTTCTGTTTGCGTTGGCTCTCGCTTTGCTGGGGACAAAGTTTCCAGCAAAATTCAACAAGCGAAACGTATTGCTGAAATGTTTCGGCAGGGGACAACTTACCAGCATTTTTAATGCGGTCAACGAACTCGGCTTCATTCCATTGCCGGTAGAATTTATAAGCTTGCTGGTATAATTTTTTATCTATTGTTTTCACCATCTCATCCGCCAATTTATTTTCCTGGTTTTGTTGTTCATAATATATAAAAAAACTGTCTAAAAGTCAAGATTTGATTCGCCGATGGAGAATGGGCTTATTAATCCTGCTCAAAATCAAAAAACAAACTATCACAATTAAACGCACTGAACACACCCAATCCA